>Ga0307515_10008976_pt1 | contig 19421 bp, 17 predicted proteins | sample 17_EM_MG_FD_194513 | JGI IMG/M metagenome (GOLD analysis project Ga0307515, IMG submission 194513) | Populus trichocarpa ectomycorrhiza microbial communities from riparian zone in the Pacific Northwest, United States - 17_EM | ecosystem: Host-associated > Plants > Roots > Unclassified | place...
AATCTCAACTTAATTAAACCCTCTCCAAACCAAGCCCGACCGAACCCTCTCCAACCTTGGCCCAACCACATTTATGTTACCCTTTCTTGCCATTATACAACCCCTCTCAAATTGTCTTAAGCCAATATTTTCACCAATACCTATCCCAAAGCTTGACTCTACACCAACTATTATAGTCTGACTACTATTTTAACCAATGGTTATCCCAAAGCTTGACTTTGTACGAACTCTCTTAGCTTGACTACTCTTTTCACCAATGGTTATCCCTTTCCTAACCATTATTTCCACCAATGGTTTATTCTCAAACACCAACCTACCTATTAATAACAAGTATGACACATCAATTAATGACTCAACTTTATAGAAAAGTAAATATTTCTTATCATTTTTTCTCTCCACTAAGTCACTAGATAAGAAAGAAAGTTATGTCATGCTTTCTCAAGCTTGCACCTTACTTCACTCTCGTTGCTCCACTTACCCTCTCTTCACACACACATTCTACTTTTTCTACATTTACTAACTGAAGCATCGAGAGTCTCTTATTCTAACAAGGGACTTGTTTTGCAAGCCATAAAAAACCCAAATCTAATATGAATTTTTTCATGACTTAATCAATATATTTATCTCTGCCTCCACAATAAAAAAAACAATAAAATTGTCTCTTTATTAAATTTATTTACAATTTTATTTATTTACTCAAAGTTCTCAACAATAAAAACACAACACCACACAACATGTATATTGAATTACATATGGTTAAAGACTATACATGGCATTGCACATGGCTACGTAATAAGTCTAGCTCTATGAAACTAGCACTTAAAAGAAATGATCATGTTGCAGAACTATTTGGCATTGTTATTAAACCCAACCTCGCGGATCAATCTTGAAACCTCCCGGCATGATTCCTAGCCCATCCCATATTTAAAATTAACCTGGGTGAGAGTTTTCTCGATGTGACCCAGTCAACTTGATGAGTTTAAAGACAACTCGGATGACAGGTAAAATACATGGTTTGGCTTTAAAAAAATTCAAGATAATATTTTTTTTTAATATTAAGACAATGACATACTAGATCAGCCCATGCTTTGCAACTTAACTTACCAAACCTGCGATCCAGATCATGAACTTCACTGGGTTTAATAACTTTAGTTTTTTTAAACTAATTTTTACTTAATGATATGATAACGAAAACATAAGCTTGCAAGATTGAGGATCAACCAAGTGTTAAAACATTTATTTGAGACTATGATAATCTCATCGAAAACAAATCAAAATAAATTATAAAAATCAATTCAAAATCAATCAAATACTAAATGATAAGATTAAAAATCAATACTTAATGATAAAATTAAAAAGAAAATCCAAAAAAAAATAATCTAAAGAAATGTAGTTAAGAAATAGCTAGGAACTGATAGCCATATGTATTCTTTATTTTTCAATTCTTATAATCATTGAAATGGGATTGTTTGATAATGTAAGAATGATCATGTTGCTGAGCCAGCAATTACACGATCATGCAGGATAGTAGATTGATTAGAAGACAGTCAGGACTTAGAAAATGACTACAAAGAATTAAAATCTTGCAGCATGTGCGACGGAGGTGTCTTTGTCGAGTAACATGATATTTACGTATAAATATAAATGCAGGGCTTTGTTAGATATCTGATTGTTTTCTTAATTTTGTAGCTGTACTGTAATGTAGATGATTGCTCAATCAGTGATGACTGAATGAATTCACCCAGATAGAAAATTAATAGCTTGCATGCCATCCATGCGAATAGGATATATCACTCTTGTCCATGTGGTTGATAAATAAGTAGAAGACAGAGTAAATAAAGCAAGCCATCAAACCTAACTTTTGTGGGGCTAGTTTCTTCTCTCTCTCTCTCTCTGCGTGTGGCTGCTGGGGGGTTTCAAACCGACCTCCATGAAACCGAAGAGTCAATTATCGCTCGCGTCTTGTGCTGAACCCCCCAAGGGGAGGGGCGGTGGGGCCTGGGACCATGGTGGGGTTGATGAAATGATGTTGATCCAATGCTTGCTGAGTTCCATTAGCAAATGATTGATTGCTAGGGATACGTTAATGTTCCCAGTTGGAATCATGATAAAAAAAAGAAGAAAAAAGGACGAGACTATAAACGGAAAATCAATTGTTTTATAGCATAGAGGTAGAAGAAAAGGATGTTAGAAAAATCGTGACAAAATCAGGATGAAAAGATTTTGCTTTTAAAGTTTCAATCAGCGTAGCTCAAATGCTTCAGTCAATAAGAAGAACTTGAAAGCAAAATCATGATGGAAATTGATCGAGGTGAAGGATTTACATAAGCAAAAGGCTTTAAAAGCCCCCAGGCCCAAACACAAAAATACTAAAGATTTTAGTGTGAAAGCCCTCGCCCAATTAAAAAGCTAAAAGTTTGACAAGAACATACCACTGGCTCGTGCAACCGTGTAACTTACATTGTTTGTGAATGTAATTTTAAGTTAATTTTTGCCATATAAAAAGAGTTGGTGTTATAAATGTGTTTTTTGGTATTATATTTTTTTTAATTGAGAAAAAAATCTATATTTAATAAAATAAATTGATAAATAAATAAAAATATTAATGCCCAAAATATAGATACATGTACAAATATTTTATTTTAACTATTTTTCATTTTATATTTTATTTATTTATCTTAGAGATTATTTTGGCTGCTACATAATAATAAATGCATAATATAAATACAACTTATCTATCTTCATTATAAAATTATATAAAAACAACTTAAAAGATTAATTACTATTAAAAAAGTTAAAATTAAATAATATAAAAATAAAAGAGGATATTAATTAAAATTTAAATTAAAAAATAATAATTTTCTTTGGAAAAAAAAAATCAAGAGCCAATGGACATCAAATGAAAGGCCCAACTGCACTTGATTTTTTTAAATAACATTTTTTGACATATCGTCTGTTGAACATTTTATTTATCATCAAAGACAAATGACATATAGTCTCTTCTCTCTCAGTAACCACAAATTAAAACATGACAAAATAAAATCTCAAACCAAGACATAATAACTTCAAACAACAGGCACCAAATATTTATAATTTTAGACTTCAAAGATGAAATTGAAGTTTTCTGTCTTTTCAAAAAAACAGCTCTATTTCTTTTTAAAATTTTAACCCTTGTTTTTTTTTTTCAACAATAATCTAAAATTCTATTTTGTAAAATTAAATTTTAATTTAACATCAATATATTTTTCACAGCATATCAAATATACAAGAACAAGAAAATAAAAACAAATCTCAACCATGCTAAATTAAATTCAATAACCGCATTAAAGAAAAAATAGATATGAACAATAAGGAGACCAAATAAGGAGAAAAACAAAAAAGGCTTTGCCATTCTAATAAAATCTTCACCGAGATTACATCACTAACGCTACTGCTACTCTCGAAGCCAAACACCCTTTGATGATATGAAGCTTTAAGCATTGTTCATGTAGGTTAGAAATAGAAAACATTCCCAGATCAAGAAATATTAAAATCCCCCAAAAGTAAAAACACTAAGAAAAAGTTCTTATTTTTTCATCCCCACATGAATTTATGAATACATCACATAAATGAATGCTCCACGCAAGCTTTTCGTTGCTGCTTCCACTAAATCTCCATTGCCGTCATAAAATTTAAGGCAAAAGAGTCAGAGTGGAAGGAGCAAAGAGAAGCTCGGGAAATGGACTGCCCTCCATTTAAGGACAATACTACAAGAAAAGAAGAGGAGGAGGAGGAGGAGGAGGACTTATTCTGTCAAGAAGAAGACTCCTCCTTGTTCATCTAGCTATCTTATCCTGCAGAAAATTCTACCTTTATAGAAAATGTACAGCTTTCAAAAGATGCAAATACTACAACCAGTTGATGAACTGCTGCCTTTGTCCGTAGCTGAACTATGTTAGTTATCCAACGGCAAGTCAGTACACCCACTGTTGTCTGTTGCAGAGACCTTAGATGTCAAATATTTTTCACAATACCTTTTGGCCCTTTGAGGAGCAATGATCTCAAGAGCGTTATGGAGACATTTGCGATATGAGAAGTCCTCTATCGTCCCATCTGTTCTAACCAGTGAAAAGCAGCGTGTATCTTGATATTCTGGGTGGTTTATAACCTGTAATAAAGGATGGGAAAGGAAGCACCCTCAAACCTTGTGCACTTATGAAGATTGCTTATATTATTTCAACCACAAGATAGGGACAAACAACCACTTCAACAAACTAACTCATTTCTCTGTGCATATCTGTCAACCCAGTATGTAGTTGATGTTATATGTTAATTCAATCAAAACGAAAATAACTTCAACATTGACCAATATTTTATCAAAGGAATATGGAATACAACGTTTTGAACACTTTCAACAAAAGGAAGACTATTAGTGTGTGTGGGTGTATTTTTTTATTTTTTTTCTTAGAACAAGATACTTTCCAAAAGTAATTTGCAGGGAGAGATCTCATGAAATTGATATAGAAAAGATGGATTAAAAGAACTAATTCCTCTCAGAAAGTTGTATAATCCAGAAGCCAAAGAAGTGCCAAACATAGTTTCATGAAGTTACAATAACTCTACTATTGGTTTACGACTTCTTTCATGCCTACCAGATTTTAAATCTCAAGGTCATTACCTCCACAATATAAGCTTACACTGGAGGGTTTTCTAAGCCATGATACAATCTCATGGTTATCTGCTGTGACTGTTAAGGTTTTCAGTGTGGCATGATTTTTTAACCTTGTGTTTGTGATCATTTTCAACAATCTCAGCTAGTCAGAACCTTCACAACTCTGGAAATTGCTATGTGAGGTACATGTATATGAAATCTTTATTCAAACATTTATATATTCCCATACCTATTGTTTCTGCATTAACATTTACACTGATTTTTACTGAAACAAACAAAAAAAAGGGAAAAGTTAAAAGCCAGTGTCGTGTTTGTTCCAATGCAACACTGGCTTTAATTTCCTTTTCTCATTCTTTTATCTTGTTTATAAGATAACTGAATCTGTCTCTAAACTTTAGTCATGCTTTAATACCATAAACAGATGTCCAACGCATAAGAAAACAGTCTAGTTATCCAAAACAACAGCACCATAAAATTAGGCAATGGAAACAGTTCTAATTATTATTATTTTCAAAGAGCTTTTGCATATTTGATATATGAAATCATGATTATCTTTACACAAGTCTCACAGATGTTTACATACCTTGATGTCTTTGGCTCCAATTCCAATCTTCTCATCTCTTCGAGGATGGAAATATAAAGTCATCATCAAAACAGACTTGTCACTCTCATTTAATTGTTGGTCTACAGAGTACCTACATCCACACCCATTTAAAGATTCATTAGGACCTTCCACTTCACCAATCTCTCTGAAACAGTGAACTACTAGTATCTCTTTCATTCTTTTGCAAAGAAGCAGATCTTATTAAATTGACATGATCTTGAAATAATCAAAACAAGGGGCATGTTGGGAATGAGTAAACACTTTATCTTTATAAGACCCACCAAAAGAACATAATAATGTTTAGATCATTGACAATACTGTGGCTTTGGTACAGTGACAGGATCATGTATATTGATGTCAAGCACCAGCATGAACATAGAAAAACATGTATGAGTGGAAGAGAAAATGAACAATTCATAAATGGTTGATGGTTGCTGCAACACTATAGATACATCAGTCAAACCAGCTCCACACTCAATAAAAATTATGTTTCAAGAATATGCAAGAATTACTTCTTATATCATGTTTCTCCTCCGCCATTAACATATGCATTTTACTGCCAAAAAACTGGTGGAATGTTTGTACATTAAATGCACCAGGGAGATGGTTAAAAGGAAAAAAAAGACCTCTCAACAAAAAGGTAATAAAGATGCAAATAATTTTCTGCAAGGGCAACAACCTTTCCACAAAGTAAGCAACAATCTTGAACTAGCACCACAAACAAGGCCCAGAATCTTGGCAAGATAATCCACATGGTAAGCATCACTCTTGAACTAGTAGAACACAAGTTCTTTCATTTGTGGAAAATGCCACAGAAAATGGAATAATTAAAATTGCATTGAAAAAAAATGTGGCATAAAAAAATCAGAAATATAGATCTATCATGAATTCAACATCACAAGTATTGCATCAAACCAAGACAAAAATAGAAAAAATTCATTTGAGATTTAACTTACTTATTCAAGATTTTTCTCACTGTATAGGACATCCGTTGAATGTCATCATATGTAAGAAGACGTCGTAAGAATGATCTTGGTATACCCTCCTTTACTTTAAATCCTTTAGGGCCACAACCACCAAACTTGTGCAGAAACTGAGCTCCACATTTATCAGATTTATAGATTTGAGCATCCAGTACTCCAAACTCAGTATTCTGCTCAGTAGATATCATTTGGCTTCCCAGAAGGTTATACACATCAACAGGCTTTGAAAACTCTAAACCCTGATGTGTCAAGATGAAGCATAAAAACATAAGGGATTAGACAATTCTAAGAAACGTTGTTGATGCAAGGGAAAGAAACATGAGGACATCATTAATGACAAGGACTACAACTCCTATGCAAAGTTCCAGGATACATGTTTTATGAATGATAACCATTCAAATATTATTCACTTCCTCAAACTCCTGGAATCCCTTTAACACTCAAAATCGTTTCAGCAAAACCCTTATGTTCACTATGTAACTTCTTAAATTTTAGCTTCCCAAGAACTGGGAAAAGATACTTGACATCTAACCTCTTGTTAACTACTGCCTAGAGGAACAATGTAAAATCTACCTTTCCAGAGTATACAATATCAAATTGTCCAGTCCCAATGGCAGGAACCTTTCCCCATGCCAATGCATCTATGCTTCCCTGGAGATCATCCACCACTCCAGCCTTAGCAGCCCTGATAAAGCAATCACCAGGATTCTAGAACAAATTTCAGAAACAAAACATGAATTATATTTGATTGAAAATATCAAGAAAATATGAAAGTGCGCAGCACAAAGCAATGAGAACTAACAGAAAAGCATGCTTGCACAAAAGGCGTTGAGACAGAAGCATGCTCTCTTTGTCGTTTCAAGCCTTTTGCATTTAGGCCAACAAACTCCCCAGTAACTGAGAGACAATTTGCAACAAGAAGCAAATGTTCAGGAAGTACTGTCTTGCCAACATCAGACATTGCAGACTGCAAATTCTGTTTTCAAAATTGTGTTAGTAATTAGTCTAAGTGACAATTTCCATGAATGGTCGTTTTAGAAAACAATATGATGAGGTGACAATATATTCTACGTACATTGAGAAAAAATTTCCATCCAGCATCTATGCCATAAGCCAAACAGCATTCATGTATGTTATCTGGATGACTACGAGCCCAGTCAATAAGATCCATTATTGAGAGACAGTCATCCATAAGTTGGTTCCAGAGTCTTGTTTTGTCAGATCCTCTTGACATGTGAACCCTCAAGAAGAGCTCACCACGGAGACGATTATGAGATTTTGGTATCTTGGGCTTATCATTCCACAAAATGTCAACCTTTTGTATCTCCATGAATCCTAACATCAAATCAGAAATGTGGCATGTTATAATATCAACAACTTGTCCACTTACATCTAATCCAAATGATATATTATGTTCATGACCGACCTTTTATAACTGTTTCAAGAAGGAATGGAATCATTAGATCTTGAATTGTCTCCAATTCTATGAATTCATTCTTGGAAGTTTCAACTATGGTGACAGTTATGCAAAATGTTTCTTTTTTTTCCTTCCAAGTGTCAGCTACAGTGCAGTACCTGGCATTTAATCACCAAGTCAGAAAGAACAACAGATCTCCTTGCAGATTTTGAGAGGTTTTGTAAAGAGTCTAGCACCAAAAAAGGGCACAAGTGGTAATGATAAGTCATTATCTCATCCAAATGGAATACACTGCAATAATCACTGATAAAGAGTGGGAAAATATGCAAAACTTTGAACCAAAGAACAAAGAAACCATGAAAGGAAAGGGTCAAGAAATGAAAGACATAGGGAATGACCAGCAAAATGATTTGTTGATAGCAAATAAGTGGAAATAGGTTGAGGCACCAGGCAGATTTATAAAGTGAGGGGAAACATGAAGGGAAGACAAGGCAACAAATTCCAATACAAAGCTTAAGTATATTTAGGCCACAGGTCCATTTGTAAAGCAAATTCAAAAGTGACCAGGAAACCAGAAAGTATGAATCCGGGAATGGGTGGGTTTCACAAATAAACCTCTTATTTTGATATGCATTATTACTCTTAGCAATTAAACCAGGTTAGAGTGAACAAATATGAAGAAAACCACAATCAGACATACGAAGAGGAATAAACTCAAATTCAGGAAAGAAATTGTTCCTGGATATTGAGACAGTCAAGTTTTAATTAAAAAATAAAAATCCATTCCTTAGATGATTACATTATGGAATTTTTAGCAGTTTTACAGCTGCTAGGTCTACAATTCTACTTCAGTTTTAGTGAAATGACAAGAAAAATAGAACAAAATTTTAACAACATAATGCAGATACCATAAATTGTTCTCCAGTCTCTAATTTGATGGGTATTTAATAAGAACCATAGAGCATACCTGCTTGTTATTTGCACTTTAGGAAAACGAGTTTTTGATTTACACTGCTTTTCAAGGGCGTCAATTATGTAGTGCACCTTTAGACTTCTCTTCTTTACAATTTCCTGAAAGGAAAAAAAAACTTTATGCAAGATATACCACTTATACATATGTAGTAGAGGTAACCAAAATATTTAGTTTTATTACCTTGTATACATGAAAATGGCAAACCCAAGGACTAAAATGCATCCTGCCATCACTTTGAGGGGAAAAGCTAGTGCCCAAATACACATCAATTAGCAAAACAAATAATAAGCATTGTGATAATAATTATTAAAAAAATGAAATATTTAGAACAGTAAACTAGAAACTGACATTATCCTGACAAAAGAAACAATGTCTGAAAAGAGTAGTCTCTCTAAATGGTTCTGGACTTCTAATGCTGCATACTCGAAACCATGCCTCTGTCTCCCAAGTTTCTCAGACAAAAATAGTGACATAGTTTGGTGAGCACTATTCCTTTTCAGACCACACTCCAATACATTCTGTGCAATTTATCAGATGATGATTAAAAAAAAAGTCGGAATATTCAGGGATAATAGTATAATAAATACATTGAGCAAACCATGATACCTCAAAGTGAAAATTGAAAAGGTTCCAAGACTGGGATCAAATAAAAGAAAAGGAAAATACTTCTGTGGCACCAACTATACATGCACTTCTCAATTGATTTCATGAACTATAGCTATTCAGGCTCCATTTCCAAAGATTAAAGAATAAAAAATAAAAGCATGCTTCTGTCACTCCAACTATGGATGTATTCCCCACTGACTTCATGAAAAACTATTTTCTACCATTTTAAGCTCCAGTTATGTATAGTCGATGTGTCCTAATTCCATGACTAAGTCATGGAAATACATCTAGTGTATCCGCATTCTTAGCTTCATTGGGAGTGGGAGGACAAGAACAAGTTCTAAGCACCCCTCTTAATAAAACCTCATTTATCTGTTTATGCTTTTGGGATGTGGCAGGGTCTATTCACTACATTTTGGACATGTTAAAACATCATCATGTAGAAGCCATTCCTGAGCGCAACATCAAAAGATATGCTTGCAGCTGCAAGAGCAGTCACTTAATGCAAGCCAAAAAAAAAACGAGCTAAAATGCCAAATGGTAACAATTTGTCTCTAAATCACCCCCTCCAGTTCCCAAAATGACAAATTTTTTGTGAGTAAAACGTGGTAATGGACTACATGTACAGAAATTAAGCTGATGGATGTGTCTACTGTCATTTGCAAGTGACCTTTGTAACTAAACTGATAGATGTGTTTACTGTCATTTGCAAGTGACCTTTGTAACTTGCAAAGCATAATAAAATGAAGCTTCCACAAACTTGAGAGGGAGAGAGAGAGAGAGAGAGAACCTTCAGATTCAGCAGAGGTGATTTTTCAAGTAGGCTGATTGGTTGATCCAGGGCACTGTATGCAGCTTCAGAGATGGCACATGCAGCCAATGGACCCACTGGCCGACCAGCTATCCCATCACTGTTATTGATCTCATCAACACTACCAGATGGATCCATGTCATCAATATTGTAAGAGAATTGAACAAGCTGATTCCCGTATGCATTTCTAACTGTTCCATCATATGCACCATGCAAATCACGCATGAAGAACATCATCCTTCGAAACAAAGTCCCAGGAAGATCAGCATTGTCACTGAAAGAGCTATCTCGGCTTGTTACTGAATGAACAAAACACTCAATAGGATTCAAGCCAGATAGAAAAGAACCTTCAACAACAGCATGTGGGATGTAGCGCTTGGCAGATTCAGTAGCATCATCAGCCTTTTGCTTATTCCAACCAGCACATGAGAGTTGATGAGGTATTCTGAAGGACAATGAAGCCAGTGCATGTTGCAAGCCTAGACACATGCTATGCTGCACTAATTTCAGTAGATTACCCTTGCTTCCTGCCTTAAACATAGCCAGAAATGAGTTGTCTTGACTAGCATATTTGTATACTAAACTTTGAATATCCCGAAACACTAGCCTGAAAGCATCAACAGAAGATTGACTGAGTGCAGCAGATCTTTGCTTCTCATAACACAAGCGCTCTCCATCAAAGGCCATAACACAATAATCCTCTTCACTGCATCCAGAAAGGAAACGCAATCGTTCAACATTGCACTGATCCTCTTCATTATTTCCAGTGAGGAAATCCCGACAGGAATCTACCATCAAATGTTTCAAGTTGCATGCATAGTCAGCATCTTGCAATCCATACCAAATTTCATCCATCATGTTTTTCCGTGAGTTAGAATCAGGACAGAGGTACAGATCAGAAAGAGAAACACTCAAGCCCCTCATTGATAACCATTCACAAAGAACTCTCTGAGCTGCATACAAGAAATCAAGAACCTGACCATGGCAATGTTTCACAAGGCTTTGGAATAGGTTACCATCAGTGTCCCAAAGCCAAAAGGACCCTTCAGAAGAAACAAGATCACCATCTCGAATGCAAACATTGCATGATGGAAAATCATGATCAAATCCTACAGGTAGGAGCATGCTGATCAACTGCTTTCCAGTCCAAACAAGAGCATTAGCTGAAGGAGCTTTAACTGCTGGCAACAGGAACCGCTCAGGTCGAAACATTTGCAGCTGCTGCAACTCAAAAGAACTTAAGAAAACATCATCCTCCAAAACCAAGTGAGCAGCAGTTAAACTATCTTGACTAAGAGAAAGAAGATTCCTGCCACTCTGCCAATTAGTTAACTGCTTATCCAAGGAAACAAGCTCAGTTAGCTCAACTCTGGTGTCAACCGATTGAGGAACATAGCCGTGCAGACAATCACCATCGAAATCAGCACGGAATGGGGGACAACAGAGGGGATTAATTGCAAGAACCGAAGGCACTGGAAGGACTTTAACAGAGAGAGCAATGAGGGAGTGTTGATGTATGGATGGGGGCCTATTGATCAAGACCGTATCTCCATCATTAAGAGGTCTATAAATGATGTCGCCAAGACGAAGTTCTTTCATGTGACGAACACGAACCAGATTCCCTTCTCTGCGAACATGCATGTCACCCTTCTCAAAACGGCTTTTCTCAAAACAAGCATTCAACTTCTCCCAATTCCAAGCTGTGAGAGATTCTGAAACTTGCAACCTCTCAGCAATATGACAAGGTATGCCAATTTCGTGCAGCTGGAGATGAGGATCCCCTACAATCACCATACGGAATGAATGATCATTCCGTTTACCTAGAACGACATCCTTGATCCATCTCAAACCAGATGCGTTGTTAACATAATCGTTGCTTTTCTTAGGTTGAGCAGTCCAAGGATCAATATTTCCTGACTTGTCTGGGTTTAGCTGTGAATTAGAAGAATAAATTTTAAGAATAAAAGCACAAGATTTCAAATATCAAATGATTCAAATCCAATACATTTTAAGCAAAAATTAATAAAGGAAGCCATGTCTTACTTTAGAAGTTTTCAGACAGTCCATGACGTGAAAACTCAACGTATTTGCTACCCCTCTGAAATCAACCATTTTTTTGTAAGCCCTAGTCCGTTCATCCTACAAGCACAATGGGCACATGAGAACAGCTTTGGAAGTTTTCCAAGCTGCTGTGACATGCAATCCAAGACAACCAAGACAAATGAAGTGGTGGAAGAAACAGTTCTTACAAAGATCAATCGCTGCCCATTAGAAAATGCATGTGTAACTTCTGTCACACGATGAGAATTTGGTGTTACTGGGAAACAATTGAGGAAAATTGTATCTGTCTTCAAAATAGACAGTTTTATGAAATTTGGATCAACATCTTTCAACATATGTCGAACCTGAAACAAGAAAGGTAGTCATCATGTACACATAAGCTTAGTGTAAAGCATAGATAACATAAACAAGATAGCAGCAATCAATTAAAAAATGCATAAAAAGAAAAATACAAGATGACACAACGACAGCAAGCTATATTTGTGAATCAATGAAAAAGCATTAAACCTGAAGCCACACTAAGTTCCAAATAAAACTCAAAACTATGATGCATATACAAAAAAAAAATGAATAAGCAGGAACGTTGTTCATTATTTATGAATGATTTCTGAGGGTATACAAGCATACAAGGGCATTCTAAAGAATATGTGGACACCAGCTCCAAGAGATTCACGTACTTTAATGGGCAGTGGAATCATAATTAACCTATCATTCAACCCATCTTATGTCCTTCACTCCTTAAACCTGAACACCCAGCTCTTCCTGGAAAGGGACAAAAGAGATTAAAGGAAGCCATCGAACACCCCAACACCAACCACATTTCTCCTCCCCATTCTATTCTGTAACAGTGGATTTACAAGGAAAATCTTCATGATGACAACAGTTTTTAGTGGCAGCGTGGCCATTAAGAATTTTGGCACCAGCATATAAATCATGACAAGAGGGCCATAACTCGTGCAAAGGAAATGATCTTCTTGCTGATAAACTTGATTTCTTAAAATATGAAATAATTTCTGTCGCCATTTTTTGATCTACTTAGAATAGCAATATGACTGCCTATGCTAGACCTCACATTGAGCCAGATCTGCCATAGCATATCTGGACCCAAGATGTAGAAGTTGTGATAAATTGACAGTCAGCATAAAACTAGCTGTATCATTTTAAAGAGATAGGTCCTGGTGGGAAAACGATTAATGGAAACTATTCAACTAATCCAGGAACAAGTGTTGGTCAGTTATATAACACCATAACTGATTACAATGAAATGCTACAATTGTCACATTTGTAGATGTTCGGTACACTAATGGATCAGGCAGGAAACATCAAGTCAAGATATTAAATTCATCTCTCTGTCCTTGTTTAGAATTTTCACATATGGTGAAACTATAACATACTAAAAGAAACGGGTCCTAAATAGATTGATGACATTAATTGAAGTGGAAGGTTAAAAAAAAAATTGCATGAAATTCAATTAGAAATATCGGGTGACTGAGACATCAAGATACGATAAGGCAATGATGTGGAACCTGTGAATGTGATAGAACTCTTCTGTTTGGTTTTGCATTGGTTTCTTCCTCTTCTTCTTGTTCATCTTTTGGAAAAATATCCCAATAGTCAGCAGCCAGAATTTTCTTGAATCCTTTCTGGGGTTTTTTTGACAATGTTTCCCTGATCTCTGCTATAATTGCTGTTTTTCTGAAAATTTCTTTGGAGGAGACTTTGAATTTCATTGGTGGATACCAACCTAGTGAGTTTCCCTGTTTGTAATACGGTGATTAATATGAAACCACGTATGGGCAAAAGAAAGAAGACTGCATCAAGTGCTGGACAGACTTACAGCACAATATTTGCAGCCCTTTCTCTGTGGATTTTCTTTAGTTATCAACTCTGTCGCCTGAATACATGCACAAAATAGAAAAGGAAAAATATCAATAAAAGGACGACCAGATCACCTGCAGTAGCTCACATACAAAGCACCAAGCACTGATGTTATTGTATGGAAGGAAAAGATGATCTATAATCTATCTTCAACCGCAAACAAAAACAAATTTCAAGGATCTAGAACAGAAAGGGGAAAGAACCATCCCAATAGAAATATTAATGCTTCTCAAAGTTTTCCAAACCAAACCTGGTGATTCATTCAATGAACATGGTAAAACAGAAAGGTTTGTGCTAATTGCCAAACGCCAAGTGATTAGATGCCCTATCCTAAATAAATTGTAAAGCATCTGTGCTAATGAAAAAATGCCAGGTGATTAAATGCCAAATCCTAAATAAATTGTAAAGAACAATATACTTTTTTAGATCAACCCACGACATAATGAAAAGCAAATTCATGCTGTGGATGATTAAGCCTCCCAATAACACCTAAATATTTGTTGTGCTTAACTGCTAAAGTTATGCCCCACACAATTAAGGTTCTCTACTGATCTACTTCTTTCAAAGCACTTCTACTCTTCAAAAATTGTTATATTTGAATAAAAACAAATATAGCTTTGTTTTTATTCCAAATCACAAGGGTAAAAGGAAGAAAAAACTCAGCACAGTATAGTCTGTGGAAGTGGAATACATTACAAACGTGAACCTAGTTAATATACTTAACATGACGCTCATGCAGGTGCTCAAATCCAGATTTAACATATCTAAATGAAATGCGTGCTTGAGTATTCATTCTCACATGGATAGTTTTGATTACTAATTAAAGTAAAAGTGAAAATGGAGACAAATCTGGCAACAATCACAAATAAACATAGAAAAGAGCATCTGGCAACAATCACAAATAAACATAGAAAAGAGCATATATAACTTATCACAAGAGAAATAGCAAAAAGGAAAAGATTTAAGCACAGGGAACGAGGTACCTGACCTTGGCCAATCGAATAGATTTACATCCTGGGCAAATTTTATTCAGAATCTGTACAACTTCAGACAAAAAGTATGGATGTACTATAGTGTATGGAAAATTAATAACACCAAAATGACCTGAAAGTGATAATAATATATTAGCACAATCTCCAGTCGCTATAGATGCTAATCTGTCAGCAGAATTTAAGTCGACATCCACAATACCTTCACACGACTTTAAATCCCTAGAGCCACATGTGGAGCACTGCGAAGATGGATTTGGAAGTCCTAGCTTAGGATCAGTGACCTCACTTACAGCATCAATATTTAGAACTGAAAGTTTTTCCTGTCACAATATGACAAGATATGACAAGATGAATCAATTATTTGATATGAAAAGGCACTACCTCATAAAACTAGAAATAGCAATCACCACTTGAACTTATGTAGAAATTGGATGACCATTTTATAAAAAAAAAATGGCGTGTCTAAATTTTGAAACCATCAGTATCAATAAATAAGCCAAAACAAGAACTCAGAATTAGCATTGGATGCCAGAAGAGTTTCGGAAACAAACAGAAGCTTGATAGAAGTAAATTTACCAAACTGAAAGAAACGATACACCTTAGGGGATTTGGAGAGTCACTGGGTTTATAGGGAAGAATGAATTCTAGAACCTCACTGAGTGGTTAACACACAGAGATATGAATATAAGATGTTAATGCTGCTATGGTGATCAAAGCTGAAACACCACCGTAAAGAATATTGCTGTGATGGCACAGCAATATTTAAAAAAAACAGAATCCAACTAAAAACGCATACCGTTTCTGCCTCAGTTAAAACACCAAAAGCCATCCCAGTTATCAGAGCAGATGGCACTTGCTGCTCTTCAGAAAAATCAATCTCCATTACACCCAGCAAGCTTATCACTTCAAATCAAGCAACCTGCAGGCCCCATGAGATCATAAGAGCGGGGAGGTGGGGGCAAGTGCAACAACCAGAAAAGATTAGAATAAAGTAATAATTCAACAATTTTTATAAAGGGAAGGAAACTTTCCTACGCAAAAAAGTTGATTTCTTTAAACCTGTTAGTGGTGTAGCAAGGAATTCTTGCAAGAGGTTGGGTCAACCTAAAAAAACAGCAGTCTAGGTATTAGGAAAGCCAAGGAAATTGTGTCATCAGCATATCTGAAGCCTTACTGAGAGACCTTACAGCTTATCCACCCTATTACTGTCAAAGAAATGAGCAAGAGAAAAAGGAAAGAAAAGACCAAAAGTTAATACACCATCTATGGCTGATTTTAAAAATCTGAAAATTCAATGAAACAACATAATTCAAACATTTAGTTAAGATTGTTAAGTTTACTCATTTTGCTTGTAAGAAATTCAATTATCTACTATACTGTCTTAAACTAGCAGCAGATGTTTCGCATATATAAATGCATCAACTTCAAATGTTGGCAGTTACTCCCAAGCATGCCAAAGGGGTGATTACATCCAGTTCATTCTTTTTCCTCTTCAGCCAAACTCAACAATGAAATTGCCTCTAGAGGCAAAAGATAGCAGCCGAGATAGCTTCTGGCTTTGTGTTATTCCATGAAATTTAACTGCCGTGCCTCTGAAATATATTATGACCGCATTCAATGATCACAAGATCAGAGTTCACCAGATTTTCCACCATCAAAGCTGGCACACAAGCCTGGAATAAAACGACACTACAATGCAATCATTGCAAGAAACAGTCACCATGACCAAATTACTCAGTTTATGTTGCATAATGAGTAATCTTATGGCGCTCAACATGTAACTAGAGGCAGCATAACAGTTATGGGTCCATAACATAAATCAAATCACATGACAAACAGCAACCACTTCTGACTCTTTCAGACTGGAGTCTCATACTCTTGCGGCTGAGAGTTGACGTCGCTCTTGCTGCTGAGAGTTGACGTCGTATGGGCCCATGTTGAAACTAGTGTGTTGTCACTAAACACAACAACTTATACACCATAAAATTTCCATTGCATGGCACATCCAATTAAATGAAACGTACGTGTCACACATGCATCACGTCAATATACTCTGCAGTTTCATCCGTTATCCACACCTTTACTTATGTTTTCTCCTACTATCCAATGATAATAGCAAGTCAATCGATAAGAATATTGGAATCGTCTGAAAAAACAAGCAACAAAAATGCCAAACTACCAAATTTACTTCTAGCAGATAAAAACATACGTTATTGGATGCAAACATCCGGCAAGTCAACAAATCATAATCACATCCTCAATCATTAATCCCCTGCTTTCTGTAGTTTGGAAATTTTGGGGCACACCAATTAATTTATTATCCACCAAAAGAAAACATATTCCCTCCAAAATCATCATAATTAAACACCTAAATTTATATTTCTTAAGAGAGAAAAAAAATGAGTTTGACAGCAATGATCCACTATATCACCCATTAATCAACTGGATGCACAACAAACACATACCCCCCCCCTACTTTTTTTGGCTCAATGTTTCAAGTGAAAAGGCAAAAAGACCATGGTTTTGTAGCAGACCTAACTCAAAACCAACAAAAACTTGCACTAAACAATCAAGATTCATCAAAATAACAACAATTCACTAACCACATTGTACAGAGTTTCACTTTTAAACCATCCAAACAAGAAATACTAACACATTCACCAAAACCCTTGAATTCCAACAAATCCCCCACAATCAAAACTCGCATGCAAACACACTAAAACCCAAAAAAACAAACCCACATTCGAGAAAATCCAAAAAACAGGATATGATCATATGATCATGGTCACTGATCAAACAACCTAACAAACAAACATGCGGAATAATAATATATGCAATAAAACAAGACCTCAAAAGCTAAAAAAAACATGAGAATATACTAACTTTAGTTTGTGTAAAGAGAATGTACTATAATTTCCTTGATACAGGGGATTCTTTGCTTTTCCAGTGAAACAGAGGAGAGTAGTAGGGAAACTGCAGGGCGTGTCTAATGGTGGCTAGCGAACATAGAAGGGAGCAGCAGAGTGGCTGAGCGGTGAATGAAGTGAGTAAGTGAGGGTAAGTGAGGCGGGGAATGGAGGCGCTTCACGCCGCCGATTAAGCAAACGACACGGCTCCGAGTTCAAGGTTTTCTTTTATGCCTTTCTGGGAGCAGACCGAGGTCCTATATCGAAGTGCTTCTTTATCGTTCAGTTAAAGGACTTGCTTTTTGTTTTATTTACGATTCTGTGACTTTTGGCTTTGCAGTGTTTGTCTTCATGAATTGAAAATGTGTTAAATTTATATTTTTTTTATGATTTTAATATATTTATATTAAAAAAATTAAAAAATTATCTTGATATATTTTTAAAAAACACTTTTAAAAATGAAACGCACGACAACTATGTTTTTTTTTTTTCAACAACGACAGCAAAGAAATTGTTAGGTTTATAATGGACAGCAATTCTCTTGAGCATCATCCCTATCTGTGCTAGCAAAATTTATCCCTCTAAGTTCCACGTCACCTTTACATGATACCCCCTTGTACAATAAGGTTTTCTCGACTTCTTTTTTTTATGAGAGATTAAGATTAGTATTTGTATTTTTAATTTATTCTACTTATTATTAGTTGGTTGAAGTTTTTTTCTCTAAATATTGGGGATTCTCAAAGGGGTTTAAATCATTTTCTGCTCAAGCTTCAGGTGGTCATCTGATAGATTCACAAAATAATTGTTCTTCTGAGGTTTTTATAAAATCTAACCTAAAATGACAGCACGAGAAACAAAGTCATTTATTATGTGAATCAATACCTTTGGTTGGTTGAGTTAGATTATTTACTATGGATGGTAAGGAGGAGGAGGAGGAGGAGGAGGTAGCAATAAATTTGCTCGGAAAAAAAGTACCTAGTTGTGTAGAAATTAAATGTGGTGAGTAAAATGGTTAGCCGTATTAATGGAGCACGTATTAAGAAATTGCAAGAACAGCCAGGTTCAGGGGATTGTTGGACGAGAGTCACCATTTGTGTGCAGAATCGGGGGGGCCTGATTTGGCAAGTTCACAATTCTTTTTTCTTCTTTTTTTTTTTGGTTTTATTAACACGAGTGTTCGGACCGGCTTGCGTACACCTTAACTAATCCCACGAATCCTGAAATTAACGACCATATAAGTTTCCAATAACCCTAAAAAACTAGAACTCGTGATCACTGGGGAGCGCAAGTTCACAATTCTTTTTTTTAAGTTTAACGTGGGTATCCGGGTCAGCTTACGCGTACCTCGACTAATCCCACGGGCCCTGAAGTTAACGACCATGTAAGCCTCCAGTGGCCATCATATGAACAATCACAGGGCTCGAACCTGAGACAACAAAGGAAACAAACCTCTTTATCCCAAGTTCTTACCACTGGGCCACCACCTAGATGGTTGCAAGTTCACAATTCTTTTTTTTTTTTTTTTCACAATTCTTAATA
>Ga0307515_10008977_pt1 | contig 19421 bp, 25 predicted proteins | sample 17_EM_MG_FD_194513 | JGI IMG/M metagenome (GOLD analysis project Ga0307515, IMG submission 194513) | Populus trichocarpa ectomycorrhiza microbial communities from riparian zone in the Pacific Northwest, United States - 17_EM | ecosystem: Host-associated > Plants > Roots > Unclassified | place...
TTTATTTCTGGAGGGGCTCGGTTTGGAGAACAATGGCCTTTACAGGTTCACACTTGGTGCCCAGAAGAGATGGTGAGTGTTGTGCTATGACAAACAGTCCCCTTGCCTCCCCTAGACACCGCTGATTTTTATTTATTTGGGGGGGGCAGTTTTGGTTTGGAGAATGGAGGGGAATGTGTTATACAGTGTAGCTCCATATGGTGCTGTTTGTGGGATTCCAGTGCAGCCTGCCAGTGTGTCTTTTCGCTTTTCATCTGTTGGATGGTCAAACCTGACCTATCCTGCTATTGTAGTCACCTCCATTTCCTTGTGGACGTCCTTATGGGCGAGCTCACTCCCCTCATTGTGGCACTGCTGTTCTTATGAGCAAGTCTGTTGTCATAGTGTTCCCCCCTGTACCTTCCTTTCCTTGTGGACGTCCTTATGGGCGAGCTCACTCCCCTCATTGTGGCACCGCTGTTCTTATGAGCAAGTCTGTTGTCATAGTGTTCCTACCTGTACCTCCCTTTCCTTGTGGACGTCCTTATGGGCGAGCTCACTCCCCTCATTGTGGCACTGCTGTTCTTATGAGCAAGTCTGTTGTCATAGTGTTCCCCCCTGGCGGCCATCCTTATGGGTGAACTCGCTTCTTGCAACCAGTCATCCTTATGGGTGGTCCTGCTGTTGTATTCACCTCCATCTCCTTGTGGACGTCCTTATGGGCGAGCTCACTTCCCTCATTGTGGCACTGCTGTTCTTATGAGCAAGTCTGTTGTCATAGTGTTCCCGCCTGTACCTTCCTTTCCTTGTGGACGTCCTTATGGGCGAGCTCACTCCCCTCATTGTGGCACCGCTGTTCTTATGAGCAAGTCTGTTGTCATAGTGTTCCTACCTGTACCTCCCTTTCCTTGTGGACGTCCTTATGGGCGAGCTCACTCCCCTCATTGTGGCACTGCTGTTCTTATGAGCAAGTCTGTTGTCATAGTGTTCCCCCCTGGCGGCCATCCTTATGGGTGAACTCGCTTCTTGCAACCAGTCATCCTTATGGGTGGTCCTGCTGTTGTATTCACCTCCATCTCCTTGTGGACGTCCTTATGGGCGAGCTCACTTCCCTCATTGTGGCACTGCTGTTCTTATGAGCAAGTCTGTTGTCATAGTGTTCCCGCCTGTACCTTCCTTTCCTTGTGGACGTCCTTATGGGCGAGCTCACTCCCCTCATTGTGGCACTGCTGTTCTTATGAGCAAGTCTGTTGTCATAGTGTTCCCCCCTGTGGCCATCCTTGTGGGTGGTCATGTTGTTGTAGTCATGTTGTTGTAGTTACCTCCCTTTCCTTGTGGACGTCCTTACGGGCGAGCTCACTCCCCTCATTCTTGCTGTTGTCTCTCTCACATTAAATGTGTGCTTGTGCTATATGGGAGTGGCCAGGGTATTCTGTTAGGACAGTCGAGCCAATGACACTTCTGTGGAGGCTCTATTGGCTGGTCTTGCAGAGTCTCCTAGCTGTTGCTCCTAGCAGAAGAGTGCATAATAACAGGCACTGTACAGTCCCGTAACTCCTGGCACTCAGCAAGCAGTGCAGGTCACAATGGGCTCCATTTCCAAGGGGTCATCTGAAGAAGGCTCTTGTGAGCTCTCGTGAAGAGAGCTGCAAGTGTAAGTTGCAGGACAAGTCTGTGGAACCTGTTGAGAGGTCATGAGTCATGGTGTCGGTGGGTAGTGAAGGCAATTATCAAGAAGGTTGTGTACTGTTCCTGTTTGCATGTACATAGATTGTATACACTCTCCATATTAATAGCAAAGGCCAGCTCATCACATTATTTAATGTGATACCTGCCCGTCAACTCAACTTGAACCCAACTGGATCACCACTCTACAACCTAGATACAACCTCACATTTGGAGATCACAACACTGTTGCAGCTTGACTTGGAGACTACTTGTACACTGCAAGAGAATCATGGACTCAGATACTGTTATTGAGGATGCTTATCATGCATATGCAAAGCTATTATCCACGCTCCCACATATGGATACCCAGGAGCTGCAATTCCTTGGACCACTTGACACTGAATATGTGCCAAGTAGTGACTTGTTAGTTGAAAGAAAAGGCCCCCAGGCCTTAGACCCTGCATATCCAGCAAGTCAGAAGCTCTTGATGACCCAGGCAGATGGGAGAAGGCTATTTTCTTTACTCCCAAGGCACTCCTCTATCCAGTGGCAAGAGGCCACCCACTCTGTGCTTCTTAGCCTTCAGCACCTAGACGATATCTGCTGTGGGGCTTGGGCATCTCAAAGGACCCAAACCCAACTGCCTCACAGGACCATTGACTGTGGTAGGCATGATAAACAAGAACACTTTCTATCAGGACTAACTGATTATACAGGCAAGCTTTTCTCCACCCCTGTGGTGCAGTTCAACCAGATCATTGTACAGCTGCTTTGTGTTGCTCTATTGGTCCAGTTTGCCTCATACATGTCTCAAGGGAGTCTTGAGCATTTGCTTATGCTCCTTGGATATGTAATAAAGGGTATCTTTCCTGATGTCATGTCCCTTCCAAAGACCCTCCATCAATTGCTCAAATGGTTCAGTCTCACTCCAATTTTCAAGGAATATGCATGCTGCCCCTCATGTTTTGCACTATATGATGTTTTCACATTCTCTCCTCTGCAAATGCTGCATCCTTTTCCTGCTCCTTGTTCCCCCAAACTGGAGGATGACCCTGCTCTACAGCATGCTTCTCTGGAAGCTCAAGGGTTTTTGGCTAATTCTCCTACTATTCAGAATGAACATCTGCCATTTCCTTATACAGTGCCCCCAAGATTGGAGCCCCGCTGCACTTATCGTAGTGTGCACACTGCCATGCCATGTAATGCACACCTTGCCCATGACAAGGGCCAGGGCAAATATGTTCCACTGTGCAAATATGTTGTCCTAGATATCTTTGACTATCTTGCACGGCTTCATGCTTGCCCTCAATTCGAGGAATATCTAGAACAATCCATGCAAGCACACCCTCGGGCAGGGGGTGGAATGGAGGATGTAATGGATGGGTCCTATCTATCTCAATTGAAAGATTGCCATGGTGGACCATGGAGGAGGATTGAAGGGCATGCCAGTCACCTGACTTTAGCTCTATTTGTGGATTGGTTCCAACCCCATTCAGGAAAACACCATGAGAAAACCACTGTAGGGGGGATATATCTTATTTGTCTGGACCTACCCCCACATCTCAGATATAAATCAGAGTATATATTTATGCTGGCCAATATTCCAGGTCCTCATGAGCCAGTGAAAGAGCAGCTCAACCACTTGCTTGATCCAATTGTGGACCACCTCCTTGAATTATATCTCAGTGGAATCTGGCTCACAAGAACATTTAAATACATGAATGGTCGCCATTGCTTCGCACTGCTCCTCTTCCTGATTACTGATAGATTGGGTGCACAAAAGGTTTCAGGACTTGCTGCACATAACAGCAAATGGTTTTGTTATTGCTGTCGGCTGCCTCGCAAGGAAATCCACAACATTGATATCATGTCATGGCCACAGCCCCTCACAACCCAGGAGCATGGGGAAAAGGTCAAGATGTGGCTTGAAGCCAAGACATTGGATGAAAGGAGGTCTATCTTTGACCAATATGGTTTTAGATTCAGTGCACTCTCAAGGTTACCTTATTTCAGTATTATCCATGGAACACCACCAGACCCTATGCATATTGGCCCACTAGGGAATCTTGTGGACTATGGAATCAACATTCTTGGCCTGAAGGGACATAAGAAAAGTGCAGTTGTGGAGACTGATGTTGAAGATTGGGATCAAACTGAAGCTTTGGGTACAGCATCAGATGCTTCCAGTCATTCATCATATGAAGGGCATGGATCTGATGCTTGTAGTCATGGTGGTACACCAGAAGATGTTGAGATGGAAATGAATTTTGATCCAGGTGTGGGTCAGCATCTACAACTTCAGGATAATGGTGCACAAGAGCTGGAAGAATACCTTAGCAGACCTATGACCATTCAAGTTATTCACAAGGTCCTCAAAAGGAAGGTTTCTTTGTTTAAGAAAGTTTGTGCAAGGAATGGAGTCTCCCTTCAGAATGTCCAGCACCACGGAGGTCAACCTATCAAGAGAGAGATGCTAGAGCTTCTTATCCGCAAGGTTTGATTATTACTACAATATTCATAACCTGCATGACTCACCTATCTTTGAAGATGAGACCAGAGGATGAAGCACACAGCCTAATCCTCACATGGCACCTAGATCAACCAAAGAGACTCACTAAGCCACCTATCAAGGTGAGAAATGCCTGTGCCTCAACTGACTTACTGAACACATCCACAGCCGAATTCCAGGATACAGCTTGGGAAATACCTTGTCACTGAGCTGAGGAAAGATATCAAAGACACTATTCTGCCCTTTGGAATTGATGCTCCCCCCCCCAATCTTGGAAGTTCAAATTCAGGAAGCATGAAGGCCAGCCAGTGGCAGACTGTCTTCACAGTCACACTCCTTGTGACACTCACCAGAGTATGGGGTGTAGAGAAATGCTCTAGCACCAACTTTGCTCACCTGAACAACTTCAGGACTCTTGTGACTGCCTTCCGGCTTGCCCATCTGCCAAGCATCAATGAACAAACCATAGCAAGCTATGAGCAAGCCATGAAGGCACATTTAGAGGGCATCCTTGTTCTTTTCCCAGAGTATAAGCTTAAGCCCAAGCACCACTATGCTCTTCACCTTGGACAATTCATGAGGCTTTTTGGACCAATGAAGGGTTGGTCTGGCTGGGCTGGAGAGAGAAAGCATCTAAGCCAAAAGAAGACACATACCAATGGAAGAGTTGGTGAGCTAGCTATACAGTGTGCACCTTGTAATAGTATATGCTGACCTATTTCAGGTCAACTTGAGATCACTATGGCAACAAGCGAAGCCTCTAGATCAAATTTGCAGCTCCTTCTCCGCAGCCTTGTCTGTGAACCACTCACCTCTATGTCTAATCTGGTGCCAGATAACCGCCATCTTCCCATAATACTTCCTGAGGAGTCCTACCCACCGGTTGAGGCCCCAGTGAAGCTTATTATTCTCAGTGATGCGACATCCTTAGCATTGGCTGTAGTTGCCAGATCTCTGAAGCTTGAGTCACCTTCAAGGCTTGGTGTAAGGCTTGGGAAGATTTCAATAGGAACTCGGGAATACAAACCATGGTACAATGCCCCCAGGAGTAGTTTAATTCACTTTGGGGAACAACAGGTCCATGGTGGATTGGGTCATCATGTGGGTTACATTCATGAGGTATTTTTTTGGCCTTCAAAACCAGTGGTGAATGCAGAAGTTCCTGAGGGACACACCCTGATCACTGTGGCTGTTTATGGCAACTGTCCCTCAACTCATATAGATCCATTCCTTGCATTCCCATACACATGTGCAAGAATCTGCAGCACCAAAATTTCTTCTTATATAATCATATCACCAGACAATGTCCATGGTCCAGTGGCCATTGCTCCTTGGCGATGTGCAGTGGACACCCAAGTAGCTATTGCATGCCCAGTATAGGTGGTTCATCACCATTGATATTGATCTACTGGAATAACAATCCTTTAGTGTGAATAATCTGAATTCTTTGGTATTAGTGAGCTGGTTACTAGTTTAGGTGGTGAAAGGGCTTATGCAAAGCTCCGTGGTTACAGGTATTGGTTTGAATTGTCAAATATCTGGCCCCAAACACCATAGGACTACTAGATGCAACCAGCACAAGCAACAAGAGGGCACACCACAGAGCACACCCAGAAACCATACCACAATCTATCTTGTAATCATATTCCCTGCACACAAATTCATAGGCTGCTGTCCAAGTGTCGAAATTTCTGTGTAGCCATGTATGAGAACATTTATGTTTGTTGGGGCCTGCTACAAATATGTGACAATAGAAGACATATCTTGGGGCCCATATATATACAACCATCTGTCTGGTATCCAATCCAGGCACCGGAGCTTGAAACCTGAAACACTGGAATGATACCAGGTGGTGTCTTGGTCCCATCATGTGTACCTGTAACACAGAAGAATATATATTTCTCTCTCTCTCTCTCTCTCTCTCTCTCTCTCTCTCTCTCTCTCTCTCTCTCTCTCTCTCTCTCTCTCCGCCAACTCATTTCACAGCCCATCCACCTGCATCTCTTCTCTGCTCAACACAGTACTCATCCCACATATATATCCAACACCTACACACCTTCATTTTAGTGTTGCTCTTTGAATTTCTTTCTCAACTCCTGTATGACAATATTTTCACACTCCAGATTTTGGCCTCACAAAATTATTTAACCAGCTCCATTTCTCTCCTGTTATCATTCCCCAATTACTCTCCTCTCCAGTATGCCTTGTGACCGAGGAGCTGTGAGCACAAGCAACTTGACAACTGGTGATACCATTCTAATGATATATTGATAACAGAAAAGCAAGCCCTATTCAACAATGTATATCAAGCCACGAACTAAGGAGCACTGCAAGGCTATCTCAACCCAGCTCTTGGACAAACAAGCAAACCTCTCAGCACAGGAGAGATATTTGATTCATTCTGGCAAGATTGACCCGCAGCAGCTTGATGTCCTTGTACCCCAGTCAGTCATAGGTACTCCACAAGATCCAGATGAAGCCCATCTTATCTTCAAGCAACACCGTTCAGTACATGACACATCCCTCAGTCAAATTATTCGGGATTGGGTAGAAAATACAAGGCAGAAGTCTTCTACCTGGGAAGCCACTGCAGATCAAGTTCAAGACTGGAGGGATGGGGCCGACCATGATATTACTCTTCAAGACTTTTCATATTTGTTTGATGAAAAACCAACTCTGGACTACAACCGGAAAGCTATTCATGTCCTTTCAACATCACTGCTGCAAGCTCTTGAGAATGGCCAATATCCAACACATTACCTTCAAAGGCTACCAACAATTCGGCAGCTCACAAGGAAGATCTCTGATCACATGAGGTATCTCAGTAAGAGGCACCAGTCCATCAAAGCTCACAGAACATTAGAGGAACTCAATGAGACACAAGCCCAAGAAAGGAGGACTTCAAGGCGATATGAAGTGAGTCTATTAATAGTTGGTTGCTCTTCCCATGTTAATTAGAGGAAATTCAGCTCTACAAACGGCGCTTGCGGGTTGCTGGTTCACATGAGAAATGGACCCGCTATCTGCCAGCTCTCACAATGGGGGGTGTCCACATGCACTCTGATGATGAGTCTGACCGTGATGAAGACTTCAAATTCCACTTCAGAGTCAATTTATTGCCCTACAGGGCACCTCTCCTCACACAAATATTCAAGTGCCTTGATGAGCTTGGTGCTGCCATCGCTACAGCAGAGAAGCTCCTGATACAAAGGGGTGCAATGAAGCGAGTTGAAAGGAGGCGAGTGGGGGATATTCTCAGCACCTCCAAGGCTCCTACTTCACTTCCAAAAGACCTATATGACCGTTGGTGGTTGGATGACCACAAGCAGCATGCGTATGCACTTAGAGTTGCACCAGCTGTCGGTTTGAAGAGATTGACTTTGGCTACTTGAGTCTCTCTTGTTCAATTGCACAATCCCGAGTGTTCTTTAGTCCATTTCACCCTAGTTTTCCAACCACTCATTTCAGTTTTCCATTTTTTCTACCTTAATCTTCCATGTCCTCATGATTTAATCTAGAATCATTTTAATAATTGCTGGTGTGATTTATGTTGGAGACCAGTACGCTGCCCCAAGCATCGGCATCATGTGCCAGGAGCTGGGCAATGTCGGTCGGTAATTTCTGTTCCGTAATGCACTCGCTGTGTTCTGTTTCATTCCTCAGATTCTGAAGTATCTTTGTCCCTGCCCGTTTAGCGGGGGAAACTAGTATAAAGATCCTTAGCCGATTCACTTACAAAGGCTCAGTTTGCTATTCCAAACTGAGCCTGTAGGTTTATTTCGCTTACATACCCAACGTGTTTGTGTCTGACATATGTACCATAGTATCTCTACTTAGGTACACAATACCATGTTACAGTTTGCGCATTGCCGACTCCGCCAAGTCCATTCTTGGCGATAGTGAGGACCCTAAGGTCACGTGGGAACTCCTAGAGAAGCGTTTTGGCGCCAAGCAGCAAGGGCTGCAGGCCGTCCTCATGGCGAAGTTGCAACTCTCCAAATGGGATGGCAACGGTACGATCCACACCCATCGCGATACCATGGTCGCTCTCCGTGCTGAGCTGAACAATGCTGGCATGACGATCGACGATGCGACCTTCTACGGCTATTTCACAAACTCACTCCCCGCTTCCCTCGATCTCTTCATCACCCTTTATGACGACTCCACTAATGATGTTGACCGTCTCTGCGACAGATTCGCCCAGTACGAAATGCAGCGTAGACTTGCAGACATCACGACTGGCAAGGCTGGTGGGTCTTTGGATCCTGCCAACGGTTCCTTAGCTCTGTTCAGCCAACAAGCAATGTCGTCCAAGGGAAAAGGAAAGGAGAGGGGGAGGAAAGCTTCAGTAGCTATACCTGCCATGGTTGCGGCAAGAAGGGTCACATCCTGCGGAGTTGTCCAGACAAGGCAAAGAAGGATGACAAGCGCGATGGGAAGGGGAACGACAGGCAGGACAATAAGCCCAAGGCTGCAAAGGGAAAGGAGGATGCGAATAAGTCCAGGACGGCGTCAGGAACTCTCTACACGGCAATGACTTATGACGCACTGGCTAGCACCAAGGACTCCGCAGACATCTTCTATATCGACTCTGGAGCTTCATACCACCTCATCCCTTCGCAAGGCGGGCTTCATGCCTACCAAAAGTTTGCGATGCCCATAGAAATATCAGCAGCCAACGGAAACAAGATTTATGCTTACAGCTCGGGAGACCTGCGAGTGGCGACGTTAGCCAATGGTCTGGAGAGCGAGGCGGTTCTGCAAGACGTATTTTATGCACCTGAAGTTCATGCTCGACTCATATCGCTTGGGAAGCTCCAACGACAAGGGTGGGAAATCCGCATATGGGATGGCGGAATGGAGCTGCGAAATCAGGACGGGCACAAGGTTGCCGATGTTGAAATGGTGAATGACGTCTACCTGATGATGCTCGACGTAATTCCCCCGGAAGTTGCATTAGCTGCATGGGCAAGGGGTGTAGCGGGACCTACTCACGAGGAACTGATCGAGCGTCTTGGAGCAGTTGCATTGGTAGCCACGGCGAAGGGTCCCGATGGCATGAGGGTGACGCTGTGGACCTGGCATCGACGACTGGGTCACCCAGCATTCAAGATGGTGTTGGCATTAGCACAGAGTGGTGCGAGTGGGATGGTCATTACGGACGTACCTGCAGTGGTGCCGAGTCTTGATGCATGTGCTGCATGCGTTGCAGCAAAGGCGATCCATCTACCCCACAAGGAGGGCCGCAGTCGCGCGAGTGAATACCTCGAGAGGGTGCATATCGACATAGTCAGCCCTATGCCTACGAAGTCAGTTGGCGGGAGGGAATATGCGTACTACGTCGTTGACGACTACACTCGTGCGGTTCACACGAAGCCGTTGCAGCTCAAGTCGTCCAGGTTGCGCGTGGTGATGACCGATAACGCGCACAAGTTGTCGATGGGAGAGGTGCGCGAGATCTGCGAGCAGGACGGTATTAAGCTGCACACCACCGTTACGTATCACCCTGCGTCAAATGGGGTGGCTGAGCGTGCCATCGGAGTACTCACCAACGCGGCGCGCGCACTCAGGCCTCCCGGATTCCCTGTGGGCTAAGGCACTCAACACCGCAACCTATGTACACAACCGGATGCCCACGAAAGCATTGGATGGACGTACCCCATTTGAGGTACGCTATAGTGCGAAGCCCGACCTTGCACACTTGCGCGCGTTTGGAGCGCCATGCACTGTCGTCCAACTGCTGGAGAAATTGAAAAGGCTAGATGCTCGGTCGAGGATGTGTTTCTTCGTCAGCCACAAGTACGAGGGAGGTGGTTACAGGGTTTGGGACCTGCGCAAGGGGGTCGTCGTTGAGTCCAGAAATGTGGTTTTCTTTGAGGACGGCTTGCCACCGCCCACGCTCAACGAGTCGCACCAGCAGTCCGCCGATGCGGACAAGGCGGTTATACAGCCTGCACCTGACTTCAGTGTCGACCCACCGACGCCACCAGCCGCGCATCCCGCGCCGACGCCTCCTACGACGCCTGCTCAGCCCTTGGAGCCTCCAGCCTTGCAAGTGGCCACGCCCGACGACGCTGCGACACCTTCACCTCACCCGCGCATCACTATTCGTTTACCAGGGCGCCTGATGACTCAGCCGCGCACCGATGACGATGACAGCGATGACTCTGGTCCAGGGGGTGAGTCCGACGGGCTGGATGGTTCTGTACACCCAGTTCACAATGTCTCGCATGTCCCGGACTATCCTGCGAGGTTGCTACGCTCCGGCCTCAGGCGCGATGGTGGAGGGGGTGGCGGAACTGCTCTGCTGTCGTCGTGCCCCCCATTCGCTTTTTCGGCTGGCCTTCCTGGTGGTATTCAACTTTCGCAGCTGCCTGACCCCCGCAACGTTCGCGAGGCTATGGCGGCACCCGATGCCGACTGTTGGAAGGAAGCCATGGACAAGGAGATGTCAAACCTCAAGTCCCATGACGTCTATGAACTAGTCCCACGTACAAAGGGCATGCACACCCTCAGACTAGGATAGGTGTTGCACCGGAAGTTCAAGAATGGCCCCTTCGAGAAGCACAAGGGGAGGCTCGTCGCTCGTGGTAACCACCAATGCCCAGGCATCGATTACGGCGAGTCCTTCTCACCTGTCATGCGTCTCGAATCCCTACGCACGATCCTCACTCTAGCCGCCATTCGCGACCTCGACGTCATACAATTCGACATCCCGTCAGCCTACCTACACGGGACGCTCAAGGAGGAGGTTTACATGGAGCAGCCTGAGGGCTACATCGCCCCTGGCAAGGAGGATTGGGTGTGGCGACTTAGGAAGGGATTATACGGACTAGTGCAGGCTGGGAGGACATAGAACGAGGAGCTCAATGCCCACATGGAGGGCGGAGGATTTGCAGCGACCCCCAAGGACCTGGACACCTGGACAAGCCCCGACTTTGTAGCAGCTGGCTTCTGGGTGGATGACTGTGTCGCCGTAGGGTCTAGCAGGGAGCTTAGTGCTCTTGCGAAGGGCATTGACGTGAAGTATGGCACCACGGGCTTAGGTGAGGTTAGATGGGTGCTCGGCATGCTCCTCGAGCGTTTCAACCTCACTAGCGCCTCCGGCGTCGTGACGCCCCTCACTCCGGGGGCCCACCTCTCCGATCGAGTACAGCATCTTCGTCCACGACCTTTCTGGTGATGTCACAAGCACTGACCTCATGGTTGTCTTCTACGACCCAAATCTCGGTCAATGTGGTGATTTCTTGTCACTCCTTCCATTCATTTCAATGCAGAGGTGACTCGTTCAGCGGTGTGTCCAAGGGTTACAGATTTGTCTAGTGTGTCATTCCTGTATTGTCATGGCACCTCCCTGCAAGCGCCATTGTATTGCCCAGCGTGGATATTGCCTTCTTGTGCTACCACCTCTGACCTGCCGTTGTCCCCATTGTACAACAGACTCACAAGTGAGGTCAATCAAATCGTGCACTTATAGAGATGCTAGGCCTCTACTGCAACTCCCATCCCAGTATGTCATATTTTGAGTTTTGAAAAATGTGTCCTCTCTGACTTTCCGATACCCTTCTCAGTGTGCTTGTCGCATGCTACAGTCATGAAAAAGGCTGCAGTCACTGACGATGAAGTGCCAGATACAGTCCTCATCAGTCTGCAAGGCCAGAAATATCCCCGTTGCCGCCCCCACGTTGATCGACCCTACAACGAGTATATTCACTGATTTTTATCTTGAAGAATGACTACCACAATGAGTTTCACCCTTGCCTCATTGCCCGCATCACACAGGTGTCCAACACCGTGCCCCAGCATGGTCAGCACCGTCCGCAACGCCTTCATCCAAATAAATATGGCTTCTTACCTCCCCGTGTATTGACTCCCACTCAGGTTCGACAGTGGGCCCACCAAAACCCACCACTAGCTCGGCGGGCTCCAGACCCAAGCGCCCCTTCGGCCCCTCACAATAAAACAGTGTAAATCAACCCCCCCTCCGGCCGCGGCTCTAATTACCGTTTCGCTAAGTCTTTGTAGGTGGGCTTCCGCCACTCATCTCCAAGGCCACCCAGACAACCTCCTTTGTGCCATTTGTCCAATTCGCTATGGACATTCATCTTATCTCTTGTGCACCCTTCTATTACCCCTAATATATATGGCTCCCTAGGTTCAAGTCCCTCCTGGAAATCACCTGTCTTCGTCTAATTCGTCCGTATGGCCAACATAGAGCACGCTATTAGGGCAGTAGGGCAGGAGCCATGATGCGTATATTCACTACTATTCTTGATACCTCTGTCTACCTGACCGCTACTTGTCCATTTCCAGGTCATTCCCCAACCGCCTCAACCCTGCTCCTCCAGCTGTCTCCGCAACCGCGCACTCTCCTCAAAACTCTAATGACAGACCTTCCGGGAAACACTACCCACCGAGTATCACCACTGCAACCCTCGAAGGACCCCTGACCAACGATTCGCAATATCATAGGTCAGTTTTGACTGTTCTCCTCACACTATTGAGCCACCTTGTAGCAACCGAAAGATCACAATCCCAACATTCACACAAGCCACTGTTCTTGTAGTGCCACTATCACAGGTCGCGGACAAGGTGGATCCACTGCCAAAGGAAGAAATGGAGCCAGGTGTGGCGGTGGTAGTGTTGGTGGAGACAAGGGTGGAAACTGTAGTTTACATTCTTAATTTGATTCATTTCAACCTATGAAGGCCCCCTAAGATGGATTCTGGTCAGGCTGAACTGGTCTGATCAGGATGCCAATGTCCTGATGGAACAGTCTGATCAGACAGAAGCGGTCTGATGAAGCAGTCTGATCAGATTCCTGAACAGGCAACCTGAGCAAGTCTGATCAGAATTTGGGTGTTGTCTGAGCAGAGCTGTCAGCCTGATCAGACATAATGGGCCTGATCAGGCCTGAGCAGTTTTTGGGACTAAACCTCTGTACTCACAGCCTCCAGGTGATGCATGACCACCCAACAGCAGGTCACTTCTGTCACAACAAAACACTGGAGTGACTATGTCACCACTATGTTTGGCCCAGTCTGCAGACGGACTGTAAGAAGTTCATCTTACAGTGTGCTCTGTGTGCTTGCAACAATCTCATCCTTACAGCTTGCTGCAGCCTTTACCAGTCCTGGGGCACCCATGGCACTCTATCAATTATTGAGCAGTTACTCGATCACATCTAACAGTTTTGCCACTATACTGGTGGTTATTGACCATGTGTTTAAGGCATGTCTTTTCATTCCAACTACAGACACTGTCACTACACCAGACATTGCAGATGCATTCTATTCCCATGTGTCCTCTGACTGCAGATCAGAATTTGTCTCTCACATCCCTTCTTCCCACAAATGAAATGTAATATATATCTGATTGAAATGTCACATTGGATATCAAACTCCATTCCAAGCTTTACCATAATTGCGACTGGGCATAGGCTTCTTCACATTTAGCCACCCTTTCAAGTAATGGGTCCCTTCTATCCTGAGCTGCCTTGAGGTGCCCCAGCACAAACTCACGAACCTCAACCATACCAGGTTCAGTCCATGTCAAAGGGATACCATATGACATGAGGCCCAGTGTTTGTATTGCAACCCAAAACCCACAATCTAAAGTATTCTTTTGCAATCTTTCACGCTATGGAAGAGATGTGTGAGTAATAATATTATGCATGCACAGGGACTGACCTGCACAGGTTGAATTTTCCATTGATCAATGATTGACTTGAGATATTCCTTTTTCATAGGAGAAAGTGGGGAATCAATTGGATTCCCAATGAATATATGCTCAGTGAGTTGCTGAATCAAATGGATGACTGGCCCTTGTGCGCTGACCAAGCTTGGTCTTGGCCTTCCTAGGCTGTCCAGAAGTTCAATTGGTCTATTTGAGGACCATGGAAGAAGGAGAACCCAGTGGTGATCCCGTCTCTCTTGCCTGAGGGGCTTGCCAGTAGTGTCATCTGCCTCAACTGTGACAGTACATGGCTCAGTGAAGGGGAGTGCCCAACCAGCACAATGAAATGGGGATGGAAGCTTCTGTAGCTCCTCAACTAGGAAGTTACGGAGCCTTGCTGATGTTGTCCGGCGTTTTGAGAAGACATCAAGGGTGTCCCAGAGCCATGGATTGGCCACATACCACTGATGGACATTCTGTATTGTTTTTGCCCCCTGCCAGCATACTTGTATCCATAAACCAAGCAACCTTGATGGCAATATGCCAAGCATTGGATCTAAGCTGAGAGAGTTTATATCTGAGATCATTTTGTTGATTGGTGAATGAGATTGTGGTCTATGTGATGCCCTAACAGTTGATAGTGGGCCAGCAGGTTCCAAAATTCTGTTGAAGACCAAGGTGAAGAGACTAGGACTGGAATAACTGCACAAATAATCAGTACTATAGATCAGATTACTACTTGATGCCTACTCAATATTTGTCCAGGGCATACTGGTCTGACTCTCTCCACAACCTGTGACAAAAGCATGGAACTTTTTGGGGGTATGGTCTTGAGGGATAGTGTATTCAAGGAGGATTGGGTGCTCCCTATCCCATCCATTATCAGAAAATACAATCTATGCATTAAGACAGGTGCGGACCCACCCAAAATGGCCCCAATATAGATTCCTAGCAATGTCCTCATTGGTATTGAACCTTTCAAGAAGTAATCTTGCAGCCTATGGGTGGGATAACTCATTCAGCTGGCTAGGAGAGGCATCATATAAAGAGTGGCTTACTGGACCATGAATTGTAGTTCTGGTAGCTGAGAAGCTTGGAGTGAAACTCTTCTTATACTCAAAACAGGAATTGGAGAGGGTATTTAGCCTGTCTGCCAGTTGTTTTCCACGAGCATGCTTCTCTGGATTGCTCAATGTATCTGAGGTTTTGTTGGTGTGAGCAGTAAAGAGGGTTATTCTCCATATATCATCCTCTGAAAGTTGTTCCATTGCTTCTTGCATGCTGGTGAAATTTCTAGACTCCTTGAAGGACTGTGGAATGTGCTTCATATTGCTGCGGAGCTTGGAAGCAAGGGCCTGGCCTGAAAGGCCTCCTGAGCTCATCCCATGGTGGTGACTATTGGTAATAACAGGTTGTCCAACCACCAGAGAGGTGCTATAACTGGAATGTGGGTGTATGGACCTAGAAGGCATGGCAGAAGCATGTGGGTTATGGGGAGGGCTAGAAGCAATGGGATCAAACAAGGAAGTGTCTTGATGGAGAGTGGGGTGAACATCATTGGCCCTACTACATTTGAACCTGGTCCCATCATAATCCAAATGGAGCCCAAGAGAGTCAATGATTGACTGGGTCCTACTACTAGAATCTCAGAGTGAGCTGTTAAGCTTTGTAGGCATAGTATCAAACTTACTTGGAGTTTTCATGGATCTTCTCTACACAGAGAAGCTGCCTGTTGCAATATGTCAGGGTAATGGAATGATAGGCATACAACCTGAAACTCACAGGTTTTGATATCCCAAGGCCCTAGAGAAATCACCCAGTGGTTGCCTTGTCTCAATGGAGACTAGGAGGGGCAATCTCATCTCAAATGCACCAGGTGTGTGTTTCTTCTTCAAATGGAATGCAATTCCATTCAGATGTCTCTCACCAGATGCAATAGTAATGTACTTTGCATCCAGTCTATTGAGAGGGACATGGTCACCTGGAACTTCACTGCAGTTTATGGCATTGTGAAGGGCCAAGCGGAGTTGCTTATGGTCAAATTGAGCAGTGATATTGTTTAGTGGGGCAAACACCAAGATCAGAGCAAATCCTGGGGTGTGTGACATTTCTGAGATGATGGTGGAATCTAAGATTTATGAGCACAATTTCACAAGAGATGAGAAGGTAGATAGCAGTATAAGAGCTATGAGCTATTGTTCATCCAGTGCTTAAGCTACTTCGAATGGCATTTGGTTGTTTCACATCTCAGACTCAACCACAATACTACTTGACTAGCAGGGAGCATATTTTACAATCCTGCTATTCACAGAATAGCCCACAAAGGTCTGTCTACTATTGAGTTACTCCTGCCCACTCCTGTCTCTAATATTGTGCCCTGCTGGGGACACCAATTCTCAATCACTACAACTGATGAGGTCCATATCTCCTTCACCTCTCTTACCTCATTCTCCAGGTCAATGGCACCCAAATCCCAATCAAAAAGGCAACAATACCTGGTCAGTTTCTACATGCGCACTGTATATACTGATCTGATCATCAACCAATAGCATAATGCTACTCTTGGGACACAACCCAAGAGAAAGGGAACTGTTCAACACCATCAAAATATCATTACAAGTGCTGATGACATGGATATTGAGCCTGACGACCTACAAGCTCCAAATACCTCCACCATTGGCCAAATACCTACTCCACTGCCACTGTCTATTCCATTAATTTCCTCCATCTCCAGCTCTAGCATTAATCCATTGCCCATTGATGAGGTCTGTGAGTTTGCTAAGTGGTCATGCTTTAAAATTGAGTGCTTGCAGACTATGGATGAAGAACTGTTCTATCCACCATCACCGCCAAGTCACTTCCAGATTGAGAACAGTGATGAATCCCAGAAAACCCCTACTCAATCAGCCATTATCCTCCCTCCTATCCCATTTAGGGATTTCTCTCTGCCTACTTACCTGCCCAACCTTATACCTGGTCCAACTGGCCTTGAATTACCACCTGTCCCTTCAGTACAAATGGAACAGCAACCTGGTCTCCAAGCCAAGTTCCTTCACATCTTAAGTAGGCCTGCAACAAAATTACATCTCTTGGTATGCAATATACCTACCAGAGATCAGTTCTAAATCTGTGGCTGACTATCAGAGACTAGAAGTCCACACCAACTAACCTACCCCCACCTCTTCTGTGGTTGGGACCAAGTGGGATGAAGTCTATTTCAGCACAAGCACCAAACCAAAGTCACCAACCCAGGCCCCAGCCCCCTAGCACCATCCAACTAATACCAGCACCAGTACTTGACACAAGGGGAATAAATATGGACTTAGACTTGGACCTCCAAGAGAAATCACCACACCACTCAACTACTGGTGGTGTTTCAGACATACTTTACAGTAGGCTTATTGCACAGGTAACAGGAGAGGGGGGAACAGAAGATGGAGTCCTTTTCCCATTGAATGGAGACTTGTACAACCCAGCAATATTCAACAAACATATACCTGGTTTCAGGCAATTTCCACTTGTGAGGTTCATCCATTATAGATATAAATATAAGTATAGTAGCATCCAATTGACTGCTCTATTTGATACAGATGGGCTTGTCACCCCTTATTTCTGACTCAAGGCTTATCTCACAAATAGTAAAACCTAGCCCCCTGCTGGTGTGTAATGTACATCAAGTTGCAATATATATCTAGGTTATATGACTACTTTACAGCGCTCTGTTTATATTATTCTCCTCAGTATTAGAGCCGCAAATTATCTCTTCACTCAAAAGTGGGAGATTCCCCCATTTGCTCAGGCAACCCAAGCTACCAATATCTTCATTAAAGGGGGATTGATGATAGAGTCAACAGATATACATGGCCCAGTCAACAAACAGGCTAGCTTGGTATTTGCCAAGTACTTCCAAAGATTTTCAAAGGATAATTTTCCTTACCTCAAAGGCAGCCTCTCAACAGCACTATTGGTAAATGCATTTGATACAATATTGGAGTGTCAAATTTTGCTGCAAACAGTAGCCCAAAGTAATGAAGCAGCCTTAGCCATTGTACAAAGTGAGAGGCGGCTAGCTCGGCGCATCCTGGTAAGCAACTGTATATGTATTTATCACCATTAATCAGTTAATACCCAGAAATGGCATATATTGGTGGTTGGGAACCTTGTGAAAACCCAGGACCATACAGTCTGCCAACAACAGTCTGCACTTCTTCGCCACATGGGTGCTGATGGCATGAGTAGTGATGAAAGTGAGACAGAGGAGGCAGGTGCAATTGTGTTGAGACGAAAAAAGCCTAGGTGGAGATCATCAACACTACAAGGCATGCTTGAGACCATCAGACAGCAAATGCCAAAGTTGAAGTCTGTGATGAACCTCTATAGTGACCAAGGGGAGTCAGACTGCATACATCCTCCTCCTCAAGGGCTGCCTCCCACTTGCTACGATGAGGAGTATAAAGCAGGGCTGAGTGTTGATGAACTAGGGAACCTTCTGCTTGTGAATCAGTCCAAGGACTTTCTCCAATGTAATTAGTTCACGAATGTGCATTTGTTTTACCAATTATTGTGGCTCAGTTTGGTATGTCATCTTCCCTGGTTGAGATAAGGCAGAGAGGTCCAATGTGAGTTCATTAATGAATAAGGGCTGCACCCTAGTGGCTTGAGTGGGCGCAATTTGCAGAGCCTAGGTGAGGTGCGAAGTGGGGGGTGATTGCTTTGTTGTCTTGCTTTGCTGTCCGGAAAATGTTTGCAGAATGTGCCGGGAAAGTGTTTGCAGAATGCCTGGAAAATGTTTGCAGAATATCTGGAAAATGTTTGGATAAATGTTTGGATAAATGTTTGGAAAATGTTTGTAGAGTGCCCGGAAATTTTTGGTAGAGTGCCCGGAAAATGTTTGTAGAGTGCCTGGAAAATGTTTGTAGAGTGCCTGGAAAATGTTTGTAGAGTGCCTGGAAAAATGTTTGTAGAGTGCCCGGAAAATGCTTGCCAAATGCCTGGACAGTGACAGGCACAGGTTGAGACTAGGGTGGAGGTATGACCACAGTAGACTGGGAGCTTAATTTAGATATGTCTACATGATAACTGTACAGTGTTGGCGGGCTGTACACATGAGGCTTGCATTCTGCTTGCATTTTGCACTGATTCTGCCACCATTAAGCATGTGGAGTGTCAGAAAAAAAGTTAAAATAATGAATATAAATTGCTTTCATCATGCCTGTGATGTGTTCGGAGCAGTTTCTTACTATGCTCGGCCCATTCCTTCAATAATACTCAAATAGGTTCATGAAATGCGCTGTAAGGTGCCTTCATTTTTCATTGAGAATGCATTTAATTTGTTGAGAGAATGCCACAAAAATGTATTCAGTATGTATTCAGAATTAATGTAATGTTTGAGCATAATGTGACATTTTCCTAAACATTTTCCTTGACATTTTCCATATGGAAAATGTTAAGTCGTCCGCTGTGGCTGTCTAGTGACTCACCGATACCCCTTTGTTAGTAAAGAATTGGCGCATAACAAACGATTCACTATGCTATTACGACTTCTACGAATTGTCTAACAAAATACAAGGACAGTTGAAGACCCTCTGGA
>Ga0307515_10008978_pt1 | contig 19420 bp, 28 predicted proteins | sample 17_EM_MG_FD_194513 | JGI IMG/M metagenome (GOLD analysis project Ga0307515, IMG submission 194513) | Populus trichocarpa ectomycorrhiza microbial communities from riparian zone in the Pacific Northwest, United States - 17_EM | ecosystem: Host-associated > Plants > Roots > Unclassified | place...
ACGAAAAGCAAAACAATCGAGGCTCAACACCTTGTGAATCAATCCATGGTCGGGTGACCCCAAACCGCGCTCTTGAAAGGTAACATTGAGCTAAGGACAACCCCGTTTTAAAACCGGCCAACCTTCCAAATTACAGGGCTCGGGGAGGACCGCTTCAACCCCACTGTACTCGCTCTGACAGAACCCTGTACAAACTATATGTAACAAATAAATACACCCCTCGCACCACCCAGCTTGTCATACATCGAATAATATGAGAAGAAGCAACGAGTAAGTTAGATAGAAGGGGGGAGTCAACATTCCTCCTGCTTCACGTTGTACGACGTAAGCTGTTCCTTCATGAACTTCTCCATCTTCGTTGCGTTTCGGGCGTATATCGATCCATCCGGATTGTATATGCGGCAGTTATCGAAAACCAATTGGGCGTCGTCCACAAAAGCATCCAAATTTGGGTATTGACTCGTTTCGAGCTTGTGTCTCATGGTGCTGAAATCTAAACCAGGGTCGTGAGCAAGATCACGTAGATGCGTGGTATACACGCACCCATAGGCTCCTTGATGACATCGTAGTAGTCAGGAACCTCCTCAGCATTCACAGGTTGCAGGAATGCCCATGAAAGCGGGTGTTGTTCCAAATCTGAAAGCAGGCGCTCCATAATGTTGCGCTCAGGACTCTTGTGCAGCGACCGGGTCCTAAGAGGGGGATTAATATCGCTGCAGGCGACAATTTTTCAGGGATAGCATACACATCGGTTTGATCAGGCGTCCAACCGCTCTCCACTGTGACTGCGGTCAGAACTGAGGAACAGGGGACAAGTTCATTTAGCGGAATACGCACCAAGCCCAGGAACTTCACGGTAATCAACCCTGAACCCCCCATCGCTCGCGATTTGGAACCGCTGAATACCACGATACACGACATGACATTTCGAGATCTCCCGGATTTTCGTCATCAGAGCTTCCCGTTGCCGGGCCACCATGTCCCGGATCTCCAAATAGTTCAATTTCGGCAGCAGAGCACATTCCATGATCGTCCCGCCTTCGTAATCCTTGATGTAACCTGCCCAGACCGATCGCGGTAATGTGATTTCTTTGGTGAAACCTTGTTTCTTGAAGTACCCGACCGCATAGTTGTCGGCATAGGTGAGGAAGTGCATCATGGACGGGTAGGTGGTCCGGACGTGGTGTTTGAAATGGTCCATAAGCATACCCCCGTAACCCTGAAAGGCAAGAACTCAGTCTGACTGTGACGCGTGCGGTCGAACGGGCGCCGGTTCAATTTGAAAATCCGTCCCCACCTTTACCTGGTCTGCAGAGTTAGTCGCGAAAAACACAATTTCTGCAAATTTCCGGTGCGGAAATGGGCGGAAGCAGATCCCACCGACCACCATGTACCCATGCTTGATGATGGCGAGACATCTTGAGTTGGAATCGTACACGAGCCGCGCGATGTACTCTCTGGGCATCTTCGGTAATTGTTTCTGAAACAGCGTCTTGAGGCCGGTGAGGATGATCATCGACCTTGGCTCTCCATCGTTTTCAACCGGTACGACCTTTATCACACCCCTTCGAAGCTCGACCCACGATGCCTTCTCGGGTTTCACCCCAGAGGGCTGTTTCATTGGATATGAGAATCCGCGGTGACGCATTTCAATATCACAACGGCACGCACCGTCGCGGTGACCGTATCAGTGTCAACCGTCACGCCTGTCGCAAGGCGGTTTAATTGTCCCTCGTCCATCTTGTCTTCCAACTTTACCCGAGGCCCCTCGTGTGTGATCTGTCCGTTCATTGCTGCGAGCGCGAGACCTGTTGGAGGGAGCATTGTGGCGGGCGCGGTTCCAGCTTGTGTTTTGTGGCCCTTCCCCGCTCGGTGCCCAGAAAGTGGGTGGCGAGGGGGACCGATCTGGGACGCCAACGGCTCGTCCCCGTCATCGTCATCGCCATCTTCTTGCATCTCATCAGGAGAGAAACCTATCGTCTTTTGCCGCTTCTTGGGTGGCTCTCGGTCATGATCACTCAAGGATACAGAGTCGATAGATAAAGAGCGTTTCTCCGTAGACGGACCTTGCCAAAAAGCGTTAGCCCACGAAAACTGGACTCGGATTTTGATTAGCTGAGCTTACTAGGTGTGAAGATATCGTCCGGAGAGGAGGTTCGAGGCAAAGACATCTGGAGACGTAGCGACAAGATATCTCCATCCAAGAAATTGAAGTCGACGAGCCTGCCAGCGTCCTATATAAAGCACAACAGGAAATGACCATCAGCCTCGAAGTTTTCCAACTACCCCCGAGCACTACACATCAAACCGCACCTAGATTCGCCATTCAATTCAGTCAGAAGGCGCAATGAGATTCAAAACACCCCTAACGCACCTGTAGTAGTTCATCTATCCTGACGGCCACGCGGCCCCGCCGCTGGTACTCCGGCCTGCCGAGGACCGAAACGTCCGCACCGTGTGAAGGTACATCGTGGCCGCACTGGCACTCACTCAGGTAAGCAAGTTCCATTTGATCTGACAATAGAGAGTCATCTGGAGAGACCTCCACGCCTACAGGAGGACGTAAACCTGAACAAGAACACAGCGAGCAAGGTGAATGGCGCGCAATCTTTAGTGAGAGTTGTTCCTCGGAAAGACCAGGGATGTCATCTTCGGCGGGGTAAAGCACCCTCATCCCAAGTTCGCTGGGCGTGCGTCCAGCGTGCTTCGCTGCTCCAGGTCCGGATTGTGGCGATCCCGGTGCGCGTTCCGCGTGCCCAACGTCGCGATCACTGGAAAAGTGTGTGGCGCGTCACATGACTCCGACGGCCATCCACTAAGCTTGGACTTGCTGAGCTTCAAATTCGAGCTGATCGAAGCTTTGAACATTTTGACAACAGAACAAGAATGGGTAGCGGCAGACACAGAAAATTTTTAGACAGGACGAAGAAAATTGACGGCTTGTAGGGACGGGGACATTTACCGAGCAACACGCCATGCTGATCATTCGCATATGTACACATACATGTGGCATCTTGTTGCCGAACCCAAGAGAGAGGACATAATAGGTAGAAAAGGGTCGAATACCAATCATTCAATCGTCGTTCTGTTCGCGATGGAGCTGGCGTAGACGATCCAGGAACCTGGACGCTTGTATCTTCCCTGTAATGGGAGGGATTTCATCCATCATGTCGATGATTCTCCGATCTTCGAACTCGGTTCCCCCAGGACCGTAAAGCGCAAACAGCTGGAGCGTTTCCTGCGCAGTGTCCGCCCACGATTCCGGTAAATTGAAAACGCCCACCACATGCATCTGCAATGAGGCAAAATTGAACTTGATTCGCAAGGAGTGGAGGATCCAATACAAACCTTCCTGGCGTTCGACGCCCCATGAGTATGTTCTTCCAATTGCTCCGCGATGTATGTGTAGTGTTTTAACTGCTCGCGCATCGTGAGTTGTTTGCTCCTAGATTCCAAGAATTCGTTGTAACCGGGATCATTGCACATATGCGACCGCAACCGTTCAATCAGGTTTATATCATCCTCCGTCCACGTGTGCGAGTTGGACCCTGTAGGGAGAGTAGAGGTGGTCTGCGGTTTCGGCGGGGACTCTGCCCGTTGATGCTGGGGCTTCTGGGGCGGGGGCGACACTCGCTGCTGCAGCTGAGGTGGAGGAGGAGGTAGGCACCGTTGTTGTTGGTGAGGAGAGGGGTTGGATTCCCGCTCTTTAGCTGGAACATCCAAATCCATTTCGTTCCCTGCGTCCGGGCTTTGTGCAGGTGACATCAACTCTGGGGAGTTAACAGGGTTGGTGTTGTTCGACGGATGGTCGTACGTATGCGCCCACGGGTGAGGTTCGGCCCTGACGTTGGACAACTCTGCATCTGGATCGGGGCCCGCACTATGCCTAGGTTTCTTCGAGGGATGCACCGAAGGACGGCCCCGATCTTTCGAAGGGGATTGCGGACGGACAGGCTGAGGCGACATATAAGAACCTGGTTGCTCATTCGTTTCCACTGACGCGAGCCTGGAACCATCAGATCGCTTCCGCTTCCCAGAGTCCGAACCGAACGGGTGAGGACTACCCATTGAAAGTGACATCGGCGTCATCGGTCGTGGAGTGGCTTGCGGCGTTGAGAGGGAGTGATTATGATCCGTGGGTTCGACAGCCACAGACTATAGGTTCCAATGCATTAGGAAAACGTTGATACCGGAGAGGGATAATGACGTACAATTGCCTCAATGACAGCCAGAAGAGTCCTGTCCTTGTCGACACGGAGGTTAGCAGAACTATACTCAGCCTCTCCGTTGGCGGTTACCCGAAGGAAGTACTGTCGGTATTTCCCTCTGAGGGTGTACACCTTTGCCGGGCCTTCAAATAAAATCAGTACTCGTACTCGCGGGCGGGCCATGGGCGTCAAATCAATCACCATCTACCCTTGAGGGTCCACTCTGTAGCGCCCTGCAAACATCGTTCGCATCCGCCCAGAAACCATCTTCCAGTCCTTCGAGCTGTTTGAGAGGTACCCGTACCTCCGCAAGCTGATCTCTCTCTCCGGGGTCCTTCCGGGTATCCTCGATCAGGAGCGTCAGTATGCGGAGTATTGGCCCTTTCCGTGGAGGTTGATTCATCGGTAGGAGTTGTTGGGGTGGTGTCGGGTTCGAAGGGGGTGGGGGAGGCGGTTGGTTATATGATTGATAGTAGGAATGGTGTGATGGTGGTACTGGATCGCAGTACTGTTGGCTGGGGCCTGGCGGAGGGTACCTTGGATCTCTTTCGAAGTCCCTATCCCGGTCCCGCCCTCTTTCCCTGTCCCTTTGTTCCTGGTGTTGGTAGTCACGTCCACGGTAGTCCTGATGTGGCGGAGGGGGGAGCGGTGATTGGTACACTGGTTGGTTAGCAGCGTTGGCCTGCCTGTTGCGTTCGCGCCTTTCGGCAGCTTGGTGTTTCTTCCTTCGATTTTTCTGGGCGCCTTGGCTGCCTTCGATGATCTCGTTGACTTCACGTATGACGTCCTCTCCATAAGGCAAGAAATTTCCATTTTCGTCGATCGGCGCGTACCCAGGTGGCATTTCCGGCCCATCGATATCGGGAATATATGGGAAAGGAATGAGACGCTTGCCGTCGGATCCGTAGACCTGCTCTGCCGGCCAGTACCATTGGAACTTTGTCTTACTGCGTTTGGCACGTTCAGCGATCTCAGGGGGCTTGTTGGGCTCCGTATGCATGTAAGGCCGGGGATCGCCCACAAACGTCGTCGCTCCGGGCTTGTTAGCGTTGGCGAGAGTGGAAGATTCGGGGACATTTCCGGGAAGGTCTACGATGAACGAAACAAAGGTCGTCATTGACAATTCAATTACGCAAGGCGCAGTGACAGGCGCAGAATACAAAGGCGGTACCGAGGCTCGAAGTGACTCACAGGTGAGATACTTGGGTGGTTCGCGTGGAGGACGCCTTCTCTCCTCTCGGGGTGGTTCTGAGGGGTGGTGCTCTCTGGATTTCCCTTTGTTAGATGTGCGCGAACTAACGCGGTCGTAGCGGTCATTCTGGTTCGGAGGAGGACCATAGCTTTGGGAGTGATAGCTTTGTGACGTGGCGGAGTGCGGCTGACCGTATCCGCCGTCGTTAGGCCCATGCCCGTACCCAGAGAATTGCCTTATCGACGAATGGAAAGGGTGTTGAGACTGTTGGTGGTGTCCGTGACGTGGCCCTTCGTCCTCGGAGTCGGAATAGTTTCGAGGCTGACGAGAGATCTGTAATCAGTACACGTCGCTTGTGTGTTTTTCCAGCCAGAAGAAAATAATTGCGAGCTTCGACCGAGTGAGGTCGAGGCTGCACGAGCGTGGGATCAGGTGTTGATTGAGAGAGCACATACAGAATCATCGCCATCCGAGCCGCGATACATGGATGTGAGAAGGAAGTCAGGGGTGGTGGTGGTGGTTATGTCTGGAATCTGGGGAAAAAGTAAAAAGACCAGAGGACATGAAAAAGCGTTATTGGACCCACAGAGATCAACAGCAAAATGGTGACCAGGAGGTAAACACCCACAACCGATCTTGTTCCTCCCGAGATGATGCTATTGGATTCACCGAGGCCGGGTACAATCCGTTCAGCGTTCAGTGCTCAGCAGCGAGATTTTCACCAAATGTGGTCCCTCATTGTTTCCCGATATTCGCAGATCCCTTGACGACGTCGCCGAAGGAAGGTTTAAACTTAACTCATAACAACTACAACTAATACACAGGTATCGACAATAACTTCTCTAGACTCGCGGTTTCTTGCCATACACCTTCTGGGCATTACCCCCGAAGATCGCGTCAACACCCTCCTGCTCAATACCGAGCTCGGCCAACAACTCTTTCACGAGTTCATACCAATCTCCAATAGCGGATTTGGCATAGGACTCGGAGGATGGCGATGTTCCAAATATAATTCTTTGGTCACCGAACGCCTCCAGTGCGGGACCGACTGAAACGAAACATCACCAAGTGTCTCTCGTCAGTGGTATGAAAGAGTCCACTTACCGTACATCTTGATCCTCCGTTTCCACTCTTTCTTCTCAGAGCTGTCCTCTGGCTTGACGCCACCAACTGGTGCGGGGGTTGGGGGTGTGGGTTCGCGCCAGTTTGGCGGGAGGAACTTTACATAAGTGTTGGGGATCAGCGATAGCGATGCAGTGTGGGCTTGATATGCCCTGTACGTCGGATGGGTGAGAAGTTTCACAAGGGGGAGGGATAAATCGTCCACTGGTGGTAACACGTTCGCTGAAGTGGAGTAAATGAGTGACTGAGAGGCAGGTGGACCCCGATGAGGCACGAACAAATGACGATGGCGCTATCGGGGTTCGCGTCCTTGGAAGCGGTCGAGAGGGATTCCTCCAGCGAATCATAACTTTTATCATCCGTAATGAATTGAACATCAAGATCAACGACGTGGCCGTTGCTCAATGCCCAGGTCAACGCCTCCACAACCTGCGGTGTTTGCCTTGAAAAGACAATAGAAAGCGATATTGGCACCTTGGACGGTGAGGGAATGCCGAGAGGGGAACCATCTTCGATGCTGAAGGGGACCGATACAGATAAGATGGGAACACCAGAGATCTTGGGCTCGAGTCTTGGAGTGAGATCAGTTTCAAAGTGCCGCGAGGGAGGGCTGATCAGATACGCACTTTTCGACGACCTGCTGAACGTTGCCTGTTTTTAAGAGGAGAACAACGGCAGAGATCTTGCCTTTTAGCTCAGAAGTGGCTTCGGACTTCCATTGGTCAAGGTCTGCGGAGGAGACCACAACGCTTGCATCTACGATTGACTCTGCGGTGACGGAAGTTGGACTTGGTGGGAATGGGAAGCGATCCGCGGTGCCTGTGGTGGGTGGGGTGAAGACGGAAAGAGGTAGGGTCGGTGGGGCCTTATGTTTTCGAGTGCTTGGGTTCAGAGGGGTGGGCGGCGCTGACATTGGTGGGAGGGAAAAGAGAGGTTCGTGATTTCGATAAGTATCTGATCGTAGCGGCCCATCCGCCCGTCCCAGTTCTCATCTCATCTATCTTTACACCGCCATCTTTGACCTTCCGTTGCTTATTTCCTCCCGAGGCTTTCTCCAGCCCCGTCTAGAATTCGCGCAGCCATCTTTCGCGACAAACCCCCACGTGCCCCTCGCGTTTTTTCCCATCGCACTTGATGTGGCTCTTCTCGTGATTTACGGCGTGGGATTGGCCGACGAGCGAGTTTACCGCTCGGTCTGACTAAGTTCGCCCGCCACATAAAGTGATTACTAACGTCTCTGCCGATGCCTATCCAGTCAGACTTACCCTTCTTCGTCCCCTCTCCCCATGCATTCGCCAGAACACATAGTCGGTGGCTCCCCAAAACCCAAGAAATCCAACCGTACCAGACAATCCCACCCCGGGAACGTTCCCACTATCCCGCAGTCCGAGGAGTGCAACATCTGTGGAGCAAAGTTCACGAGGCAGTCTCACCTCAAGAGACACCAACTCACTCGTCAGTTCCGCTAACCCGTGCTCATTCCGAAGCCAAACCCTGACGCATGATCCAAGACAACGATAGCCGGCCCTATGAATGTGATGTGAGCCATACACTCGACACGCGCGGGAACCGACCCTGACAGACTTTCAGAAATGCTCTTTTACCTTCACTCGTAGAGACCTCCTCACAAGACACCTGCGGACGTGTCGGAAGGCGTGAGTAACGTCGTGTTTTTCGTTGGGCGGTGCTAATCCTGCGTGGTTTAGGAGGGAATGCGCCGCCTGCACCGAGGGAAAAAAGGAGTGCGACCTCCAGCGACCGTGTGGCACGTGCAAGGCTGAAAATCGTGAATGCGTGTCAACGCCCAGTGCTCCTTCTCAAAGGTCCGCTCGTCATGACGGTCTAGGTCATAAAAGTTCGGCTTCAGGGATAACCACCCCCTCGTTGGCCGATGACTCGTCGACGGACGGAACCGCGGCGAACAACATTAGCGAGGCCTCGTCTCTCTCATCAAACTCTTGTTCACACTTGGAAATCCACCCGTATTCACTTATTTCTGATGCGATGGTGGCTTCATGGCCACCGTTTCTCTACACTGCTGCGCCAGAAAATTCGATCGGGGACGAAGCCGAGAAGTACCAGGTTCCCACCGAGTGGACTTTGCCAACGGAAGTTCAATATATGCGATACAGTACGTGGCCGAGTTGACCGAGTTACACCCACGCTTTCTCAGGGCTTACACATATTTAGATGGGCTATTTTTTGACGAGTTCCTCAAACATGTCCCGATCATGCACCCGGTCTTGGGAAGGAAGCGGATCACGGAAGACCATCAGCTCGCAACTATTGCATGTGCCCTAGGTTCCTTAGCAGCTGACGACGCCCCATCCGGTTATATGTGTGCTACTTGGATGCAGATTTACAAACGCGTTTCTACGAGAGTGGTGAGACCATTGGTTTTTATGTACCCTCGTTTGTGCCAACAGTTTTACAGAAGACTGGGGCAACAGGTTGCATGCCTGATTTTCTTTTGGAATTTTGCTTCCTTCACGCCGTCCTAATATTCCGGTCGCATCCAAACCACCTGCTCGTCACGACGAGGAAGGTGATAGAGGTACACTCCATTTCTTGTGGGACCCATACGCTAGCTTACAGCGAATCAATTCTCTAGACGATCCGGCGGGATTCTGTGATATCGAAGCTCTCGACCTACCCACTCGCCCCACCCGCTAACATCTCTGACGATGCGATGCGGACGGCATGGCACCAGTGGATCCGTTACGAAACGAGCAAGAGGTATGTTTCTCGAAAACGCTCGAGCTTTCCACTGAGCACGTTCTAGGACCTTATGGCTTTTGTTCATCATTGACACGATCCGTTATGTGTTCTTCGGTGACGACCCATTGTTAAGCGTGGACGAGATGATTTTGCCACTGCCTTGCGACGACGCTTTATGGGAGACAACGGAACCTGTGACCTGGTTTATGCTGTTCTCCAACTCCTGGAACGTGGACGGCGCGGACCACCTTGGCGTTTTCTTATTTGATGCGCTTGAGCGGCTCGAAAGGGAACCCCTCAGAGAAGGCGACTTTTCGTCCAGAGGCGCGATGATCGTGGTCATCATGACGATCCTCCGACTTTTGAACCAACGGTACAACAACGACGTCACCGCGCAGCTGATACATCTCCCACTGCTCAATGGCAGGGTACACCAGGTCGACGCTATTGATAACGAGGCGGCCGTTCTGAGGTTAGGGCGTCAATTGAGTAATTGGTCAGCTGGGTGGAACCGTGACACAGAGAGGAGGCGAAAGTTCGTCGGCGATAGCCATTATTTGTGGAATCCACTACCATGCTACCTGGTCGCCCTCTGGTCTTTCACTGCTTACAGAGAAGGGCTCGCACCGTTTGGGCCGCCGCCATCAAGGATTGGGATAGCGGATGCCATGAGGAGATGGATACAACGGGCTTCAGACGAAAACTCTGCTGTTAATTCATAGGTGCCTATCGTGCCTCCCAGAGAAGGGACGGAAGGTCACTTTTTGTATCGATACGTTTCGACTACTGTTTCTTTACACGTACTACTAATTCCCTTATTCGATCCACCCTGTTTGATGCGATGCGAAGTTGTTGATCACTGGGCTTTTATTTATTTCCTCTTTACCTCCCTTACGGAATGTGCGCCCCGCCAGCTGTAATCGCAAATCAGTTAGTCACGTTTACGGTGACGCAAGCGTGACAATCAATCAATTGAAATATGGAAGAAAAGTCACAATTTTTTATGCAAATGGCGGTGATTCCCGGCCCATCAGGCGTTCTGAAATTCAGTCGGCGCAGCCGATGCTCGGCATTGAATGGTGGAACCCCTCATTGGGGTTAGAAAAGAAGATGATCCGGTAAAAATGAGGGGAATGATTATGTAACCTCCACCGATTGCTTTCTGGGCGTAATTCAAGTCGGAATTGTATAAATAACGGGTAAAGCTCTCCTGTCCTCCTTCCCTCATCCTTAAACCACTCCAACCACCATCTTTCCGCCTCTTGCTCTGCCGCCCTCTTGCCCCTTCTTACCGCCTACCACTCGTCTCTGTCTAACTCAATGGCATTCAAAAGAAAGCTTGACACCTCTGAGGACTCGTACCCAGTCGTGAGTCCATTCCCCGCTTCATGTGACAACATCGAGGTCTCAACATTGCCATCATTTCCCTCCTCGCAGAACACAAAACAGATAAAGTTGATTCCGTTCCCCACTGGCAGCGACGACGACGTTGCCATGTCGGAATCACCTGTGTATGACTTTGAAGCCTATCATGTTAGGCTTCGTTCGACCTCGAGTTCTGTCTCGTCGTCCTCATTGTCGACCTCTCGTGAGTGTGTCCCCTCTTTCAACCAAGGACCAAACAATGCTGAAGCTCGACTCGACCCGACAGCCGTCGGCAACCCTATGATGGATTTGTATCCAGAGGTTAATACTGACCCAGCTTCATCTCCGTCTATAGGCTTGCTCCAACCCAACGGGACAATGACCTCGCTCAACCAGTAAGACGTAACGTATTGGCATGTCCCAGCTTGGTCTGACCTGTGCCACGTCTCTCCAGTGCAAACTGCACGCAGATCCCAAAACTCAAAATGGCGTGCTCTTCCGGCCCCCATGGTCAACGGACCATGTTTACACTATGCGAACAATGTGGCTCGATTGAAATGCTTGACTAGTACTCCGACATGTGAACAACCCCGACTCCCTCTCCCTATCCTCCCCACCTTCGACAAACTCAATCTTGGTGCTCGTCCTGGAACATTCAGGAACGATTTTCGTTTTTTAAGGTTAAAGTATTTGTCTCCGACTCTCTTGCTGTCTCTATCGCCATACGACCATTGTCACCGCGGCTGCCACCACCTCCCGCATCCTCATCACAGTATCCCCGACACCCCGCCACCATCACCTGCCCGAAACACCGTTCGACAAAAGCCCCGACATTACCTAGAACAATCAATGGCCTTTTACTCTGTTACTCGACAGTCGTCCTGCTCTCCGTGTATTATAAAGAATACCTGTTTATGTTGTAAATGAATTATTCCTCGAAAATTTGCGTGAAAAGTGAGAGCAGAAGTAAGTGGGAACGGGAACTCGGACTCGGGGTCTGCCAACCTGTGGCGGAGATATGCGGATACCAAATCTCTGAGAAAGGGAGCTCTAACCGATGGGAAAATCCAATTATCCAGACATCCACAACAGGCGCGCCCACTGGAACGTGCTTGAACACGCGGACTTGAGATATCCGGGTCCAGTGGGGTTGAGCGGTTATACAGTTATGGGGTGATAAGTCGAACTCGCATCTGGAACTGGACAAGGCTCGGATTTTTTGACTATGAAGTTGGCCCCAGTTGGACAAGAGACGGGAAGCACGTGATCCGAGATCGCAAAGAGTCTCGCCGACATCTCTTCCGTGCACACGATTGCCAGGGGATGACATTGCTACAATACGAGGCACCTTGTGAGTCACGATCCGAAGGCGCTTTGTCTCCCTTTTCTGATGTGCCCAACTACAAGGGCCGGTATACGCTCTCGATTGGTGCAAGACAACTGCGCCAGGGCAACAAATCCGACCTCGGTCTGCTTTCCGGTTGGGGATTGCCTCCTTTACCGAGGACTACAGGAATCGGATCGCCATCGTTGGGTTACAAGACGAGCGGGTCCTAGTCGAAGATAATTACCCGGACTACAGCGATTTCGTGACTCTCGCGGAGGCCCACCATGGATACCCAGCCACCAGCTTACAGTGGCAGCCTTCGACAGCCCCCGCGTTTGCCTGGTCACAGAAGTCGGTCGCGACGGAGCTGTTGGCCACTACGGGAGATGCGTTGAGGGTGTGGGAGTACATGAGCGATGGTCAGGTTGCTGGGTCCTCGTATGTGGGTAGGACAGGGTCTGGGAGTGGGAGTCGGTTACAACTCAAGACGTGTTTGAGTGGTGTGAGTTTGAAATCTTGGTTTCAAACCCGGGATAGCCGTAACTAACCACCCGCATATCCGCCCCCCCTCTCCCATCGTGCGCGACGAATGGTCTGGATAACAGCAATCGAAAGTGCAGAATCAAAACTCGAGCGCGCCATTGACCAACTTCTCGTGGAACGAGAAGGCCCCTAGTCTTGTCGTCACGTCGTCGATTGATACGACGTGTACGGTTTGGAACATCGACACCTCCCAGGCGATAACACAACTAATCGCTCACGATCGAGAGGTGTACGACGTCGCGTGGTTGCCGGGGTCGACGGACATTTTCGTCTCCGTCGGGGCGGATGGGAGCTTGAGAGCTTTTGATCTCCGGAGTCTTGAACATTCGACGATCTTGTACGAAACGCCAGCACCCAAGTCGGTTGTTCCGCCACCGGGATCTCCTTCGCCATCGGCCAGACCCCTGACCCAGCCTCTGCTGAGGATATGCTTTAACCCACACGACTCGAATTATATGGCGACTTTCCACGTTGACGGGACCAATGTGCAGATTCTGGATATGAGGAGCCCGGGTCAGCCGGTTATGGAGCTTATCGCACACCAAGCCCCAGTGACCACTGCTAGATGGAGCGCATCTGAAAGGCCACTCTTGGCTACAGCAGGTGAGATACACATCGTCGTCTTGGTACGAGCGAGCGCCCCGCTTAAACTTTTCTAAAATAGGTGATGACTGTCAACTCTTACTATGGGACCTTACTGGTCACACTACAGCGCCTGCGACCTCGCCGCGAAATGCATCCTCACGGCTAAACTCGCCCCGACCGGATACCAAAAAGAGGATTATCTCCGACCCGGTGATGGCTTACACGAGTGGAGGCGAGATATCGAATATGGCATGGTCGCCGTATATGAATTCGATGACGTTGAATACAGGTCACTCGACTGGACCCGGTGAATGGTTGGTCATAGCGATGGGTCGGGAGATACAGGCGTTGAAGGTGTAGAACCCTTCCTCCGGCGGGAAGAGAAGGTGGTCGCGCGGAGGGTTGTATGGGCGGATGTACTTTTTTCTGCTTCTCTGGCGACGCGCGGTTTGAAGGATCAAGATCTTAGGAAGATCTCTTGCGGGGTTGGTATACATACATACAATGGTATAAACGACCGAGACGCGGGCCGTTGATTCGATTCGAGACGCAGCCCAATCAAATGATTGGGAACTTTTGATCTTTTTACCCACACTAGCAGTGGCCAAAGCCCAACCATTTGAAGAATTGAGGGCGGCCGCGGTCTTGGGATTCATTCGGCCGAGTGGGTTGGAGCTTATCATGAGTGTGGCTGGGTCATTTCAGGTACCAAGTAAGCGATATCGACAGCGAATTGATTAGAGAAGCACATGGAGTATCGACTGGAGTCCGAAGGCCCATGGTACAAATACCCTCCGTCGCATCATTTGAGAAGCTCACGTTCCCACCCAGCTCGGTACCCTCCCTCCTTCTCTTCCTTCTTCCTTCTCACTCCACTCCCCCCGAGGTCGTCTTGCAATGAGCGCAGTTCAGGTGAATAGTGAGAAGCAGAACATCGTCGAGCGGAAGCCATCCACTTCCGACTCTTCCTCCGTTCTCGAGCAGGCAAATGCTGCCGAAGTCGAGAAGGGTGCACCCCAGGAAGATGTTGAAGAGACCAAGGAACACTCATGGACCAGCTACGAACGACTCCGTCCTTTCATCTTGGTCGGTATCGCGTTGGTAATCCTCGGTTGGTGGATTTCGTCGATCGTCCTCCCGGCAACCCGCCACAGATGGTCCGTGTTTCAACCTAATGCAACGTTGTTTGACATCTCGATCTCTAACATTTGTCCGTCCCCAGGATCGTGCAGACTTTCTGGGCTTGGACTTTCATCTTGTCAGTGGGCTGATTATTTTTGCCGTCGCAACTCGTGTGAACCGTTGTCGGCGTACTCAATAGACCGTTCCCCCAGGATCATTGCTTTCCGATTTATTCCTAGCTCGGTTGTAAGCAAGCCCATCGGCGCCGTCTGGGGCCCCCTGGTCTCGAAACCGTTCGACCGTCTCCCTAGGCCTGTTAAATTAGGTCTCGGCTGGTTGGCTCTTCTCGCCATCGTTTTTGGCTCCGCTTTTGGGTTCTCCCCTACCCAGGCAAGTAGTTGTTCCACGTGGTGCACGCTGTGTGGGAGTGGGGTCGGCATTTCTAACGCTTGTGGGGCAGGGAACTACGTATGGTGACCGTGCCATCTCCGTCCTTGGCCTCCTCGTCTTCCAGTTCGGCTTCTGGCTGACCTCCAACAATCGTTCCCAAGTCCCATGGTGGGTCTTTCTCTGATCGGCAGTTCCGATCATTCCGATTACGTTATGGAGTGATGCCTAACTATTCGCAGGCCAACGGTCATTGTCGGTCTCTTCTTCCAACAGGCCATCGCCCTCTTCGTTCTCAAGTCCGATGCTGGTTTCAAAATATTCAGGTGGATTGCTTTCCTTGCCGCCGACTTCTTGGAGCAGTCCAAAGTTGGTGCCATCTTCTTTTTCGATGAGGAGTCCGTCGTCGACAAGCACTGGTTCTTTGCTGGTGTTCTGGCCGCCATTATCTTCTTCATTGCTTTTGTCCAAATGATGTACTACCTCGGTGTCATGCAGTGGATCATTAAACACTTGTGCGTTGGGTTGTCCCGGCCTTTCTTTTTTTTCTTCCTAAAGTCTGATTTTTCGTCTAGCGCTTGGTTCTTCTTCAAGACCATGAACGTCTCCGGTGCTGAAGCCGTCATTGCCGCTGCCTCTCCCTTCATCGGTCAGGGAGAGTCTGCCTGCCTTGTCAAGCCCTACGTCGATGTCATGACCGACTCCGAGATCCATTTGGCGATGACCTCCGGTTTCTCCACCATTGCCGGTTCCGTCCTGCTGGCATACATCAGCCTCGGTGTTCCGGCCCAGAACCTTATCACCTCCTCGGTAATGAGTATTCCCGCCTCAATCGCTGTTTCAAAAATGCGTTTCCCCGAAACTGAAGAGCCCGTCACCCGTGGTCGTGTCGTCGTTGACAGGGGTGAACACGGCCCTGATGCCCCCGCCAACGCCCTCCATGCCTTCTCCCAGGGTGCTGTCTTCGGTCTCGTTGTCGCCGGCCTTATCCTCGCCAACCTGTTGACCATCTTGTCCCTCATCGCCGCCATTAACGGTTTGCTCACCTGGATCGGAAAGGGTTTCTCGATCAACCAACTTACGCTCGAGTTGATTATCGGATACATTTTCTACCCCGTCACCTTCTTCCTCGGTGTCCCCCGTGGAGAGATCCTCCGTGTCGCTCGTCTCCTCGCCACCAAGTTGGTCGCCAACGAGTTCTCTGCCTACTTGAACTTGAAGGCGATCATGGAGAGCGAGAACCCCCTCTCTTACCGTGCCTGGGTCATCGCTCAATACGCTCTTTGCGGTTTCGCCAACTTGGGATCCGTCGGTATCCAGATTGGCGTGCTCAGCGCCATGGCTCCGTCCAAGGCCAAAATCGTCTCCCGTGTGGCCCTCTCTGCTATGGTCTGTGGTTTCTTCACGTAAGCTTCAACTTTCCCTTTATTTCCGACTTTGAACTCACGCGACGTGAGACTGCAGGACTTTGCAGACCGCTGGCATCGCTGGAATGCTTGTCTAAAATATTTTTTAACGTCTTTGTCGTATTTTTTTTTGTGCAAGGTTAGTGAGGAGACATCCCGTAATTGGTTTTAGTGTGTTCTGTTGTAGTCCCCCCCCCCCCGCTTTGCATCTCATGCACTCCTATAGTTGTACTTTTGGTAGTTTAGCGTCCTGTCCTTTTGTTCTTCCGGCAATTACCAGATATTTCCCGTTGGAACTGCTCGTCGCGTGGTTCGGCACGGATTCACAGCAGACGAATGCATCGAGCGGAGTCGCGGCTGGAGCCCCAGCCTTTTAACCGGGCTCGCGCGCTTATTTCGGATGATCTCAGCACGATTATGCCGCGAAGTCACCGATCAGGTGGGTTCCGCGCCAAACGCATGCCTGCACCAAACCATCGTTTGCAAAACTTCGGCAGACCTCCGAACGGACTCCCGTGTACTTGCTGACTCACTGGATTCGCTAGGACCACCTAAAAATAGATCCCGAATCGCTAGATAGGCTTTCTGGCCGGCACCGCATGGCAGGGATCAATTTAACTAGGATCGAGACGCCAACTACCTGCGTAACTCGGCGTATGGGGAATAATCCTGCATACGCACATTCGGCATTCATGACCTACAAAAGTCGTACCCCATTGCCCCCCTCATCGCATTCCGTCATCTCCTGTACCCCGCTCTCAGATCTCATCTCCCAATATTTCGAGGCCCACTCGGAGAGCTTTTTAGTTCAAACAGCACTCAGGCTTTAGTAACGTGCGAGAGAGATGAAGTCTAGGAATTCGATTACGGGTGGCGAATCGAGGATCGTTGATATTAGAGGCTCCGGGCCTGCTCTGGTTAGCAAGGAGGACAAGGAGGGCGAGAAAGCTCCAGCTCTCGCTCCCACTCCTGCTGCCACAGTTGCGGTCACGCCGGAGAATGACCCTTTTATGGTTCAGTTAGACCAGAACGACCCTAGCCATGCCAGGGTACGCGTTTCTCTTTGTGGTTGACCGGGATCGGCTAACGCTTATGGGTATCACACGTATAGAACTTTTCGAATGGGAAGAAATGGTACTTGACGATGTTGGCTGGGACCCTGGTGCTGAACACGACCTTCGCGTCGTCGGCCCCAGCGGGTGCTATCCAGCCTATTATGGAGAGGTTTGAGCTTTCGGAGATCGTTGGGACATTGATGATTTCGTTGTTCGTCATGGGGTATATGTTTGGTCCCCTCCTGTGGGGTCCGGTAGGTCAACTTCGAAACCACGGTCATCCTGCATGCTGATTGAAGTTGTTGTAGCTGTCTGAGACTTACGGCCGACGTCCGGTTTTTCTATTCCCATTCGCCCTTTACACCTTGACTCAAGTGGGGAACGCGTTGGCTCCTAATACCACTGCCCTTCTTATCTTTCGTTTCCTGGGTGGGTTCTTTGCAGCTGCTCCGCTGACTAACGCCGGGTACACCTCTCTGTCATTTTTGGCTTTGATATTCGACTGAAATGGAGGTTGTAGCGCTATGCTTGGTGACTTGTGGGAACCTAAAGTTCGTGGGAAGGCTCTGTCGTTCTTTGCTCTTGGACCATTTGCTGGACCCACCGTGAGTCGATGAAACCTATCATCGTGCTAACGCGTATCCCTCTGATATGGTTTTTGACAGATTTCTCCCATGATCACTGGGTTTATGACTATTGCTGGCGTGAGTTGGCGTTGGACATTTTGGCTCCTCGCGATTTTCGCCGGAACGTGCACCGTCGCTGTGTTCTTCACCTTGCCAGAGACCTATGAGTAAGTGTCCCGCTCGAGCAATAATCCGCGGGTGATACTAAACGCGATCGATACCCGCAGACCTCGTTTGTCGGTATCCGCTGCTCAGAGGAAGAGAAAGCAAACCGGCGACAACCGCTACTATGCTCCTATCGAGCACAAGCATGTACCCCTCTCCCAGAGATTGCGGGATATCCTCGAGAAACCGTTCAAGATCCTGTTCACGGAGCCGATGTTGATTGCTATCACCATCTACCAGAGCGTAAGTTGGACTTCAACGCATGGTTTTTTGTTGTACACTGACCCGCGTTCCTAGTTTATTTTTGGGTGAGATCGTGGTTCCATTCGTATTTTTACCATTTTGATGCTGAATATTGGGCCGAAGATGTCTCTACTTGCTCTTCGACGCCTACCCAATCGTTTTCAGCGAGGGACACGGGTTGTAAGTTATTTTTGCTCACTCGTTCCGCCAATGTTCAACCGTTTTTCAGGAATGCTGGACTGACAGGTTTGGTGTACCTTCCTGTCACTGTAAGTCGCAAACACCCTCCATCACCGCTTCGTGCCCAACTGACTGCGATTCAAAAGATTGGTGCATTCCTCGGCTGCTTCTCTTACATCTACTACTGGAACCCTCGATACATGCGTCACGCGGCCGCGTTCGCCCCGAACCCGGTCCCTCCTGAGTACCGTTTGGAGATGGCAACTTGGGGGACGGTGCCATATGCCGTTGCGTTCTTCTGGTTCGGGTGAGTCGTGGAGATGTTTGACCTCTTGAGGAATCTCGTTCACGAAGGATGTACTTAGGTGGACTTCGTATCCTACCATTTCGTTGTGGGCTCCTTTGAGTCAGGGAGTGATCATGGGATGGGCGATCGTTTGGTTGTTCGTGAGTGTTGCTTACACCCATGCATACCCTCCCCTTGAACTTTGGTGCTGATTTGTGTTGGGATAGTTGTCACAACTCAACTACGTTATCGATACGTATCTATCCGTCGCTGCGTCTGCACTGGCGGCCAACACTGTCATCCGGAGGTAAGGATTATTTTAATGTAGGTCTGCGAGCGCACCGCACTAAGAGCCCTCGTTTTTATAGTATATTTGGTGCTACTTTCCCAGTACGCAGGACCTGTGTATCCCGCCTTAAGCTGCATCGCTCACCAATCTCTTCTCCCTACAGCTGTTTGCCAATAAAATGTACACGGCTTTGACACCTCGATGGGCATCCACCGTGTTGGGCCTTTTCGCCCTCCTTTGCGTCCCTATACCCTTCGTTCTTATGAGGTAAGTTTCCTGTTTCTTCTCCTAAAGCCGCTCATTTCGGCTTATTGGCTAAAACCCGACTACCTCTGTGTGTAGGTTTGGACCCGCCCTCCGTGCCAAGTCAAGGTACTCCCCCAGAAAGTCAACTCCCCCGCCTGCTGCGCCCAAACATAATGATTCCAAGGCTTGAGTTTTTCGAAGCGTTGAGGGATAGGAGGTTCTTCTTTGATGTTCACGTCACTCCTGTCGAGGGTTATTCTTCTGACGGGGAAATAACGCTTGGAGTGGGCTCTGATCTTGACCGAGTAGAAGGGTCGAAATGAGGACGTGCCCCACGACGACGGCGGTTTTGCCT
>Ga0307515_10008979_pt1 | contig 19418 bp, 2 predicted proteins | sample 17_EM_MG_FD_194513 | JGI IMG/M metagenome (GOLD analysis project Ga0307515, IMG submission 194513) | Populus trichocarpa ectomycorrhiza microbial communities from riparian zone in the Pacific Northwest, United States - 17_EM | ecosystem: Host-associated > Plants > Roots > Unclassified | place...
ATAATAACTAAAGGACTTTAATCTTATAGCGGCCTTCCTAATATATACGTATTAAAAAGTTATAAGATCTATAGTACTATCTAGTCTTATACTTGGAGTAGTATAGAATAAAATAGCTTTTACCTAGGAACTATTTAAAAGGTTAATAGATCTTATCTATAAGGTATAATAAAGAGACGCTTTCTATACTATTCTTAATATAGAAGTAGACCGGAAATATAACGGAAAGGACGCTGCTAGGCGCTACTATTAGGAACTAGGCCTAATGGGCTTACTACGTAGAGGTGGTAAGGTTTAGGTGCTATAAGAAGTAAATCTATAATAGAAGATTCTTATAAAGAATTACGATAATTCTTTAGGCGGCCACTATGATCAAGCAAAGATAGTGGAATTACTTTGGTATAAATACTATTAGCTAAGGCTTAATTAGAAAGTAAAGGAGTACATTAGCTATTATAAGAAGTGTTAAGTATATAAGATTCGTAGGTATAAGCTATAGGGTCTACTTAAATCAGTTCCCCTACTAGTAAGCTATAGCGATATTACGCTATAGACTTTATTACGGATCTCCCGCTATTTAAAGATGGCTAAGAACGAATATACAATTCGGTCCTCGTATTTATTAATAGGTTTTTAAAGTATATTTAATACCCTCCCGTTAATAAGATAATTAATATATAAGCGCTATCGCACATTACCTACCAAATTCTGCTATATTCTGCCGACCTATAATTAGCTCGCCTGGAGCTAGCGCCTTAGCGGCTTACCCTATATATTTATTTACATCGGTCCTAGCGACCCCTTTTTCCCTTCTCCTTAGCTTAGTATCTTCGTAATACAGCATTCTACAAGCTTTGGTTTAGAGGCATTTATATAAGCTATAACAACTAGGATGGAAAACTCCGTATAAGATTGCCTATGGCAAGCCGCTATTACTTACCTATATATACGTATATGGTTATAAAACCTATACGCTAGATAAAAAAATTAAAAGGGAAGACAAGCTAGCTCCTTATACATTAATTAGACACCTAGTTGGCTATAATTTAACTAATATCTATTATATCTGGATTCTAAGCCTCCGCAAGGTTATTTAAACTAAAGATGTTATATTTAACGAGACCTTATTCTATAACCCTAAGGGTTAAAATATTAACTATCTACTAAGGGAAGTATTAGAAGACACCCTATAGATAATTAGTCTACTAGAACCTCTTTATAAGGATAAGTCTAAGGATAAATCTATTTTATATAAACTTACCTTAAATATAGATTAAATAACTATACCTAAATTAAATAATTTAGTAGAGCCTCCTATAAAGGATATTAAGTAGTTACTAACTTCTAGTAAAACGGTATTTCTAAATCTGCTAGAAACAAACACTATACTAGGAGGACTTTAAGACAATATCCTAGATATAATTAAAACAACCCCTTCTTAGCTAAGTTCGCTAGAACTATTTAATATAGCTCTATAAGCTAACGAAGTCTTAGCTAAATCTTTTACTAGCCTTATTCTACTAGAAGGATTAAAAAATTTTAACGTTAAGTGTATATAACAGCACTAGCTAATCTATCTACCCTATTTGGTTACTATGCTAGATTTGCTATAGAACTAGTAAAGGATATCGACCGAACTAGATCCTTATCTCTATATTAGGATAACCTTCCTCCTAAACTAAAAAACCTTAAGGATCTAAAAAAGTATCTATTAACTACTAGCTTCTAAAAGGCTATAGAAAAAGAATGCAATGACCTAAAACGCTAAGGGACATTTAAAATCGTACTAAAGGAAGAGGTAAGTAATAAGCAGATTCTACTACTAAAATAGGTCTTTAAATATAAGCTTAATAGCAGCGGTTATCTTTAAAAGCTAAAAGCTTAACTATATGTCCGCGGAGACCTATAGATTACTAAAGAAGAAACCTATGCAGCAACCCTAGCTGCTTAAATATTCCGTGCCCTTATAGCTATAGCAGCCGTGTTTAATTTGGAAATTTAATAGTATAACGCTGTAAACGCATTTATAAACGCTAAGCTTAGTAAACTAGTATACTGCTACTACCTAGAAGGATTTAATCAAAAAGGATATATCCTAGAGCTACTTATGGCGCTATATAGATTAAAAATCTTACCACTACTTTAGTATAAAGAGCTTACTAGTACCCTAGCCAAATTTGGATTAAAACTAATACTAGGTATTAACTGCCTATTTACTAATAGATGACTTATTATCTTCTTCTATATAGATAATATTGCCGTTCTATTTGCTAAAAAGGACTTTTAAAGACTTAAAGAATTTAAAGCCAAATTACTACACTAATACGAGATCCGTGTATTAGGAGACCTATAATAGTTCCTAGGAATTTAATTTAAACGAGATTGACTAAGTCGAAAGCTCTAGCTCTGCTAAAACTCCTATATTAAAAAGATAGCCAATTAATTTAATATTTAACTAGGTAGATTTCCTAAGTTATTACTTTCTGCTAAAGAACTAACTCCGTCTAACCAGCAGACAAACCCTTAAAGGACACTAGCCTACTAGCAGCGAGTTAGTTCTTTTATATACCTTACTATATTTATAAGACCTAATACTATTAAGACGCATTTTAAGCTAGCCGAATTTTTTACTAATCCAAATTAAAAGCACCTTAATGTAGTAGACTAAGCTATTACCTACTGCCTTAGAACAAAATCTACAACTATTAAATACTTTAGCAAGGTATTTAGAGTATACGTCTACTATAGAAACCTTAAGGGAGAAGACGTAACCTTTTACAGAGTATCTAATATAGCTTTTATAGACTATAAAGAGACTAGACGGAGCTCTTAAAGATACCTATTTATACTATTTAGAGGACTAATTAATTAGAAGGCGGCCCTATAGCGATTAGTAACTCATTTAACTACTAAAGTAAAACTTCTCTTCCTGTCTACTGCTACTATTAAGATTATCTAGTGGCAACGATTCTTTAAGGCAATTAGCTTTAATTTAGAATGCAATTTTACCCTACTCTATAACAATATGCAGACCGTACGCCTACTAAGACAGGATACACTAAAACTTAATACCAAACTTCGTTATATTGACGTCTATTAGCACTAGCTTAAATAGGAGGTCTAAGATAAAAAGATTAACGTCTAATAGGTCCCTATAGATAAGATGCCTATTAATGGCCTTACTAAGATCCTATCTTATTAGAAGTACGAAACTTAAATAAAGCAATTAAATTTAGTAGATATTTAATATCAGATTAATTTACTCCATGCGCGATATTCGCAATATCCATAATATTAGCAATATCCGTTACAGTTACCCCATCCTTTACTACTCCTAAATTGTATCTAAATTTCCTATTTTAATATAGCGTTTACCTTTATTCGTGTTACGGAACAAGGGTAGTAGCTATAGAGCGTATATATTTAAGGAGGCGGAGCTCTAGCAACGCTATAGTTACTATATATATATAAAAGGGACACTTAAGGTATAGAAAAGAAGAAAGGGGGGTATTGCTAAAGGTTTGAAACAATGTTATATAATAAGGGTTGGCATCTAAGAATCTAACTAATTAGATAACTTTAACCGCTAATTAAAGTTCCTAGATATCTTAACGATATTCCGGTTATATAATTGCATTTTACTGCAATCTAATAGCAATTTGCCCTTACGTAATAATATATAACAGTTTAACTCTATAAGGGCTTCTATAGAGGATTAGGTATAAAATCTCTACTTAGGCCTAGTTTTTATAGGTTCGCATCATTAGGAAATTTTTTTTTAGGCACGTTATTGCAAGCGAAAATCGGGTCTGCAAAACCTATATAAGTCGCGATTTGCGGCAATTTGTAGCAATTTGCTATAAACACGTAGCTACTTATAAGTAGCCTATACAAATTGCTATAAATACGTAGCTACTTATAAGTAGCCTATGCGAATTGCTGTAAATTACCGCAAATTGCTATAAATACGCAGCTACTTATAAGTAGCCTGTGCGAATTACTGCAAATTACCGCAAATTGCTAAAATCGCGACTTAAGCCAGCTTTGCACAAAGCTCCGCATAAAGCTCCGCATAAAGCTCTATATAAAGCTCTGCACGAAGCTCTATATAAAGCTTTATACAAAGCTCTATATAAAGCTCTGTATAAAGCTCTATATAAAGCTCTATACGAAGCTCTATATAAAGCTTTATATAAAGCTCTATACGAAGCTCTATATAAAGCTCTATATAAAGCTCTATATAAAGCTCTATATAAAGCTCTATATAAAGCTCTATATAAAGCTTTATACAAAGTTCTATATAAAGCTCTATATAAAGCTCTATATATAAAGGCTCTATATAAAGCTCTGCGTATAGAGGCTTTATATAAAGCTCTATACAAGGCTCTATATAAAGCTCTATATAAGGCTCTATATAAAGCTCTACACAAAGCTCTATATAAGGTTCTATACGAAGTTCTATATAAAGCTCTATATAAAGCTCTGCGTATAGAGGCTCTGCACAAAGCTCTATATAAGGCTCTATACGAAGCTCTATATAAAGCTTTATATAAGGTTCTGCATGAAGTTCTATATAAAGCTCTATACGAAGCTCTGTATACAGAGGCTCTGTATAAAGCTCTATATAAGGCTCTATATAAAGCTCTATATAAAGCTCTGTATAAAGTTCTATATAAAGCTCTATATAAAGCTCTGTATATAAAGGCTCTATATAAAGCTCTATACGAAGCTCTATATAAAGTCCTATATAAAGCTCTATATAAAGCTCTATACGAAGCTCTATATAAAGCTCTACTAAGACTCTATACGAAGCTTTATATAAAGCTCTATATAAAGCTCTATATAAAGCTCTATATAAAACTCTATATAAAGCTCTACGTACAGAGGCTCTATATAAGGCTTTACGCGAAGCTCTATATACGGAGGCTTTATATAAAGCTCCGCATAACATATATTACTTCGGGTCCCCGCTATATTCCTAATAGCCTCTACACATAGGTAGCCACCTTATTTTTTACCCTTCCTTCTTTATATCCTCCCTACCTAGAGAGGCACTAGAACTGCAGCTAGTAGACAACCGTCGCCAGAACTAGATAACCGTTACTAGAACTAGACGACCGTCCCTAGAGCTAGACGACCGTCGCTAGAGCTAGACGACTGTTATAAGAGCTAGACAACCGTCGCCAGAGCTAGACGACCGTCGTTATTTAGACGACCGTCACCAGAGCTAGACAATTGTCGTAAGAGCCAGACGACCGTTGCTAGAGCTAAACGATCGTCGCTAGAGCTAGACAACTGTTATTAGAGCCAGACGACCGTCGCCAGAGCCAGACGACCGTCGTCAGAGCTAGACGACCGTCGCCAGAGCTAAACGACCGTCGTCATCCAGACAACCGTTATTAGAGCTAGACGATCGTTGTAAGAGCCAGACGACCGTCGCCAGAGCTAGACAATCGTCGCTAGAGCTAAACAACTGTCGTTAGAGCTAGACGACCGTCGCTAGAGCTAGACGACCGTCGCTAGAGCTAAACGACCGTTGCTAGAGCTAGACAACCGTCGCTAGAGCTAGATAACTGTCGTTAGAGCTAGACGATTATCGCTAGAGCTAGACAACCGTCGCCAGAGCTAGACGACCGCCAACTATTTAAACGACCCAGCTAGCAAATACTAAACGATTTAATCGGTCGAATTAAACTAGAGTATTATTATTAGTCTATTACCAAATCAAATCAAATTAAGCCCTCCTATAGAGGCACCCCAGATAACTACCGTTTAGAGGTAGTATAGATAGATAGGTACAGACGGTAGGTATAGATAGGTAGGTATAGACAGTAGGTATAGATAGTAGGCATAAATAGGTAGGTATAGATAGTAGGTATAAATAGGTAGGTATAGATAGTAGGTATAGATAGGTAGGTATAGGTAGGTAGGTATAGACAGACAGACAGATAGATAGATAGGTAGGTAGGTAGGCAGGTAGGTAGGTAGGTAGATAGGTAGGCAGGTAAGTACTAGGCTAATTAACAATTTAGAGGCTCTAAGTAAATAGCTCTATATTTTATATAGTTATAATATAAATATATTTAAAAGTATATTATAGCAATTTATAGGAAACGTGCAAAATATATAAAATGTATAAAATGTGTAAAATATATAAAATGTGCAAAACGTATAAAACGTATAAAACGTACAAAACGTACGAAATATGCAAAACGTATAAAACGTACGAAATGTGCGAAATGTGCAAAATGCAAGGGCTACGTATAGGCTTCGCGCGGATTGCCGTAAAAAATATAGGCTTTACGTAGGTTGCTGTAAACTGCCGCAAAAAATATAGGCTTCGCGCGGGTTGCTGTAAACCGCCGCAAACCGTATAGGACCATAACTATACGACCACCGCAACCGTACAGTTTGCAGCAAATTGCCGTAAATTGCTGCAAACCGCAATAACGAGCCAAAAAAAAAATTTCCTGATGATAGTAAAAGTTACTAATTAGATCCTTTGCATTTTTAAAGTCTTCCTATAGTTGCTATTCGGGCTAATTTATATTAAATCCTATATATATAGCTTTGTAGTAAAGCCGTTATCCTCTGCCTTTACTAAAGTATTTAGAGTTAATAATTCGTTTAACGGTTTACTCCTTATAGTTCTTATCTTTATTCTTATCTCGGATTAATACTAATAGGGGTTTAAGCTATATCTGCCCTAGTAAGGGGTTAGGCTAATAAAGGTATAGTAGCTATAGGTAAAATATAGGCCATATCTTATAGGTGGCTAGGGTAGGTGAAAGTTCTAGCTTATATATAGCTCCCTTATTAATAACTTATTTAATTAAATAGGGGCCGAGGCATAACGGAACCTTATAGTAAGTACTACAGTAGGTCCTATTAATAGGCTAGGTGTATAGGTGATATAATAAAGTTAAAAACTTAATAATAACTGGTGGAGTGGTTGCCTAATAAATTAACTTTAATTATATTCTAAGAATTACTATAAGGAAGGAACTATCTAGGTAGGGACTATAGTCCTTTAAATACACGACTATGCTCTTAAGAAATCCTTCTTATACGTAATATACGTATACTCCGTCTGCTTTGCTTACTTTATTATAGATTTCGCAAATTATATAGATTATATAGATTATATAGATTACATTATATGACTTTACTTACCACTCTTTGTTATATAGCTTAACTAAATCTATTTTAGACCGTACTCTTATTAACCAACTAGCTTCTTCCGACTTTTCTTTAAGTAGTTATAATATTATACTTAAAGTATCCATAACACTATCTCCCTTCTTTTTATCTTTGTCCTTAAAGATACCTAATATCTTTAAGTTGTTTACTAGAGGTGTAATATCCGTCTAATTAATTTAGTTAATATTATTACTTATTATACCTAAAGTAACTTCTTCTTTTTTATTCCAACGACGTGCTTATACTATTACGGTTATACTATTGCTTAGTAAAATTATACTATTTCCATATTCTTATTATGCAAAAAAGGGGTTAGTTTACGTTATATTAGCAAGTCCTTTATCCTAGCAACCTTCTTTTTATTTAAAGTGCACTAAAGCAAATATTTAATTATCTTATAATATTTACTCTACTTTTAACCCTAAGTATACGCGTCCTATTACTTTTAATAATCTTTAAGTACCCTTATTAATTGCTGCTAGGGTCTTAGGTTTAATCTACTGCTATAAAGCTTAATAGTAAGCTTGTAAGTACTCTAGATAAGTTATATTACTTATAAGAAGCGGAACTAAAGGCCTTAGCTACTTAACAGCGTGCCCTTAATACTTATTTATCTGCTTTTACTCGTCTTCTTTATCTTAAGAAGGTATATAAGAAGGTTTATTTTAAGGAGTGGAAGCTTATAAAATAAGGTCTACTAAAACTAGGTAATAAGAGGATTAGTCCTCTTCTATCTAAGAAGGAAATAACTCTAAGTAGCTTAGTAGTTGCTCTTTTTAGGTCCCCCTTAGGTAACTTATTCTTTTATAACCCTTCTTTATCTATATTACTTAACTTAATCTCTCTTAATACTCCTATACCTTTTCTATAGCATTTTTTAGATTTTCTAGTAGCTCCTAGGTAGTCTTATTATAGCCTATCCACTTAACCTTATACTATATTTTATTGTTAATATCCTTATAACTAATAATCTTTAAAACTTGCTATTTATTTTTCTCTTACCCTCTATATATATCTGCTTCGTAAACCGGTAGCTTAATATTTCTGTATACTAGCTTTAGCATTATAATATACTATATAGGGTAGATCTTTATTTTAGCTAGTAAGTTTAACTTAAATATAACCGATAAAATTCTTTATATAATTTCGAAAGGTCCTAGTCTAATATAGTCTAACTTCTTACTTAGTTATTAACTCTTAAAATTTTTGTATAATAGCTATACTTTATCTCCCTCTTTAAAATCTAGTCCCTTAGATCTCTTAGCGTCGTAGTATTTCTTTATTCTTTACTATACTACCTTAGCTATTTCTATAAGATTTATATAAAGATTTATTAATATCTTTATTCTTTACTTAGCTATATTACTAGTTTTCTTTACTTAATATAGCGATAATAATGTTCTTGGTTTATATCCGTAATTCGCCTTAAATAGTAATATACCTATTCCTTTTTAAGGTGTTATATTATATATAAACTATATAACTAGTAATAATAATACCTAATTATTCTATGCGTAATTAATATAATACCTTAGATACTACTCTAGTGTTTAATTTAGTCTCTCTATTTAACCGTCTATCTGCAGGTAATATATAGTAAAAGTTACTACTCTAACTTTTTATTCCGCTAAGAATACCTCCTAAAATACTGCTATAAATTTTAGATCTTTATCTAATATAATTTTACTTAGTACTCTATATCTTATAAACACTTCCTTAATATAGCTTCTAGCGATATCCTCCGCTAAGATTTCTTCTATATACGCTATAAAGTATCCCCACTTTATAAGCTTATCTATTATTACTAAAATTATGTTATAATCTTATCTAGTAATAGGATCTTTAGATTTTAGCAACTTAATAATAAAGTCCTATAATATAACCTCCTATAGTCTCTCTAGTATTTTAATAGGTTGTAGCCCTCTATATAGCTTATACCTTATTAGTTTATTTCTTTAGTAATTTAGATATTCCTTAATAACTTTCCTAGCTAGTCCCTAGATTCTATTAATAATATACTCCTCTTAAAGTCTTAATACTAAGTCCGTAGCTCTATTGTATCCTTAAGTTATTCCCTTATAGAAATCTTCTATAAAATATTCTGCTATGCCTTTTAGGATGTATATAGCTTCTCGGTTCTTATATATATTTATTTATAGATCTTCTAGCTATATTTCTAAAATCCTTTATACCTAAAAGCTTTCTAGTATCTTATAGATTCTTTCTAATTTTTCCTTTTAAGTTGCTATAATTTTTAGATAATTATACCTAATTATTTTATTAGTGTCTTTTTACAGTAAAGCCCCTAATAGCTTTTTATTATTCTATAGTTCAGCCTTTTTACTTAAAGCGTCTGCTTATGCGTTATCTATACCCTTAGTATACTGAATTTTAAAATAGTAATCTATAAGTATTTCCGCCTATCTAACCTATCTTTAGTTAAGTTCCTTCATTATTAGAAATCCTATTAGGTTTTTATAATCTGTTTTAACTATAAATAGTTTCTCTATTCCTTATAAGAATGCTCTCTATTTCTTTAATACTATAATTATACCTAACAACTCTTTATTATAGATATTATAGTTTAGTTCTAGTAGTGTTATCTTTTAACTATAGTATACTACTAGGTGCTATCTATCTTTATATTTTTATAGAAAGTACGCTCCTAGTATAAAGTCTAATATATCTATCTCAATAACCGTTTCTAACTTTAGTTAATAGATCTTAAGGATTAGTTCCTAGGTAAATAACTCCTTAAGTTTTTTAAACAGTTTCCTCTACTCTTCTTTCCATTTCTATAGTTCCTTTTTCTTTGTTAATTAAGTAAACGGCTTAATACTTTTTAACTATTATGCTATAAACCTCCTATAGTAATTGCAAACCCCTAAAAACAATCTTAACTGCGTAACATTCTCTAGTTCTTACTAATTAACTATAGCTTTAATTTTCTTTAGGTCTATACTTAACTTACCTAATTTAATAATAAATTTAATAAAATCGGTCTTCCTAGTAAAGAACTCGCATTTCTTAATTACTACTAGCATTTGTTCTTCTTATAGTCTCTTTAAAACCTATTTAATATATTCCTTATATTTTTTCTTACTTATTAAGTAGATAATATTATTATTAAGATATACTATAATAAACTCATTAAGGTGTTCTCCTAATATATTATTAATTTGCTTCTAGAATGTTACTAGTGCGTTTATAAGCCTAAATTATATAACTAATAGTTTATATAGTCCTTCCTTTAACCTAAAGGCTGCTTTCTATTTATTGCCTTCCTTAATTCTAATCTAATAGTACGCCTATCTTAGATTTATCTTTATAAAGATTTATACGTTACCTACCCTGTCTTAGATTTTGCTAATTAAGGGTAAAAGATACCTATCCTTTCTAGTGATACTGTTTAACTATCTTTAGTTAATATATAGCCTTAGCTTGCTATTTTTCTTTAGTACGAATAGTACTGGATATCCTACTAATAACTGTAATAGTCTAATATATCCCTTTTATAGATTTTCCTAAATAAACTCTTTTAGTACTCTACCTTCTTCTTTAGTAAGCTTATAGGTTAGAAAGAACCTTAGACTTATTCCTAGTTCTAACTCTATTTTATAGTCCTATACCATATACTTTAACAGCTTTTTACTTTCCGATAACTATAGCTTTTTATTATACTTATAGTATCTCCTTAGTATATAATCTAACCCTTTCTTGGTTTCTTTATATGTCGCTCTAACTTAGTACTATACTAACTTAGTTTGTTATCGCATTCTACGGCGTTAAGTATCCCTAATATTGACTTAACCTATAACCCAATCGATCTTTAGATTATATTCCTGTAACTAAGGCATTCCTAATACTACCTTATTATACCCTAATGGTAGTATATTAAAAGACATCTTAATTTATTTCCCTTTAATAGTTAACTAAATAGGTCCTGTTTTAAGATTAATAATACCTCCCCCGTAGGCTATCGGATCTTCTAAAATTATTACTAATAAATATAGGTACTCCTTTTGTCTATATAGTAGCCCTATCCTTTTAACTGCTATTAGTAATATATAGTTTCTTATTGCTCCACTATCTACTAATGCTTTAAATTGTTAATCTTGCTAATTTACTCTTAAATTTATATATCTTCCTTAAATTCCTTTAAGGGTCTAAGGCTCTACTACTAGCTTCCTTTAGTCCCGTAAGCCTCTACTTTTCCTAACTATTAGCTACTAGATCCTTTTTATACTTAGTCCTCTTTTAGCTAATACTTAGTTTGCTTTTTATCTTTAATATACTATAAATAGGTATTCTCTAGATATTCCCACTATTATTATTTATCTAGGCATTCTTCCGTAAGGAATCTTCCTGGTTAAAGTATTAAGTCCCCTTATTCTTAAACTTCTACTAGGTGCTAACTATGTATATACTTAGCATTTCTATATTTCGCCTCGTCTATTATCTAATATATTCTTATTAAATACTTCCGATTTTTATTTTTTAGTGCTCTATATATATTATACACATTGTCTACGCATACTATCTACAATAGTATATAATATGCTTGGTGTCTTAGGTTAACTCTTAGCTTGTCTTTATCCTTAAGTTTAAACCTTTCTCGTATTAATTTAAGCGTTATAACTTCGTTCGTAGGTACTAAGATTTATCTTTTACTTCTCTAGTCCTCTAATTACTCCTCTAGATCTTTTAATATTATAATTAAGGCTCCTTTAATGTAAGTTATAGCCTTCTCTGTAATTGGGTGGTCTTAAATAACTTTTTTATCTAACTATATATAGAAATCTTCCTACTTATTATTATGTCGCTGCCTATACTACTTTTAGTATAGCCCCTTAAGTATATACGGCTTATCTATAAGAAAGTATCTTTTTATTACTACATTATAATAGCCCTTTATATATCGTTCTTCGAACCTAGTTAGAATTCCTAAATCCTCTTCTTATTTTAGTTTAGTAAGCCACTTAGCTCTTAGTGTACCTATCTTAGGCCTATTAGTAATCCTTTATATAGGTACTCTATCCCTTATACGTCCCAATATACTAGATCTCTTATCTAGTTTCTATTCTTACTATAAGGTAATTCTTACTCCAAATTCCTCTATAGTTTCTTTCCTTTTACGTTTTATAAGTGGATCTTTAAAGTCTTCTTACTTCTTAATTTTATTAATGGTTCTCATTTATATGTTAAAATCTTAGTTCTATAGGATTCTTAATCCTAAGCTTACTTCTATCTTAAGCTTTGCTCCTACCTTAGTCTAACTAGGCTTAGGTATTCTTATCTTATCTTAAGAGTTTTAAATCTTACTTATCTCGTCTTAAGAATTTTATACCTTTAGGAAACTCTATCCCAAGCTCATTTATATGTCTTTAAACTAAGCTGCTACCCTACTCTATCGGTTTTTATCTATCGTAGGTCCTTAGGTGCGCCTTATCTCACTTTAAGAATCTTAGCCATCTCTTATCTCTTCTTAAGAATCTTAAGCCTTTGGCCTTTTACCTTTATTAAGTAGTAAATTAGCGCTAGCAGTTGTCTGCCCGCTTAATCTCTATAAGATACTCTTCCTTCTATCTTATAAAGTAATAGATGCCATATCTAACGGTATTATAACTCCCGTTACTAAACCTTACTCTATAGCGGTCTTAGTTTCTACTTCTAATATAACTATTCCGAGCTCTATATATTCCTAGTAAAACGTCTCTATTATCTTATTATCTATAAATATCTCGCCTACGTTAAACTTATCGTCTTTAATGTCCGATCTGCGTAATAATTTATTAATCCCCTTATATTTTAAGGATTTTAGCTCCTATAGCCAATAGCTTACACCATACTTAGCGTCTTTATAAATTTGGTATATATTATTGTAATAAAACGCGAAACTTCTAATTAAACATTCTCTTGTTCCTTATAGTATACTATTATTCCTCTATATATATATATCTTCTACTAGTCTAGTTCCCTTTATTATATAGTAACTCTAACTATCTTTATAATCCCTTGCAAAGTAACCTTATTTTCTATAATTTATATAAGCTCTATTTCTAAACCACTAACTTTGCTATAGAGTCCGCCTAAATATCTTCTACTACTAAAATCCCTAATTTAGCCTTTGCTCCTTAGTCCTATAATTACTTAATCCTTAACCTCTAGATTTCTATAGTTTCTTGCTCCATCTCTTATAGGCTTCTTTAGTACTACTTAGGTCTATTAGCTCTGCGCTATACCATAGTTTCTAACTTAGCTTTAGTCGTTATATACTTTATATCTTATATAACTATAGAACTCTATCCTGGCCTTTCTTAGCCTGTTCCCTTTAGTAGATCCTATTATTAATCTTAATTACTTAATCTATTAAATCCCTTAGGGTGTCTACATCTTCTATTAGAATAATTACGTCCTAGACTTTAGCCTTAAGTCCCTATTTATACTATACTATAAGCGCCCTATTATTTTACTTAACTTATATAGCTAGCGTCTAAAACTGCATTATATACTTAATTACTACGTAATATTTTAAAGTTTTTTTTCTGCTATAGTCGTCGCTTCTGGGTCTCTAAACATTTATATAAGTTACTCCGCAAATCTATCCTAACTAGAGAATATAAACCGTATATCTTAATTTATAGTTCCTATACCATTTGCTTATATTTCTATAAGGTAAGGCTTAAACTATTTAAGTGCTCTTCTTAATAGGAATAATCCTGTATACATTACTTAATCCATAAGTATTACTAGCCTCGCTCCTTCTTACGTAACCTTAAAGTGCATTTATATAAGGAATCCTTTAAGCTTTAATCTCTCTCCTATAAACCTTTTAATTGATAGTAACTTAACCTTTACTACTCCTATCCCGTTAATCCTATTTTCGAGTGCCGCATTATTACTTATTAGTTAGTTAACTATTTCTTATAACTGTTTAACCGTTATAGGTTGTTATAAATCAGTATCTGCTATACTAGTGTCGTTTCCTAATCTTAAAGTAGTTGCCGCCATCGATGGCGTCGTAGTGGCTGCTTTTAGTGGCATGTTATTTAACTTATTAATACCGTAACTAGGTAGTAATTGTGTAATAGAACCTTATAGCAGGTACTACAGTAGGTCCTACTAATAGGCTAGGTATATAGGTAATATAACAAAGTTAATAACTTAATAATAACTAGTGGAGTGGTTGCCTAACAGATTAACTTTAATTATATTCTAAGAATTACTATAAGGAAGGAACTATCTAGGTAGGGACTGTAGTCCTTTAAATACACGACCGTGCTCCTAAGAAATCCTTCTTATACGTAATATACGTATACTTTATCTACTCTGCTTGCTTTATTATAGATCTTATAGATTATATAGATTATACAGATCACACAGATCACATTATATGACTTCGCTTACCACTCTTCGTCACATAGCTTGACCGGATCTATCCTAGACCGTGCTTTTATTAACCAACTAGCTTCTTCTAACTCTTCTCTAAGTAGTCATAACATCGTACTTAAAGCGTCCGTAACACGAGGTTCTTATAATTAAGTAACTTTATAGGCCTCTGCGTAAAGATATTATATATATTTAGCTATACCTAGTCGCTAACACGTATCTCTGGTAGTGGCGTTCTATAGTAGTTAGTAAAGTAAGCCTATTTTGCTTAAGCCTAGGCCATTTCTCCCTTGCAGTAGTTAAGTAGATTTTTTATATAGTCTATATACTAGTTAGTAAGTAGTATCTTAAGGCGTTTTTTATATAGCAGTTTCTTATTAATAGGTTCTAGTGGCTCTATACCAGATTAGGAGTAATTACCCTTATTTATAAAGAATAGGGTAAGTCCTATAGTGGTTAAGACATAGTTATTTACTATAAATTTACCTAGTAGGAGGTAATCTACCTAGTTATCTTAACTATAGGTAACTATCTATCGTAGGTACGCTTTTATGCTAGTATTAGCGTTTTCCGGTTACCTAGCAGTTTTATAATAAAAGGATATAGATATCTTAACGGAGATACTAAGGTGTTAGTAGATTTATCTCTATATATCGGAGTTAAATTATATGCCTTAGTTGGACGTAATTAAGTTAAGTAACCTATATAGTCAGTAAACTTTACAAAGAAAGGCGTTAGTAACGTCGCTAACGGCTACGCCTTTAGTTAGGATATAGTGGCGCTCTTTTATAAGTTGGTATATTATTATAAGGATGTTTTTATAGGTACGGCTATGTCGTTTATAGGGTGGTAGGTTAATAATAAAATCTATAGTAATATCTGCCTATTGTTATATAGGTACTAGTAAAAGGTATAGTAGTCCTTAGTACTATATATTAAAGGCCTTAGCGCGCTTATAACCGTAGTAGGCGCCTATAAAGCGTTTAACTAAGTTTATTATTTTTAGCTAGAAGTAGTATTGGCTAAGAAGCTTATAGGTTCCTCCTTTACCTAGGTAGCCGCTTAATTAAAAGTTATAAGCTATTTAAATTAGTTGCCGTTGTAGATTTTCTAAGTTAGGGATAAATAGGCGACCTCTATAATAGAGCCTGTTCTTTTTTACTTTTAAGGCTACTATATTAATCTAGCCTAAGCTTTAGAGGTTAGTAGGTAGTATACGGGCGCTAGCGGTCTTTACGGTAATAAGTTAATATAGTAATAGGTTAATAGAGGTGTTATATACTATAGTAATAAGCTTATTAATTTTAGGAGGTAACTTTAGTTCTATGGTATAAAGCTAAGGTATAGTTAGCTTTATTATAGGTAGTATGCCTAAGGCCAAATTTTATACTTTTAGGATTGTCTGTTATTAGAACTAATTATAAGGGTTATCTTTAAACTAAGGAAGGTCTTGCGAGCGGCATATTAGTCTATTAGGTTTAGTACCTTATACTCTTAGTCTATATATAATTTTAAAGTTAAAACTAGAGAGGAACTTGTTCTAATATATTTAGCGTTAATTTAGCTGCTTTATAGTTATAAAGTACTTAAGGTTACAATAGTCCGTAAGGACTTTAGTTAGCTAATTAGGCTTTACTAAAGAGAGTTCTAGTTAGAATTCTTTAAATACTTATATAATTATAAGGAGTTCTTTATTATAAATCTTATAGTTATACTCTTATAGTATAAGCTTAGACAAGTAGAATATAACTAGGTAAAGGAAACCGTTATCGCCTATTTAGGAAAGAACGCCTGCGTTAATATGGTTTAAGGAGTTGGTTTTAAGATAGAGTTATCGTTTTAGTATAAAGTGGGCTAGAATAGGTGCTTTAGTAAAGGCATTTTTAAGGTCTTAAAATTTCTTCTCGTATTTAGGCGTCTAGGTAAAGCGTAGGTATGTTTTTCTTCCTTTTATAGAAAGGCCCTTTATTTACATTATTGCTATAAATAGTGCTACTACGCCTAAGAAGTTGTATATAAATTTTTAATAGAAGTTAGTAAAACTAAGGAAGGTTTATATATCCTTAATACAGTTAGGGGCTTGCTATTTAGTAATTATATATACCTTCTTAGGGTCCATATGGATACCTTTAGTAGTAATAATTAGTTTAAGGTATTTTACTTCTATAACTAAGAATTTATATTTCTTTAAATTAATATAAAGTTTTACGTCCCTAAGGCGCTATAGGACCTTTTAAACGTGTTTAGTATACTTAAAAGGGTTATTATTATAAATAAGTATATTATCCAGGTACGCGGAGTAGAAGTTATTAAGGTAGTCCCGTAAGGCGTTATTAATATAGCTTTAAAAGGTGCCTAGGCCGTTATATACGCTAAAGGGTATAATAGTATATTTAAATTAGCTAAAGTATGATATAAATGCGGTTTTCTATTCGTTACCTTTCCGTATTTAGAGATAGTTAAAGGCGGCGATAATATTAAGCTTAGTATAGATTTTAGCTTAGCTAAGCTGCTTAAGGGTCTCCTATATAAGCGGTACTAAGTATTAGTTTTTAATTATAATAGCGTTAAGCCCCCTATAGTTAACATAGAATTAAATACCTTCTTCTAGCTTCTTAGTAGGAAGGATAGGGGCGGCTGCTAGTAATATACTAGGATAAATAAACCCTTTATTAAAGTGCTCGTTGATATACTTTCTTATAACTAGAAGTTTATCTTTTAATATTAGATAGGGTTTCTTATAAGGTAGCGTTTTTCCTTATTTAATATTAATGGTATAGTTATTAAGTTAATATAGGGGGAGTATATCTGCGCCCTTTTATAAGTATATATTAATAAAGTTATAGTACTTCTTAGGGAGGAGCTTACAGAGTTCTTTATTAGTAAGTCCTTTTTTAAGTTTTATAAACTTCTTAAAGTCTAAAGGTAAAAGTCTATAAAGTTCTATAGGGGCGTTATCTTCTAAAAGGTTAATTATATCTATCCTATTACTATAGAGGACGTAGTTCTATTTTTTATTAAGCTTATATAGTTATAATTAGGAAGCTGCAGTAACGGTCTAGCCTTTCCTATATACTATATAGTAGAAGGCCGCGGCACTTATATAGTAGTAATTAGTTATAAGTAAGGTAATAAGGGGTTTCTTAGGTTAATATCCTAGTAAGTAAATAGAGGTGGCTAGGCTATATCCTAGGCAAGTCTCTCTATAGTATTTAGAGTTAAAGGTTACTTCTCTCTTTTCCTAGTTAATAGTAGGGTTATATTATTTAAGCTAGCTTATTTTAAGGATAATAGGGTAATTAGTAAGTAGTATAATATAGGCCTAAAGCTCTTCCTGGTGCCCGTTTATATTTAAGTAAAGTTATACTATATAGGTAATCTTCTATATAGTATAACTACTATTAGCAAGTTATAGGGCGCGGGCTTTAGTAAGGGGTAAGGTAAGTAGGTTATAAGTACGTATAAGTTAAGTATCTATAAATTAGTTAGTAGCTCCGTAGTTAATTATAGAACGGCTTTTATATTATTTTATAGTAGTAGTTCCTATTATAAGTAAAACTATCTATTTCCGTCCGTTTATTTTTACTAGGTTATTTATTAAGTAGGCCAATATATAGATCCCTCTATTATTAGGGTATCCTAACCCGCGACTTAGGGCTAGGACTTAGCGTTTTCCGCTTCTATATCCGATTTTACTGCTATTACTACGTCTTTATTTTATATGGTAGTAGCGTATAATAACGTATTTAGTATTTAGGGTATTAGGTTAAGTATTAGGCGGTAAGTACTAAACCTAGCTATTAAGTAGTTTAGGTTATCGCGATAATAGCTTTCTTAATAGCATCTATAGCAGCTTCCTAATTTCTAAAGTAGCTCGCGCTCTCCATCTAGGAGTTTTTGCGACAAGGTTAGTATAAAGAGGTCAATATTGGCTCTAGTAGTACTTAAGGTAGTAGGCGTTAGTAGTTTAGTATATGTAGGTTTAATAGGCCCAGAGGGCTTCTATAAAGAGGTCTTTAAATAAGGGTTAGTAGTAGCAATCTAATTTAGTTATTATTTAATCTTCTATAGGGCTGCTACCATCTTATAAATATTGTTGTAGTTATAGCTAGTGGCTACATAACTAAGGCAATAAGTAACTTTTTTAAGGAGATCCTTTTAGTCTTTAGTATTATCTTAGGCGAGGGCTTTAGTATATTCCTAGAATTTAATATAAAACTTATTAAATAATTTAATAGGGCTTATCTTTAGGGCACGTAGTTTAGTTTAGTTAGTAGCCAGTAGGTTATAGTCGCGGTATATTAGGTTAAGATTATTAAGGACTTCTTAGTAAGACTACTACTTTTAGGGGCTACTAGTTTCCTATTAGGCAAAGAGTCTATTAAATAGTATACCCTTTATTCGCCTAATAATATAGCTAATCTTAGTATCTTCTATAGGAAAAAGGTAGGCGCTCTAAGTTAGTTTTTTACGGATTTATATTTTCTAGTAGCTGTATTCCTTACAGTCTCCTTAAAAGACTAGGGGATTAGGGTAGCGTATATTAGATCCTACGGTAGCAGTTTAGGTCCAATTATTATAGCTTTTACTATCGCTGCTTTAGTAGGGGTTCCTATTAGGTAAAGCTACTTAGCGCTAACCCTTTATTAAGTATTAAGTAGATAAAGTTACCGGGGGTATAGAGACTTAGGTAGCGTTATATATAGTAAAGAGGTATTTAGTATTATTACAAATGTGCTTATTAAGCTAAGATTATAGGTATTTAATTATGCCTTCTTTTTTAGTAACTATAGCAATTAGTATAATCTTATTCTTCTTTAACTATTAAA
>Ga0307515_10008980_pt1 | contig 19417 bp, 9 predicted proteins | sample 17_EM_MG_FD_194513 | JGI IMG/M metagenome (GOLD analysis project Ga0307515, IMG submission 194513) | Populus trichocarpa ectomycorrhiza microbial communities from riparian zone in the Pacific Northwest, United States - 17_EM | ecosystem: Host-associated > Plants > Roots > Unclassified | place...
AAGGTGGCATTTGGCAGGTGAATATAGGATAATCTTACCATCAAAGAGTAATGACAGGATAAATATATTGTAATAGTAATAATAATAATAATAATAATAATAAAGATGAAGAAATGAAGGCTTTTCGAAAGCTTCTGCTTTGCAATAACCAGAGAGAGAGTGCGTGTGGGGTTACCCAGAAGGGCCAGAACACAACCAGACAAGAAACGAATCAGCTAATAAAAGCGACTATACTATTGTTTTCCTCATCTTGTCCTGATTTTATTTATTTATTACTGTTTTAAAAGTAATAATTTTAAAAATATATTAAAATAATATTTTTTTATTTTTTAAAATTTATTTTTAATATTAACAAATCAAATTAATTTAAAATACTAAAAAAAATTTCAAGTTTTAATAAGAATCAACCTCAATCTTAATTCCAAGCAATCACAAAAGACGATGGACTAAAACTATTGACTCAACCTTTGACCATATCCCAACTTATAAAACTTGAGTCTTGTCTCGAGTTGACCTTTTAATTAAGTTTTAAAACTATAATAATAACCATTTTATCTTTATGTTTACTCCAGTCAACGGTCAACTTGGCTCATAACCCAAACTTGGTCTTGGTTCAATCCCCGAGTAAGGTTTTAAAACTATGATAATAAATATTTTTATCCTTATATTGACTCGGGTCTATGGTCAACCCGACCTGTGACCTGAACATGTTCCTAGGTCGATTCCCGAGTCGGATTTTAAAACTATCATAATAATCATTTATATCTTTACATTGACACAAGTTAATGGTCAACTGGACTTGTACCTAGCCTCGAGTCGACCCCTGAGTCGAATTTTAAAACTATAATAATAATCATTTTTATCCTTACATTGACCTGAGTCAATGGTCAACTCGACTCGTGACCTTGGTTTGGCTTTGAGTCGACCCCCGGTATGATTTTAAAATTATGATAATAATTATTTTTATCCTAATGCTTACTTGGATCAATTGTCAACTCGACTAGTGACTCAGGTTTTGCCTCGGATCAGTCCTTAGTTAGGTTTTAAAACTATAATATTAACTATTTTTATTTTTATGTTGATTCGTATCAACTAGATTAACCCTTATATAGAAAATTAGACAAACTTGTCCTATCTTTTTTAGTGAGACTAAAATTTCTGCATTTGAACAACCTTGAACATGAAAAAATATATTTTTGTATTATCCGAAGATGTATCAAACAATCTTACAAAAAAAATTATCATATCTAAGTTCATTATTTTACAGCATACCAAACACTATCTTTTTATATACTCTATCATCTTTGCATGTTCATCGAATTCTCAATAGATTTTTTTTCCTTCTTTCTTTCTTTCTTTTAACATAGACAGGTTGAATTAAAAAGGAATTCGTTGAGATCTTCCGAATTATCTCAAACCCAACAGACAAGAGTATCAATGTGATCTATTAAGACTTTTCATGTTATATTAAGACATCTTAATTACAAAACCTCTCCATAAAATGAAAAGAGATAATAAAACTAGGAGTTCTGATATTCCTGACAGTGTCTAGAAGGATGGAGTGAGCCTCGGTGCTTGTTGCAAACGACATCAATTAACAACTAGGCATTACCATCAAAGAACACTTGTTGGCAGGAGTGAGCTGTGTGTAAGCTTCCCGGGGTGCAAAATCTTCAACAACCGTGGCATCTAAAGCATGTTGTAGTGGTCGATGAGCACATTCAGCGTTGATCACCGTGCCGTTCATGTCTGCCATGATCACACCACGGGCTCCTTCTCAAGAAATAGGATCAGAAGCCCCCGTCAAGATTTATCCTTAAGATTCCCGGTGGGGGAGGTTGTCATATCATCGGCAGCAATAGTGGAGGTGTACCTGTATCCTGATTTGATGAGAGCTAGAAGGAGGAGGCTGCAACTTTCAAATTCATGCTGCTGATCAAAAGCTCTTTTGAAATAATCTGACAGGAAGACCAATCAGTAGCATTAAAGACAGAGTCTTCGCGAGCTTTTCATAACCTATCAATTCATACTGCGTTGGATTTTGACATTAATAGTTGTCTTTTCTTGGTTGATTTTATACTCAATTTTAAACCAATCTTAATTTCATTTTGTTTGTAAGATTGGTGTCAAAACAAGTTCTTGTGATTTTTAGTCTCCCGGTTAAGATAAATTTATATGATTTCTTTCATCTCTCGAAGAAGACAAATATTCGTTATATTAAGTCTCTCAAATATGGCTTTATTCATGAAGAATATTATATATAGTTTAAATGTATTGTTGTTATATGTCTTGTAGTGTTTTTGCATATGTGACTTTTCGAGTCCGTTTGGGAATACGGTTTCCACGTGCTTTTAAATTTTAATTTTTTTTATGTTTTTAGATCGTTCTGATATGCTGATTTCAAAAATAATTTTTAAAAAATAAAAAAATATCATTTTAATGCATTTCTAAGTAAAAAGCATTTTGAACCACAGCTGCTATCACAATCCCAAACAGACCCTTAATAATGAAGATGTGTGCTTGGATAAAGAAAATATTTGTTCATGTGATTCAAATTCGTAATCTTCACCTAACTTTTAATTCTTATTGTTTTTAAATTAAAATTTTCTCAATTATCTTAGATCTTATTATTACACAATGTTTTTATGATATGATTTATATTTTTGCCAGTCTGACACATTACTATAATTGATAACTATTAAAAAAAATTATCATCTACTAGCTCGGTAATGTTAAATCTCACAAAGCTTGAGTTTGCTGCTTTGATATATCTAGTAAAAATTGTTTTCTATGGACTGTTAATGCTGAAATTTATCTAGATGCTATGAATCTTAAAGAAAAATATCGTGTTAAACTAATGATGTCACCATCTCTATCACGAATTAAAAATTGAATACCTTGCAACTAAGAATTTAAAAGAAAGGAGTGATCATCATAAGAAAATAATAATTTCATGAGCTCGTTGTGAATGGATTTACTTGTAGTTGCAAGATTATAAAATCAAAGTATTTTGAATCAATTCTCAATTAAAATTATACAAAGAAATATGGCTAGGAAGGCTTGCTGGAGAAAACTAAAACTATTTTTCACGCTTCTAATATGCTCCTACAACAAGAATACCATAAGCATAGTTCTATGAAATATCCTAATTTGATATCATGTTTTCTTGCTGCTTTTGATTAAAAAAAAATTATCAATTAAGATCAATTCATTTAGAGCCATCCCTTGAAGTGAATACTATAATATCTTTATTATCGTGAGCATGGTCGTGGATGTGGTCATAGTTATGACTGTGAGAGTGGCCATTTGTGGCTATAATAACTTTGAGTTTCATGGTGTTCATAACAACTTAGAATTTTAAGAAGTCAAGAAATAATGAGAAGTGTGGAAAGAAGAAAGATTCACAAAATAAACCCTAAAAAAATACATAAAATAATTGCTGGGATACACTTTGATGCTTTTGACTTCTTTGAAAATGTTGATGGAAACAAATAATCGTTTCATAAAAAATAAAAAAATTCATCTTGGTTAATATTTTATATATTAAAAAAGTTATCTAGTATGTTTTTTTGGTAGGATAGTTTTAACTTTTAGTGTGTTATCTTTCAATTTGGTATATTGTATTTCATGCAAAGTATTATCTTTTTAAATAAATAACTAAAATAAAACTCTTGTTTTGTATTTATAATTCTTATTTATTTTATTTTTATTTTAAATAAATATGAACTTATTTGGAGTCAATGGTGAGAATTCATGTGTGGAAGATATTGCAACAACACACACCATCATCAAAGATAAAATATATTTTTCTCAACTTAAATTAGTTGATGCAAATGTTAATACAATATTTGGTGTTGAAAATATAATTGAAGGCTAAAATATAGCACATACCATGTCCCTTAAAGAAGCAAAATTATTTATAAGCGACACGTTATTTTCTAGAATATCACAAAAAAATCTACTTAGTTTTAAAAATATACATTATAATGGTTATCATATTGAGGCCATAAATGAGATTGGTACATGATTTCTTTATATTACATTGCTTGTCTCAAGCAAGAAATATATAGTGGAAAAGTTGTCATCATTCTTTTCAGGATTATACTATACATATATTAATCCAAAAGAATTCAATATTTTGATTAATCAGAAGTTATTTAATTCAAAGACTTTTATGTTCTAACATGATTGTCTAGGTCAACTGGTGTTATAATAATGAGAATAATTACTGAAACTTTAAATGAAGATCCATTAAAAAATTAAAAGATTCTTTTTTTATCAAATAAATTTTCACATGCAACCTGTGATCAATAGAAAATGATTACTAGTCATCCCCAGCTAAAGTTGGAATTAAATTCTTCTTGTTACTGGAACAAATTTAAGGGATATTTGTGGACTATTATTCCATCATGTGGACCAATTTGATATTTTATGTTATTAATAGATGCCTCAACATATTGGTGATATGTTTATTTGTATCTACTCAAACTATTGCACATTTTTCAAGACTTTTTATATAAATACTCTAATTGAGAGCATAATTTTTTGGATTATACAATTAAGAAAATTCATCTTAATAATACAGTATAACTTACATCTTTGTTATTTAATGAATATTACATGTCAATTGAAATTGAAATTATCATTGAGCATTTTATGGCTAATGTGCATATATAAAATGGTTTAGCAGAATCTTTAATTAAACATTTGTGATTAACTATTAGACCATTATTCATAAAAACCATGTTGTCAAGTTCTTAGGGATTTGCTATATTACATAAATACCACAACACTAATTTGAACTAAGCCAATTGTTTACCATAAATACTTCTTATTACAAATAGTTTTTGACCAAAAACAAGATATATTCTATTTGAGAGTTTTTGCTTGTGCAATATTTATTCCAATTACCTCACCATAAAATACAAAATTACATCTATAAAAAAAAACTATGAATTTATGTTGGAATTGAATCTCCTCAATTATTAAATATCTTGAATCATTGACTAGAATTATTTTCATAACATGTTTTGTTAATTGTCAATATGATAAAACAATGTATTCAATTAAATTTCTTGAAGGACTAAAAATCTTGAAACATACAACTCAAATCTCAAGAAATGTATTCAATTAAATTACAAAAATCATTGTATGGATTAAAATAATCAGGATGAATATGATACAATTGTCTTAAAACATATTTTTTTTTAAAGAAAGATATGTCAATAATCTTATTAGACAAAATGTGTTTTTATTAGGAAATCAAAAGTTGGATTTACTATTACTATGTATGGTGATTATTTGAATATTATAAGAACTCATGAAAAGCTTGTAGAAATAGTTTCATATCTTAATAAAAAAAAATTAAATTAAAAAATCTTGGAAAGATAAAATTTTATCTCGGCCTATATATCAAGCATTTATTAAATATAATATTTTTTTCTCATCAATCCCCTTATACAAAAGTGTTAAAACATCATTGTATGAATAAAACACATCTATTAAACTCCCTGATGGTAGTTTGATTCATTGATATAAAGAATGATCTTTTTCAATCTTAAGAAGATAATGAAGAGATTTTTGGTCCTAAAATTCTATATCTTAGTACAATTGATGCATTAATGTGTCTTGCTAACTATACAAAATCAAATATAATATTTTTTGCTAACTTATTGGTAAAATATTATTTAGAATTGACATGAAGACATTGGTGTGATGTTAAATATGTATTTCATTTTTTTTTTGGAGCAAATGATATGGAATTATAATTTTTAAAATAATCGATTGTTTGGATATGCTAATGTTATTTATTTGTTTGATTTACGTAATATTCACTCTTAAACAAGATATTTATTCACATATGATGGTATAGCTTTATCTTAACACTCTACTAAACAAACTATTGCTACCACTTCTTCAAATCATGCCAACATACTAGTATAGTATATAATATACGGATTTTTTTATTATAATAAAATTAGTTATCATATAATATATGCAATTAGCATAAACGGATGTTTAGTTTTTCTTATGTATGTGTATATTTCCCTGCATTAGAACTTTTTTATACAAGTTAGGTATTTGTGTGTTTATTATTATAAAACATAAAGTCTTATCATATGGTAAATTATAATTATAATCGAATAAAAAATATAAAAGAAATTAAATAAAAAAACCGTGGTAATGCACGAGTAGTTGGCAAGTTAGAAATTGAGATTTAAAGCATCAAAGATCAGATAATTAACCTGAAAAAAAAAAAAAAAAAAACAGGAATGCCAGTCGTGGCCGCGACTAAGAAAAACGAAAAAGGGCCCGGCCCAACCCATTGACTCATGTCAGCCGTGGCGCGTGTGATTGTTAGAATTTAAAATTTTTACTGACAAAGAAATAGAGGGTGTTTATTTTAAAGTATTTTTTTGTTTAAAAATATATTAAAATAATATGTATATTTTTTATTTTTTAAATGTTTTTATATTACTATATTAAAATAATTTAAAAATATAAAAAAATCAATTTAAAATAAAAAAAATTCAAAGCTTTTAAAAAAGCAGGGAAAAAAAAGTGATGGGAAGCGGAGCTGGCTGGAGCGTGAAGTTTTAGAAAGGAAAATGCATTTTTAGTACCTGAAGTTTTGTTTTTTATAATTATCTCAATAATTTAAAATGGTTAGATTCACTTGCTTCTCATGATATATTTAATATTTTTTTTTGACATATTTAAAAGATGAGAATCACTTTGTTAAATAATAATATTTAAAAAATCTAAATTTTATATTTTAGAGGATTACTTCAAAAAAACGAGAAGCCAGAATTATTTTGTTAAAAACATATCAAGTTGAGTTTATATTTTAGAAAAATAATTACAAAAAAATTCTTATAGTTTGATCTAAATTTTACTTTTCTTTTATATTTTCATTTTTTATCATGTAATTTACACATTCAATAACACTTTTACATTCTTTGTTTTTTTGTTTTAATTTTTTTTAATCATAAATATAATTTATAAAAGTACAAAAGAAAAATTATATTAAGATAAAAGTACCGAGGTTTTTCTTTTTTTGTTTGTAATTATTCCTTTTAGAAAAAGAAGGCATACATTGGGGACTGACACATGAAAGATATAATAAGTTGGGGACTAGATTGTAATTTCCCTTTAATTTTTATAGTCAGTCAAGCGAGGTGAGGTCAGGAGTAGTTTGGTTGTTTATTAGTCTGCTTCCTCTCTGTTTAAAATCTTCACCATGATCATAAGAGAGAGAAATTTCACGCGCCTCCTTTCCCTTTCTTCTCCTCTTCGTTCCTTTCCTTTTCTACTCTCTCTATCAATTTCTAAGAAAATGTCCTCCTTTCTCCCTATTGGAGTTTTAATCACCCCCTAAGAAAAGAGGTTTGTTGTTATTGTTGTTGGAATTTTCAGTGTAGTTGCGGTGGTTGTCTTGTCTTGTCTTGTTGGAATTTCCCGTCTTGCTTGCTCTACCAAAAAGTCTCTCTCTTTCTCTTCTTTTTTAGATCCATTTTTGCCACTTCTTGCTCCATATATATATAATTGCTGTTATGTGGTGTTGTTGGATTCTTCCCATTCTTATTTGAAGAAGGGAGTGTTCTGCTTTATCTCTTGCAGTTGGAGTCACTGCTGTCAAGATCGGTTTCTTTCCACTTTCTTGATTTTTCCGGTAATTTCTTAAAATTTTCCTTTTTCAACAATTTCCCAGTTATTTATTGCTATTGTTATTATTATTATTTGCAATTAATCTCATAGTTTTTCAGTTTCATCTATTTGTTTGTCTGTGAATTACTGACTGCAGTATTGATAATTGTAGAAGAAAAAAAAAATTGCGGTATGTCTTCCTTAGCTGGTTGAATTCGTATGCAACCAAAATTCACATTACCTAGCTAATGGCTATTGTATTCAGTGTGCAATAATCGAGCTAAAATATTTTGAGTGGTGCTGCAACCCCCTATTAATCTTGGCATGCTTGCTTTTGTAACTGATGAGAGAATATGGGCTTTGCTTATTGGATTTGGAGGCGAGGTCTTTAACGAGCAACTACTTTGAAGATTTCCAATGCATATGCCCTCTCCGTTCTCAAGTTTCCAGCTCATCGCCTCTTGGGATTTGGTCATTCTAATCGAGTTTCATTCAGTTCAACAGATTTATATGAGTTTGTGAACAACTACTTAGCTAAACCTTCTCATCTTATCCTGCTGGTGGTGATTTGGTGTTTGTTAGAGGTTACTCAGTGGAAGTCAAAGCATGGAAGCTTTTGTGTTATTATTGTGATTATTATCCTAAGATAAGAGGGTGCTTGGGTCTGGTTTCATATGCTCTTTGAATACACCTTATTTTTATTGAGAAAATCTCTGCGGGGTCTAGTATGATAGGTGGTTGTCATTGGAGTCATCTGCATAGAAGCACTCAGTCATCTTTGGGTATTTCTTTCACAGGACTATTCTTCCAACAAGGCAACAATATTGGTTTCCCCCTTTTCTTTTTGAAACCAGCGACATTATCTCTTGAGGAAAATAATTGTGCATGGTTTTAGTTTCTTGTTCAGGCCTTCGTTCAAGGTGAATTTGTTATATTTGTTTTCGATCAACATTAGCACGAGGGATTAAGGTGGATAGTTAATTTGGTAGTCAATTCATTGATTCTTATGCTGTACTGCAAAGAGTTGCTGATGGAGAACAAGCAGAGGGAATTGAAGGGGAAAAAAAAACTAGAATCCACTGTGGGCTAAGATATTGAAATCCATAAAGGGGTGCTATCTGATTTTATAACAAACTACAAATTCTTGAAACCCTTAAAAAAATTCCAATCCTCAGTTTTTGTTCCCACAATGTCTATCCAAAAAATTGGTGTGCATATTATGATAACTAACTGCCCTTGAGATCCTGCTTATCTCTCATGTCTTTGAACAATTTTCTTTTCCTTGGTATACTTTCAGATGGATAGGGTTTTGCAAAGAACTTCACAGGACGTGCCCCTGTCCACTGCTCATATCCATGTTAATGGTGGTTTTGTAGCTGACCATCCTAGCCACTCAGCATTATGTGCTCTGTGCCGAAGTATTCTTGTACCTGATAATGATGATCTTGAGATTAGTATATGTGGGCACTGTAAATTTTTGCTGCTTGAAGATCTTGAGACCCCTACTCGAGATTCTCATTTGAGGAGGCTTCACAGAGGAAGAAGAACCAGGTACAGCAGCTCTGAATCGATTGACACCCTTTTCTCACAACAATTTTCTCAGGTGATTAATTTGGCTAGGCAAAACCACAACACCATTTATGGGAATGAGGATCGATCTATAGATGGTGATAGTTCTGCTAGGTTGTTACAGCGTACGAGCTCTCGTACAACTCCAAGTAGTTCTCGAAGATGGCAGCATCTTTTTTCAGATTCTGAAAGTGAGAGTTTTGATAATGTGGATTCTCTTTATGGGGAGAGTGAAATTAATTTCAGATCCAGTAGGTACCGGGTTTTTCACAGTGAGAGTGATGCCATTTCTTCAAGTGTGTATGGTGAAGACTCTGATGCTTCTGTGGATGGACATAGTGTCCTGGACACAGAAATGTTTATTCAAGCAGATGAGGGAAGCAATTTTGACAGCGATACTGACATAGATCCAATGCATGCTGGTCTCCACCAATGGAACTCTGATGACCTAGAAGAGGAAGAGGATGAAGAAGATGAGGAATGGGAAGAGGCTGATATTGAGGAAGACACAATTGGATCGGTAGAAGCTGGAGCTCGACTTCGAAATATGTTTATTTCAAGTCCTAGCGAAGGTAATGGCCCTGTTAGTTGGCGCAGGCAGTTTCGTTCACCGGAATTTGAGGGCATGAATCGCCGGAGAACCAGGCAAAGTAGACAAGCATATAACCATGGCTTCTTAGCTAACTTGGAAGAATCAGAATTACCACGACACATGTGGAATTCTGAGTTCGGAGATTATGCCACAGGCTTTGGGGATTTGCTTGAAGCTCTTGCTCGTTCTGATATTGGAAGGAGAGGAGCACCTCCTGCAGCTGTGTCTTTTGTGAATAATCTACCACTTGTGATCATCAATGAGGAACATGAGAAGCATGATGGTTTAGCTTGTGCAATCTGCAAGGATCTTTTGCCAATTGGCACTGAAGTTAACAAGCTTCCCTGCCTTCACCTATACCACCCTTACTGTATATTGCCTTGGCTGAGTGCACGAAATTCATGTCCTCTCTGCAGGTATGAATTTCCAACCGATGATAAAGACTATGAGGAGGGTCGGCAAAACTCTAGTACCAGAATGGAGATGCATGGTATTCAGCGGCAGGAAGTTAGCGAGGACAGTTCATCGGATGTCTCAGATGAACCTCTTGAACATGGTCAAAGAGGGAGGGGATTCCTAGATGTGGGCCCGCCCTTAAATAGCTCTGGCAGAGAGGGCAGTGGAAGGAGATGGCTTTTGCTTGCTGCTGCCCCCCTTGTTAGCCTTTTGGGTATTGTCTTTGTGATGTGGTGGGGCAATCCTCAAGGAAGACGGGCAAATGGTCATTGCAATTTCTCTGGGAGAGGCCTGCATCAAATTCAAGTTTCTGGCTCTTCCCAACTCAACCAAAGGGGCAATGGGAGGAGAAGATGGTGGTCTTTTTTCTGACGATTTTCTGTGCCTGAACGTGTTTAGTGCCTAAGATATTTATTGTTTTTTTTTTTCCCACTTATCTTGAATGGATCTAATGTGTGGTCGGAAAGCATGATCATGCCTTGCCTCTAATATGGACGACTGGGGAGTGGAACTGGTTAGGTTTCTGGAAGTCCGATGAAGATTTGATCTTTTTAGTTGCTGATTGGGCAACATAATATGCCATTCGATACGCTAATGACTCGAACTTATTACTCGAAAAATAAACAAACAAATAAAAAAAAATGAGGGCCTGGCAAGGTCATACTTGCATGTTATTGAATCTCCTGTCCCCGTGTTCCTTTCGTTTAGGGTTTGTATACTCGTGCTACGGAGTAAACATGTTCCTCTCCTTTATATATATATATATATAAATGTTAAGCTGTAGTAAACATGTTTCAAAGAACAAAACAAGTCTATAATTTAGGTCATATATTCGTTGAATCAGTTGATTTTATTTAATTAAATAAAAAAAATAAGCAATAATAATATATAAATCAAATAAAAAGTGACCTCAATAACTTGAAAAAAAATATAGAATTTAATTCTCACTCAATTAATTATAAAAGAACAATTAAAATAAAAAAAATTAAACCGCATTAACTAGAATTAACATAACAAACTTGTAATCTACGTAATAACCTAAGTGATAAAGGTGAGATAACCTAACAGAAAGCAAATGAAAAAATAATCATAGAGCCTGATTTTTAACAAACCAATTGTAGAAGTATGAAACTGAAAAAAAAAAATCAAAACTAGGTAAGATTGCCAAATCTCACAACTCGTGTTGTGCTAATAGGATAGCCAATAAAAGCCAAAACAAGAAAGATGATGAAGGTTAATTTAAAAAAGATCCAAATTTTAAAGGAAGAAAAAAAAAGATTATAATTCTGTTTTTAAAAAAGTGACTCCAAAAAATTCAAGCCAACCTGGGTTAATCTGTTAAATCCGTGGCTTAGGTCATGAGATTAGGATAACCGAATATAGAATAAAATGTAAAAAAAAATCACAAATCCCTTTTTTTTTTTTAAAAAAAAAAACAAAGTCGATTGATGAAATCAAAAAAGAAAATAAGTCTAAAAAAACAATGTCAACCCGCATTAACTTTTCAAAATCATGACCTAGGTCATTAGGCCAAAAGTAGCCTATTTAGAAAAATACAAAGCTCAATTCTCAACCAATCAAATGTTGAAGGATAAAATAAAAAAAAAAATTCAATTACACAAAATGATCTAAAACAAAAAAAAATAACAATTAAAAGAATGAGGATCAAAATTGAATTAAAAAACTAAATTAGAGGACAAATATAAATTTTTTTATTGAATGGTGAAATTAAAAAGAAAAATTAATTTAACAAAAGAACCAAAAAAATTAAAAGAATGAGAACCAAATTAGAAAAAAAATAACATATCACAAATTAGGATTGAATGATGAAATTGAAAATAGGTCAAAATTTTACAAAAAAAACCAAGAACAAAACTTAGAAATTAAATGAACAAGAATCAAGGTTGAAATCTTAACAAATAAGAGAACAACTCTGAAATTTTAAATGACTAGCATGATTTTCAAATGGATGAGAGAAAAAAGATGGAGAAAAGGAAAGCATCATCAATGACAAATTGCCCTACCACTGACACCATATGCTGCCTCAACAGGAAGAAGATGTCATGACAATTCCAACAACACAAGGAAATTTTTGTTAGTTGGAAATTGTCGCACACGCCTGCCGAAAGACCACAAGCGCCTCCCTCACACCAGTCACTTTTAGTTTTTTTGCTTTTATTGATGATTTACTCATTTTACTGTGTTTTAAAAATGTGAAAAGAGTGAGTTGTCCTTGATTAATCTGATAGTAACTAATGAGCTTTGTTAAACACCAAACTACCCCAATATCTAGTTTAAAGATTTTGTGTGGGAAGAGCAAAATTGTCAATACACTTAGGGGTGTTAAAAAAAACATGTTCATCTTTAATATTTGCATTATTTGACCCAACTCAACCTGTCCAAATTGAATAATGTAGATTTTACAGATGATAGCGACATGTCAAGAAATCTAATAAATGGATATCATGGGTTGGGTGCGGGTTGAAATTTTTAAAACTCGTTCAACTTGACACAACTTGTATAACCCAATGTGAGTAACCCAAGTCCTTGGTGTAAACAATATTTTCCCTTATCTCTCCATTTTTTTCCTCTCTCACCTTCATACTCACAATTACCAATCATTCTCTTAATCTCTTTCTCTTCTCTTTATTCCTCACTCTAAAAAAAATTATATTTGTTTAATTGATATGATGAAATGATAGTATATTTTTCAATTCCAATTTTTTTTTGTTTGGTAACCAAGAGACCATGAAAAAAACAAATGAAAATTTTAATAATCCAGATTGAATTTTTATTTTTCTAGTTAAATCACAAACCCAAAATCATTTTATAGTCTCTTTCTACTAGTATATCCTTTGTATCATATTGCAGCCTAATTGTTGGATAAAATGCTTGACTATGATTTTTGTTTTTTTATGTAGAAATTGTGATAGTTTTTATGTTATCTTTAATATATGTATTTTAAAGGTCTTATTTAGTTCTACCAGTTGCAACCTGATATTTTTTTTAAGATTGTCAAAGGATAAGAGAATTAAGATGCTCTATCCGCGAATATATGTAATATCCACAAAAATTTTATCCTAACCCAATATATTCAACTCACCCGGGTGTAAAAAAAATTAAATGAATCGAGTTTATATTTTATAAAATATCAAAAATTAAGTCGGATATAATTTATGGGTCAAAACCCGACCACTATATTCCTGAAAAACCCTAATTACCCTATTCTAGTGTACAATAACTTCTCTATAAATGAACATTGTTTTTCCAAGAACAATTAGTGTTTTGTTAATATTCATGTGCTTATCAAAATTCATTTTCGCATGGCACAAGCGAAGGATGGGAATAAAACCCAACCTGAACTGCTGAGCATTCTTCTTTTTCCAGAGAACCTGAGCATTGTTTTCTTATTGAAAGGTGTAACTAACTATTTTAGCTTTGCTTGAAACTACTGCAGCCGGGACGTGATAAATGATATGGCAGCTGATGGATAAAAAAAGGAATCATACTGAAGCTTAATATATATATTCTACAGCACCTTCTGCAGCACTTACAAACAAAGCTTCGTTTGTTAACTCGGCCAACCGTTAAGAAACACATACTTAACGCAGCGATTTCAGAACAGTAAGTTGAGATAAAGGACAATCCATCCAGCCATTGAGAAAATAGCAAAAATATGAACCCAGAATAGAACAGCAGCAGCTTCTCTCCCACAGCCTCTTAGATTGGCCACGGCACCTAGAGACAGGGGACTAATTAAGTAAAGATATGCTAATCTTCCATATCAACCCAATAATAATAACATTGATGTCTAATCCCTGCTTTCAAATGAATTATTTGGCTGTCTGACATTTGAAGGGAAGATCCTCCATATTTTACCTTTGCCCCATTTCCCAACCAAGTTAAATATAGCATTTCATATACCAGAACAGAAAAATATTACTTGTTTCTTCTTTTTTCTCTCTTGCATATCACGAACAGTTTCAATGAAGGCAATGTGAAATACTGTTCCGAACAACAAGATTGATTATGAAATGCTAATTTTCTGATTACTTGAAAGTTTGCGTTTTGATTGAAAATGCATAGGTGAGTCTTACCAGAAAGGACAGATGTAGGCATTGTATGTTGCAGAAGCAGGACAAACTTGAACATCTTATCACCAGGAGGGAGGAAGCCAAGCTTATCAGCCAATGTAACTATGCCAAGTCCAGCAGGAGGCACCAAAACTAACCGACCAAAAATAATAGCGGCAGTTGTCCGAAAACCAAGTTTAGAACTTCCCGGTCCTGCAGTGAAACAAAAGAGCTTTCACTTGAAATCCACAAAGTGTTTAAGCTGATAATATAATTTTTCAACAAAACTAAAAGGCCATTACTTCGAATACAGATAATGCGATGGCACAATAAAGTAACAAAAAATTGTTAGGGAATTAACTCACCATCAATGAGATTGCCTCCTAGTGCCAACAAAATGCATGGAATCATGGCCTCCCTGAGAACCAGAAGCAGTATAAGGCATCAGCAAAACCAATTAGAAGCATCTTCATCATGCAATGCAGAAGTAACTTGGAAAGAATAAATCACTACTGATGTCTCCGCACTATAAATAAATCCACCTTGACTGCTCGAAGAGAAACCAAACACCATACATGCAAGTCAAGCTTCGTTTTCAAAATATACAGAAGCGAGTTTGTACAAGATGTTCTATTTCTATCAAATTAGCAGGGATTGTAAGGTAACTCTGCCCTGTTTGTGGAGTTCGCATGTATTGAATATTACAATGCTGTTCAGAATGCATCAGCATGACTAATTACATAAGCCTTTCAGTTACAAGAAGATCCAATTTGATGATCATGCCAGTTAGGATAGCAAAAAATTGGTCCCGTTTATCTCAAAAGTTGAGTATCAATACTACTCATTTTCTAGTTCTTGAATCAATTCAAATAATAAGAAACGCTTGGTATAAGAGGCAGGCATACCCGAGAATCATACAGCTGTCAGTGAAAAAGAAAAGTGGAGCATCAGTTGTAAAGATCGATCGCTTCAAAAATGGTACTGCGCCAAGGAACATAGCTAGGATCTGCAGAAAACAAGAGCATATCAATTAAAAGGAAAGTTGAAAGAGGAAGAACAATAAAAATTGTCTTCTCTTTGTTGTTTCCTTTCCTTTTCTTTATTTGTTTCTTCTTCTTCTTTTTTAATATAATGCACTCTGCTGGTTTTAAGGGGTAAATCCAAGGCTTTTGATAAGAACCAAGTAACTTTACTAAGCCAGCTGACATCTAAAGCGAAAATTGAGTTAAAATGTGCGAGCTTAGAACTTTGCCCAGTGAACAGAAAGGATGGTGAATTATAAAGGTGATAGCACTCTGCATCGTTTGGCCTGTCCAACAAGTGGAAGAATAAAGGTATCAACACAATCATGTTCGGGCTTAGTTGCTTTCATCCATATAAGGTGCTTCAACACAAAATTCTATGAAACCAAGTGCCGGCACAGTTTTCACCAGCATTCTTACAGTCAAAGAACAGATTTTGCAATTCTAATATGTATCCGGAATCTCATGTTACAGTTTCACAACATCACCTAAGATATCACCAAAAATATACCAAAACAAAAGGTTAAAGACGAAAGTGAACTTACAGAAGCAATGATAGGGGGCTGAAGAATTTGCTTGAGCTTCAATTTGACATAGAGAAAGACCAGAAATTGTTTAATCTGCAAAACGCAAGAGATAATGAAACCCAAGTCTATGAAGAGGAAATAAAGGTACGATAAAACACCACCATTAAGTGAATTAGGAGAAAACAGTTTTTCTGTGTTCTCTTCAAAATTTATGGTGCTGGGTCACAACTTTGAGAAATCTCAAACAAAAACCAAGAGTGGTGATATTGTCTTAAAAACACTTTACAACCCAGTAAAAAGTCGTAAATACCAAGAACAATGAGCTTCGATATTGTGAAGAGTTGTGTTGACATTCATCTTAGTACCATTTCCTTGCTAAGAACCTAGAAACTTAAGAGCAGACTGCAGTTTAATTGACACAAAACAATAGATACCTTTGGCACAGCATGTCTATTTATCAATAAGATAATAATCATGACCCGGAAGTTTAAATGCCAGCTATTTATCAGAGATTCATAACATGCACGCATAACTTGATTCTTACCTTCCCTCTCTTTAGCGCATCCAATTCTTCTGGTGCATCCTCCTGGAGAAGCAATGGGACTTGCTCAGGGGGAGCATCTTTTGCTGGGCTCTTGATGGAAAGATTCGCATCCTCAATATCGAAGGTAACTTCCGGTGGAGGCGCCAACATGTTAAATACATATGTGTATAAAATGATTGCACCAACCTGGCATGCATCAACCAGAGCCTAACCAGTCAACTTTATGGGAAAAAAAACAAAAAAAGACATGTTTGACGGTTAAAAAACTTCTTCCCTGATTTTTTAACTTCAAGTTTGTTGGGTGAGATAGTCAAAAGAGAGAGTAAACAATCACAGTACGAGTTAGTAATGAGAGAAACCCAAGCTTATTTCAGCAAGAAAACTACCTGAAGCATAATATATATATATATATATATATATATATATATATATATATATATATATATAAGAGTGTATGCATGCTAATTCATTAACAACACAAGTACCATAAAGTTATGCAGCCCCAGTCGTCAAGTACAGGCAATAACAATAGACTAATAGATGCTTGAGACTTACCCACTGGCCAAATGAGATGTAGGCAGTCCCATCTGTGCTACATTTTTCTGAGTCGCCAAAAGGGTTGGATGTATCTCTACATAGAGCTGCAATCAAGACAAGTGGCACATTCCCAATATTCCCTGCATGGAAGGATGCATTTCACTGTTACAAACCATGGTCTGAAAAGCATGGACACCAGCAGAAATATAAAGAGACTAGAATTTAGAATACACGTTTGTTTTTGTGACTTGCAGATGCATTTGACTGCCCAAGCAGCAGACAAAATAATGAGCATATCAGGATTTCGAAAATGAAGTGGCTCACCAATTCCGATTTGTATGATTGAAAACTTGAAGAATGGGTAAGGTGGCCGGACAATGGATGCAACAACAAAACCTATTATTGAGCCAGATATGGAGCCAAGAACAACATTCATGGGAATAAACCACCTGAAATATAGAATACGTAGCAGCTATAAGAACAACAGAAACCCTATTACCATTCTGCAGATATAGGAAAAGAAAAGAAAAACAAGCAACAATCACCACTCCAACATTTTCTCTAAAGTGACAGCTTGGCCAAGTTGAGAAAATATCAAGCAAGGTAGCAGAAGCGAAAAAACCAGCTGCGTATATAATTAAAGCAACCAGTTAGTGCTACGTGCATTATCTAGAGCACCACTTTAATCATATAAAACTAAATTAAATTAAACCAAATTTGGTTTAAATTACCCCATTTAAGAGTTTCCTTCCACTAGCTGGCAAGATGTTAACATACTTGGAGGCCATAAGAAATCCCAAGAAGCACATGGTAAAAACTTTGGCTATAGGCAGAACAGCAATTTTGATGGTGTTTAAGAGCGACTGTCCTCCGGCCTGGTTTCCCACGGGTACCATAGCTGATAAGAATCTCTCCATGGCCTCTTTCTTGAAAGAAGCCAATCGCTTCACTCGTTCACCAAGTCTGCTCAGGCAGTCCTTTAACAAGATAATATAAATGTCATTTAGACTAAATCCCTAACACATTCAGAAGAATCCTCTGCAAAACTCAATAATGAAAATGAAGGATACTCCATTATATTAACAAACTTATTTTAAACGGTAACTCTAACAGTAACAGTAGTGGAAGAGAGAAATTGAAGACGACAAAATTAACCTTATGAATTTAAAACGATCGAAGAATTTATAATGGTATTTAAAAATTATATCAAAAGTGAAAAAGTAAAAAGTAAGTGAATCTGATAGATTTTCTTAAAAGTATTAAAAAAAAACAAAGAAAAAAGGCGAAGGAAAAAGCTAGCAAAGAGCCAAGCCCAATCACTGGCTCTTTGCTATTCTCATTCCAATTTAAATTTGGATATAACTAGCCAGCCATAATAATAACAATCTTCGACAAGAAAGAAAGAAAGAAACGAGGAGGCCCCTTGCTCGTCTCCACACCGAGAGCCAGAACACGAGCCTGCAATGAGCAACACGCATCTCTGCTAACTGTTTATCACCAGCTTCTGCCAATTTGATAGGGACATTGGAAACTTCGTGGTCAACATCTGGTGTTTTAAATTAAGATTTAAGATACATGGTGATAAAGAACAGAGCTCATGTGCTTGTGATATCTAGCTAACTACACAAATATTGGATGCATCTTCCAACATGTCTTTGTTTGGGCAATCAACTCTCTGTGCGTTTCTCCCATCTCCACTCATTTTATCAGCTACCCTCCCCCTTCACTTTCAATGCTGAGCTGCAAATCGAGTGTCCCTTTCCCGTACTCCTACAACAAGCGCCGTACGTGTCCACCTCTCATACTTAATTAGATTCTTGCTTCCTTAATTAAGAACCGAACTGATGAACGCAGTCATCCACAATTTGAGCAAAGTTGTAGCATATCACAGGGTGTGTATGCATAGCGTTTGAGCGCTTTCTTAATGGTAACTGGAAGTTCCATGGATATCACAGACTTTCCAAGGTTTTCTCTACGAAAGGTTTCAAAGGACATGCATGTATCTTTTACGGGTTCCTCACTATCGTAAGTTAAAAAATTTAACTTAAAAAAATATAAAATTCATGAAAAATACGGTTAAATGGCAGTCCCAAATACCCCCATTAAAAATGATATCGTGGATGAGATTAATTAATTACCATATATGCCTTGTTAAAATGTAAACAGCAACCCTTTTAATAACTTAATCCGTAAATTTTAATTTAAATTAGTTTTAATTTTTTATGAGGTATCTTGTGATCAGGTTCGAATTGTATCAACTGTAGCTAAATTATTAATTTTATTTCAAGAAGGTGAAATTACAAGAATAAAGAACGAAGAGCTGGAGGTTCAAAGTCCCACCTTAATTATATTTTCTCCAACTATTTGCTTAATCGTTGATATCTTCCACCTTTCATGGCCAAGAATGGACTAAATCCAGGAGAAACAGGGAGGGGGTGGGCCTCTGTCGA
>Ga0307515_10008981_pt1 | contig 19417 bp, 17 predicted proteins | sample 17_EM_MG_FD_194513 | JGI IMG/M metagenome (GOLD analysis project Ga0307515, IMG submission 194513) | Populus trichocarpa ectomycorrhiza microbial communities from riparian zone in the Pacific Northwest, United States - 17_EM | ecosystem: Host-associated > Plants > Roots > Unclassified | place...
GATAATGTGGAGGAAGCGGGAAACTAGCAAGAGACGGTTTCAAATGATGACATAGAGCACTGTGTAATTGTAGATGTACGACGACGTTGAGGCATACAGCTCTTAGGGATCACTATGAAGGTGTACAGAGTAATTTTTTTTCTGGTTGAGCGTAATTAGCACTTTTTGTTTTGTTTTATTCATACTGTATGCACTCTAATTAGAGTATGACAGGACCCAATCGTAATTAGCACTTTTGTATATACACTCCGCGAATGAACCAGTCCATTCACGGAAGGTGGGACTCCGTGAATGGACCGGTCTCTCCGCGGAGGAACCGCCTCCGTGAATGGACTAGAACATATGATAAGATGAGATCAAAATGGGATGATGTCGATCTACTGCCCGTCACTCTGTCCACCTCCGTTACACCTGTATTTCCGTACACACGCTCTTGCTCAGTAAAGATGAACTTGCAATCTGTGATCGAGCGAGTGTGGAGATGCACTTGGACCCTGTGATTGAGCGAGTTTGGAGATGCACTTGGAGGACGTGATCATGCCAACTTACAGGCCGTGATGGGGGCAGGTTGGAGATACACTTGAACACTGTGATCGAGCGAGTTTGGAGGCCATCATAGTGCGAGTTTAGAGATCCACTTGGAAGCTGTGATCAAGTGAGTTTGGGAGTGAACTCGGTGGCTGTGATTGTGCGAACTTGGAGGCCGTAATCGAGCCTATTTTGACATTCACTTTCAGGCCATGATAGAATGAACTTAGAGATGCACTCCGAGATTGTCATGGAGCGAGTTTGGACATACACTTGGACGCCATGATCGTGCAAACTTGGAGTCCATGATCGAATGAGATTGCAGGAAGACTAGGTGACGGTCAATGTTGAGGCAGTGGTTCGGGAGGGAGGCGCGACAAGAGGTGAGACTCTATTCATAGGTTACCTCGTAACTGTGGGAATGTAGAAAATTGAGGACAACAAGGTCTGGGGAGAGATGTGAGACTGGCTGCGAGTGGGTGACAGTCAATCATGGGATGACGCCGTACCCAGTGTATGCTGTACTCAGTGTTAACTTTTGATCATGGCATCGGGAGATGGAGAGCGATGACATAACTTCGTGGTCTTAGGTGATTGACGAGTTTCGGATCCGAAAGATAGAGATAAAAGGTGATGGGGGAAATCATCTTCATGAACTGGGACTTCAGACAATTTCGAGAGTAAGACAGTATACCATCCCCGATATGGCAGGTACGAGTCCCAACCCGGAGGGTAAAACCACCCATATGAGGTCTTCCCAACCCAATCAGTCAAGTCGTTTCTCTGTCTTCTCATATCTGCTCATATCCTCCACATCATTCTCATCTTCATCCCTATGCCCTTTCTTTCTCGTCCACTACTGTGCAATCATTGCAGAACACAAAGTTAAGTCAACCCTCTCTAACCCTCCATGTCGTGATCATGAGTTGTCACCGAGTACAGCATACACCGAGTACAAGCATACTCCGAGTACAGCTTACTCCAAGTACAGCATACACCGAAGTACAGTATCCACCCAAGATCAGTTGTCTTCCCTTCATTCTCATGATTATGAGTTGACCACTGAATGTAGCGTCAACATCCAGCTTGCCCCCCTACATGATCGGCCACCATCAGCCAGCGCTCCATGTCAGCAGAAGGGTACAGTCACCTTGTCACATTCCCACGGTTGACAGTTAACTAGCCGATTATTAGAGTCTCAGCACCCGGCGCGACGTCAATAGACCGCCTCCAGGTAGTGGTCTAAACGGGCTCGATTCCGGCCTCCAAGTTTCCACGATCACCGCCTCCATGTGAATCTCCAAACTTACTCGCTCTCTACCAATAAGTTCGCCCGGATGTGGCCTCCAGGTGCATCTCCAAACTGGCTACATCACCAACAACGCTAGTTTCCGTCTGATAGACCCGGGTGTTCCGGACGGCTCTGATGGCTCTGACGGAACCTCGTACCCTCTGACGGAGAATTACACTCTACCCATCGCCCAGGCGACGGGTCGCGTTGCATAGCCTCAGCAAAGTGTATTTTTGTCACTGGTCTCAGAGGATGTGGAGTGTAAACTTAGATGCGTCAATTTCAGGAGTATCAGACCCTAGGAGGGCATTCCTGCCAGCCTTCAGAGTAACTGGGAGCGCCGATGACAACCCTGGGAGCACCTGGGAGCGCCGGCGACATGTCTGGGAGCACCTCCAATCACTGTCATGTATTCAGTTTGTATTCTCATCTATGTATCTATGTATCTATGTATCTATATAGCTACCCATCTACGCACGCTATATCTGGACTGGCTGCAGGTGGTGCTTGAGAGCAATTCGAGGTGCGCCTGAAAATGATGATCGAGTGAACTCAGAAATATACTCCGAGGCCGTGATCGAGCGAGTTTGGAGATGCACTTGGAGACTGAAATCGAGGGAACTCAGAGATGCACTTGGAGGCTGGAATCGAGCGAGTGTGGAGATGCATTTGGAGACCGAGATCGAGTGAACTCAGAGATGCACTTGGAGGCCATAATCGAGCGAGTTTGGAGATGCACTTGGAGGCCATGATCGTGCGAACTTGCAGGCCATAATCGAGCCAGTCTGGAGATACACTTGGAGGCCGTGATCGAGCGAGTGAGGAGATGCACTTGGAGGCCGTGATCGAGCGAGATTGGACGAGTACTTGGAGGCGGTCGATGGACGGCGCACCAGGTGATGAGACTGTATTCATCAGTTACTTAACTTGCAAACGTGCGAAGGTGACAATGTGACTTTACTTTGGAGCTCTCATGGAGAGCTGGCTAATGGCAGTGGATCGTGTAGGGAGGTACACCGGAAGCTGAAGCTACATTCATGGGTTAACTCGTAATCGTGTGAATGAAGGGAAGACAAACAATGTTGGGTGGATGCTGTACTCGGTTTATGCTGTACTCGGTGTCAGCTCATGATCATGTCATGGAGAGATAGAGAGGGATGACTTAACTTTGTGTTCTGCGATGATGGTTGAGTTGTGGACAAGAAAGAGAGATGGAGGATGAAGATGGGAGCGATATGGAGGATACGAGCGGATATGAGAAATGACGGGTACGACTTGCCTGATTGGGTTGGGAAGACCTCGTATCAGTGTTACTTCGCACCGGATAGGGACTGGTACCTGCCGTATCGGGGATGGTCAATTGACTCACACACGAAATTCTCTTAAGTCCCAGTTTCTCATGATGATTTCCCCCATCTCCTCTGATCTCTCTCTTTCTTGTGCTCAACACTACCATCACCTAAGAACACGAAGTTAAGTCATCACTCTCTGTCTCTCCACGCCTTAATCATGAGTTAACACAGAGTACAGCATACACCAAGTACAGCATCGTCCGAAGATCGACAGTCTCCCGCTCCCAGCCAGTTTCTCATCTCTCGGCGGATGTTGTACCCAACTCTTGACATTCCCACAAGTACAAGTTAACCAATGAATAGAGTCTCAGCTGCCGTCGCGCCTCCCTCCAGATCGACCGCCTCCAAGTACTCCTCCAATCTCGCTCAATCATAGCCTGCAAGTGCATCTCCAAACTCGCTCGATCACCGCCTGCAAGTGTATCTCCCAATTGGCTCGATTACGGCCTCCAAGTTCGCACGAGCATGGCCTCCATGTGCATCTCCAAACTCCCTCGAGCACAGCCTCCAAGTGCATCTCTGAGTTCACTCGATATCAGTCTCCAAGTGCATATCCAAAGATACACAGGTAACGGAGGTGGGCAGAGTTAAGGGGAGTATATATTAGGCAGACTCCGGAGTAGATAGACATCATCTCATTTCCATCTCCTCTTATCATACAATGAAAATTCACACTCTATCTTTCCCAACTTTTTGTCTCACTCACTCTGTCCGAGATTTTGTGGATCCGTGCAATGGCGTGGATCCTCACGGCCAGGTAGTATCATATCTTCTCACCTTCCAATGCTCCTCGAGCTTAATGTAGAAGGAACGCCAGGAGAGATTTTCGCAGCATCACCCATCGCAATCCCGATGCAAACGTGTACCCAATGAACCCATTCCGACGTATGGTCACAGTTGGCCACAACGCCAGAGTGTTTGTTTCAAATAGGAGACCGACAGAGCGAGAAGAAACGGCGAAACGGCAATCGGAGGGCAATATGTAACGCAACGCGTGGTATTGACACCGGGCGCGGAGTAATCCGCCACCGGGGTGTCTCTGACGGCTCTGATGGAGCGCATCCACTCTGACGGAGCCATTCCGCCCGAACGGAAATGTTTTTTGCTGATGTATTGACTCTAATTAGAGTATGACAGGACCCTGATATGCCTTCCTCCTCCGGGCGAGCCGGCTAGATGGAGAAGCTCCCCCCCCGCTACCCTTCTTCCCCGCTGACAAATGCAAGATAAGAGAAAGATAGAAAGCAAGACGAAAAGAGAGAAAGTAAGAAAGAAAGAAGGAATGGTATAACCCCGCTGCCTCCAATGCCACCACTGAGCCCCACGCCCTGAGCCTGCTCCATCCCGCTACTTCAACTGGGCGGAAACTTCCTGACCTCAGTAGCCGCCAGGAAGTCCATCACCGCTTGGTCGCACTCTTCTATGGAAAAGAGCTGACAGATCTGCACGTGCCGGCATTTGCCCGCTCTCCAGCCCATGGCCTTTCTCACCGCCTTCCATAGTCCTTTCTGGTGGACTCTCCACCGGCTGCAGTGGCGGAACAGGTGCTCCCACGTGTGGGACACTGTCCTTCCACACGACCAGCATTTGTCGTCATCTCGGTGGCCGAACCGTTTTAGGTAGACCCATGTGGGCGCATGCCTGGACATTAGTCGGTAGAACCTGGCGGCCAGCAGCTTTACGCTAGTCATCGGGATAAGTCTCTTGGTCCCCGCCTTGCCCTTGAGTCTGTAGCGGAAGTGCTTGCTGCACTTGTCGGCCTCCCACTCCGCCTTAGCTGCCGATCGTCCCTTGGAGATTCGTCTAGCCCTATTCGAGGCCGAGGTGTATGGCCGCTCTATCACTGCGCTTCCGCTTGCGTCTCGGGCCAAGTTCGCCTGACGCGTGCTCTACAGTTACAGTATATGTATTAATAGTAACCACCCGAAGTCGGCCGGTGACTGTGGATGACGGCCGATGACAGTATTTTTGCTGTCCCAGGCCATCCCCGGCTGACATGCCTTCCTCAACGGGCGAGGACGGGACGGACGGCCTTGGCACTATCCCGTCCATCCCGCAGATATTGCGGACGGGACAGTTGACAACACTGCGCAGCAGAAGGTCCTGTGTTCATGCACTGCGCCCCACCATCTCGGCCATGGCAATGTAGTGTGCATTGGGTTTTTCCTTTGAAACACTTGCAACGAACAGTCGTGCAGTTGCCTTTACACCTCCAACGTACTTGGATGAGCTCAGCACGGGACTGAAGACGAGCAGCTTCTCGAAAAGTAAGTTCTCGATGGCTATCCTTTTTGAATGGCTGACTTTGATGTGGGATGGTAGATGTATGGCAGTCCATATTAGTACGATAGAATTCGTGGAACGTACTCAGTTGCGCTCCGAAGAATATAGTCAATTGCGTTGCGCTGAACGTACGCGGTTGCACTGATTGAATTCAGCTGCATAGTACCAGCTGAGTGTACGTACATGCCAGTGCATGCACACACATGCGTGCAGAGCAGAGTAGTTGTAACTTTTGACTGACTCCGCGAACGAACTAGTCCGTTCGCGGAGGTGGGGTATGGACTCCGTGAATGGACGGTTCCTTCACGGAAGGTGGGCCTCCATGAACTGACTAGGTACTCCGCGGAGGAACCGCCTCCGCGAATGGACTAGAACAACCAGTGAGGTCGACCGGAGTGTCTGGGAGGTTTGCATGTGGCTTCCGGACTGTTTTGCATTTTGCCGATGCATATTGCCCATCGCGCAGGGGAGCACTGTATGCTCACCAAGCGCTGTGTATGTGCACAAGTTTACGTCTGCGCATAGTGCCGCCCCTAGTCGATCTGCACTGGTGGCTCTAAGTCCAATCTAGTTTACCCATGCCAAACAAGGCCAACCACGTGTAGCAGGGCCGAGCAAGTGTAGGAATGCTGTGCAAGTAATATCTAAGGTGAAGTATCAAAAATTGCAATATCAACAGCTTCGCTCACAATCAAGTGTTCAAGTTATTGTTCAATCAGAAAGTATTCTATGAATGAAATGTCAAAAACTATCAGTGCTGTCACCTGCCTATCTCCGATTTACAATATCTCCAATATTTGTTTTGTTGCTTTAGTTTTTGCAGAATAGACTTCTGAAAGTGGATTGTTTCACCCAACAGCACAATGAACCTTTGAGACATCATCAATCGGAGACATGGAGGTGAAAGTATGCATAGTTCTACACCAGGAAAAGTAACCATGCATGGTGTGCAGCTCATGCAGAAGCTGTTTTGGGGCGGTGATCCGTAGCATATTTGACACCTGGCACTGTGAGGTCCTATGGACCTGCGCATTGACTAGTTTTCTATGATGCACATGCATTTATGTGCATTTGATATTATACATCATGCTGCATTCAACAAACTCGAAACCAAGCTGCCAAATGCACTTCATTGCATGCACACAACTATACTCAGAAGTACACTCCTGACTGCGCTCGATTGCACACTCCCAGCCGGCCTGACTTACGCTCCCAAATAAGCTCTCCAGATGTTCCCTAGTACTCTCCGAAAACCCTCCCCAGTACACCCCCGAGTACGCTCTCAAGTATACCTCCAAGTACACTCTCAAGTACTCCTCCAAGTATGATCTCAAGTACACTCCCAAGCATGCTCGCAAGTACCCTCCCAATTGCACTCGATGGCACACTCCCAGCCTGCTTGAATGTACACTCCTAAGTAAGCTCTCCAGACACTCCCAAGTTCACCTCTGAGTTTGAGTTTACGCCAAAGTACACCTCCGAGTACGCGCACAAGTACACCTCCTAGTTTGCTCCAAAGTACACCGGCGAGTCGCTGTCAAGTACTCCCACGAGTACGCTCTCAAGTGTACTCCTAAGTACGCTCTCCAGTATGCACCCAATTGCACTCGATGGCACACTCCCATCCTACTTGGCTGTACGCACCGAAGTACGCCCTCGAGCACGCTCGCCAGTATGCTCTTGACTGCACTCGATTGCACACTCCCAGTCTGCATGACTGTACGCTCCCAAGTACGCACGCAAGTACCCCCCCAATTACGCTCGATTGAACCTCCCAGCCTGCTTGGCTGTACGCTTCGAAGCACGCTCCCAAGAAGTACCCTTATGTGTAGAATATCTAATATCTACTGCGCTTGGAAGCAGAGACTGGCTGAGTAGCAGGTGCCTGACGCCTTGCGGGGCGTGGTGGGATATGTTTGGCTGGAGGCGTGTAGCGGGAGATATGGTGGCCAAAATGATGACATCAATCGATACCATAAGTCTGAACCTTATCTGTAGCGCACCCACTGCGACAGGATATCACGATGTCTCACGGTCATGATGTTGACAATTGCAGCCTCAGATACTGCAGGAAAGGTAGACAATTGGATCTTGGGGAGAGCAGATCTCCGACTCCGATTTCTCAGCAGAACCTGCAGCCAGTTTCCCATCGATCTTGGGCATATGTATACACATTCAGTCCGGGGCTGATGGTGGTGATGGTGATGGTGATGGTGATGGTGATGGTGTTGGTTATGGTGACAGTGATGGTACCGAAAGCACTTAGTCCAATAGGTTGGCTACATCAACGTCCATGTCACAGCTTCAACAGAGTTAAAGCCTTCTATTGGCCAAAGCTTCCACAAACAAAGTTTAATCGGACCAAAGATCCCTGTGGAAACGCTACTCCTGCCGAAAAGCGCCTCTCCCCAGTGCGGCTCTGGGGCAGGCTCTCAAGCAAGCTGTTAAGCGGGCTCTCAAGTAGGCTCTCAATCAGGCTCTCATGCCGGCTCTCATGCCGGCTCTCAATCAGGCTCTCAATCAGGCTGTCAAGCGGGCTCTGAAGCCGCCACTCATGATACTCTCAATAAGTGTGTCAGCACCAGCAAAGCCTGGCGGTAGTCAAGACTGGCTGAGGTTCATCGACTGCCAGCCGTATATAGTCCCATAGTCCCACGCGCTGATGCCTATGAACCGAGTATGGATGATTATAGACTGCGCGTCGCGCAGGGGTCCACGGGAAACTTGCTATGAGAGCACGTGTGTGCGTGTGCGCGTCGCGCAGTCTACAGTCGATTTGCTCTTTTGCCGATGTACATATTTTTTGTACAGAACACTTTGTGATTGAACCAAAACTTGTGGACTCAATTGGGAGGGAAATTGTGTATTCAGACAGTGATGCCAGGTGCAATAAGGTACATATCACCGGTCAACCAATGAGAATGCGCGCCAGGTCTTATGCGTGGACCATGGCAGCGCTGGAGACGGGACTGGAACGGAAAGCAGATGGGGTATTTTTGAAGGAGCCGCCGGGGGAGAGAGGCGGAGTTGGAATCACCCATTCGGCATACGATATTACAAAACGAAAGAGAGTTTTGTCAGCAGTGCGCAACGGGAGCGGCCTTGTAACTGACAAATGGACAGACCTGAGCAAGGGTGCGAACGATGACATCATTGTAATTGTTGTTGAAAGACGAGGAGCACAGATGACAAGGATGATCAATATTTCAATCAAAGAGACGTGGAGACCGGAGCGAGACAAGCAAGGAAGATATACTGGCACATGATCATCCAACGAGGAGGGGGTTCAATACTTGCGGGCGACATGAATGCACACAGCCTCATGTGGAATCCAAGATGTAGGGAGTGACACGATGCGACTTCCTGGGAGGAGATTATAGACAAGTATGGACTGGAGATTGGAAATGACGGCCGGCCCACTCACCACTGGACAAGGAACAGTGCAGAAGGCAAGTAGACTATAGACCTGACCATGGCCAACCGACCAATCACGGTAGGACCACACTGGACTGATGACATGCAACAGGCTCTGACCACAAGGTAATTGAATGGGAGTTCAGCGTGGAATAACAGGAGGAGGCTGACCTTGTGCAGGGTATAGGATGGAACCTGGCCGCCATGTCAAAAGAAGACGAAGAAGCAGCAGGCCAATTTTCAAAGGAGCTGGAAAGAGAGAGTGGCCATTTAGACGAGGGATATATAGGGGAGAAAGTAGAACGAGCGGCTAAGCGGTTTCAGGAAACGCTTTGCGAGGTGCTGGACGGCAAAGCGACGAAAATGAAAATCTGCACTCGATCAAAGAGTTTGTGGAACGGAGAAATCAAGGAGAGGAGGCGTGCTCCCGGGACACAGAAGAGGAAGGGAAGAAGGACGGGAGGGGAAGCGCCCGCGAAAGCAGAATTACAGAGGTCGATTCAGCAGTCTAAAAGCCGGATGTGGAACGACTACTTGCTGAACCGCAGAGTTGTTGAGGTATGGAGAGGGGCAAAGTTTGACAACCCGCGAGCGGGAGCAACTGTGCAAGCATTGACCGACAGAGAGGGACAGCAAGCAAACACCATTGCTGAAAAGGAGCAACTGCTCACGGGAGAATCGTTCCCACCAAATGAAGGCGACCAGTACTATGAACTACCTCCAGCAGGCCATGCCCACGAGCGTATAACTGAGCAGTCAGTCAAACGAGCTCTGTTCTCACAGTCGGTCAAGAAAGCTCCAGGCCCAGCCAAGCTGTCATTCGGAGCCATACGGCAACTCTGGAAGTGGAACAGAATGAGAATCGTAGGATTAACGAAAGCAGCAGTCCGAACAAAACGCCGCCCAACTGTCTGGAGGCGCGCTGGCATGGTAGTGATTTGGAAAGCAAGAAAGGAGGACTATATGAAGCTGAAATCGTACTGTACGAACTCCTGGCTCAGCTGAATGAGAAAACTGTTCGAGAAACTAGTCGCAGAGCTACTGTCCGACGAGGCCGAAACAAGAGCACTACTAAGCAACGGCCAGTTTGGCATTAGAAAGAAAAGATCGGCCATTGGCGCAGGAGCCATCATGGTTGACAGAGATCATTCAGCATGGAAAGAAGACAACATCGGGGGGGTCCTCCTGATCGACATCAAAGCTGCATTACCAAGTGTGGCGAGAGGGAGGCTGATCCATGGAATGAAGGCCAAGCGGATAGATGGAGACCTCATACGATGGACCAAAAGCTTTCTCTCAGACAGGATGGTGGAGATGGTAATCAAAGGAAACGTGCTGCAGAGTCACTCCATGGAAGCAGGCGTACCACAGGGCTCACCCTTGTCGCCAATTCTCTTCGTAATACACACCGCTGCGCTTATCAATGGGGTGGAGGAGAGAGTACAAGCCGAGGGCCTCTCCTTCGTAGATGATCCTGGACGGGTGGCAACCAGCAAGGATGTGAACCAGGTGGTCAAGGAACTTGAACACTGCGCACTGGATAGCATAGAATGGGCCACCAGGTGGGACCTCCAGTTTGACAGTGCGAAGATGGAAGCAGCACTCTTCAGACACAGCAGGGGCCACAAGAAGCTCCTCCGGGCAAAACTCACTGCAAAACTCAAGGTAGGTTAGGGCTTCATCCGATTGAACAAAGGATAGACACGGTGGCTGGGAATCTCGATGGACGCCCACATAACGTTCAAAGACCGTCACACCCAGTGCATGAGGAAGGCCAGGGCACCAGCAGCCCGACTGCACGCACTCACAAGGATGCACAGAATCATCCCAGAGCAGTCAAGAGCCGTCGAAATAGCCTGCGTCCAAGCCGTCGCACTTGATGGAAGCGAGCTCAGGTGGGACCCGAAAGACACTGGTAGACGAGAAGATCTCCAACTCCTTCGTAATCGGCAGGCCAGGTCAACCCTGGGTTCCCTGCCCATGACGCCTCTGGGGGCACTGATGAGAGATTCAGGACTCACACCTGCGCCAGTCGCCCTCGACTGCAGGCAGCAGTGATTGACAGCAAGACTCGCAAATGCATGCGAAGGTTCAAAACTGAAGAGGACATACAACCACCCCACCTTGGGCGCGCCGATATGCAGAGTGCTCAAGAGAGAGCATGAACGATGTCGAGAAGCAGAGACCATGTGCTGACCCAACCTGGACAAAGAACCGGCAATGAAGACAGTCGTACGGAGTGATGACACCACGGCAAACAGAGATGCTGTACGTTGGGCGAGAGAGAAAGAGGCAAAAGTAAGCGCAGGGGTCTGGATATGGTGGCCGGATGGATGGTGATCCCATGATGGCAGAGTGGGAGCTGCATCAGTATGCAAGCACAAAGACGGCTGGAGAGCTTTCCGCGACCGCCTCGGCGCCGGACAAAACAAGGTCTTCGACCCAGAACTACGGGGAATCGGACTCGCACTCCGCGAGTCAGTAACGAAAAAAGACACACTGCAGACACACGGAGTCACGAAAGTAGCTGTCTTCAGCGACTCGCAAGCAGCCATTCGACGAATGGCGCACCTGGAACCAGTGCCAGGGCAGCATCTAGCCAGGTCGATTCACCAGTGCGCAAGGACTCCTCACGAAGCCGGCATAGAGACAGAAATCCACTGGGTCCCAGGACACATTGGCATCCCCGGAAATGAGGAAGCAGATCGCCAAGTGAATCTGGCGAGAAAATGCCACAGTTCAGGCACATTGCGAGAGCAAGTATACACCTCGGCGGCAAACAGAACAAGAGGAATCTCTGAAGCAAAGATGGCAGCAAAGGCTCAGTGGGAGGCCAAGAAATGCAGCAAACATCACGGCTACAGACTAAAAGGCAAAGCGGGGAGCAAGCGACCCATCTCAATGAATAGTGCGAAACGACTGGCGGCCAGGTTCTACTGACAGATATCCGCACACACGCCGGTGTAAATGAACCTACAAGCGTTCAGACTCCGAGATGACGACACATGCTGCTGGTGCGGCGGCACAGGCAGGAGAGTAGCCCAGACTCAGGAGCATCTCCTCCGCCTCTGCAGCCATTGGAAAGACCAGCAGAAGACTCTCGGAAAAGACGTGGGGAAAGCAACGGGATGGAGAGGGGGCAGATGCCAACAGGTGCAGGTCTCCGAGCTGCTCTCCATGGAGAAGTGCAATAAGACGGTGATGGACTTCCTGACAGCTACTGATATCGGGATGTTCCCGCCCAAAAGTGTGGAGGTGGAGCAGGAGGAGTAACAGCCGGCGGGCTCTTCTTGATTTCATCTCATTTCCTTTGTAGTTCACATAGACCACCTTCAGATGCTTTGCTTTTCCTGTCCTTTTGTCAGAAGGGGACGACGGGTAGTAGGAGCGGGGCTCAGCCATCCAGCCGGCTAGCCCGGAGGCCGAGGGGAGTAAGGGGCTGTCATACTTTAAATAGAGTGAATACAGTATGACTAAAACAAAACCAATGAGAATGCTTGGGGGTTACTGCATCTTGATGACACCTACGTCTATATACATATAATGATCGGTAATACGTTGGGGTTGGCTCAGAATCTGTTAATATCCGGCTATCGTTCCATTCATATGTTGTGATATTATTTGTTAGTATCATATCTCACATGATATTTAGCACATCTGGAGAAGGGAGCAAACATTCTAGATCTTGTCCAGTTCCTGCCGCACGGTCCACCTCCGGGAAGTCAATATATATCCAGCAATGAATGTCCTTGTTTCCTTCCCCTCTCCATTGACAGACTCCAACCTACATCCATCTCTAGGTGAAGTTTGATACCATTTGAACTGTGCATCCATCTCCAGTCACGAATCATTTTTTGCTAACTTCTATCTCTCGACAGCGCCCTCCATTAGCTCCAGACGTGATGTTCAGCCAGTGCTAGACAACAGCACAGATGCACTTCCACTGAGGGAACAGACGAGACAGATCGCTCGGTCACGTTATGATGTGAAGCAGCAGTAAGCGATTCGAATCATAGGGAAGCGAGTCGGAATGAAGGATAGAATGACGAATGACGGAGGTAAGTCGCATATTACTAAGCATATTACTCAATTGATTGAAGGAACAGTCTGACCGGTTGCAGGTAGTATGTTTATGGCACGATTGTGGAGGTTTTACCAGGTTGTCCTCGGCACACTGTTCCCGAGAGTCTGGATGTAATATTTGAGTGGTGTTTACTTTGGAGCCAATTGTGGGAGATTTAGGAAGATACTTGTGTGTAGGGCTTATTTAGATGTAGTAGGATCTATATATAGGGACACCTTAGGGATATAGGGATTTCTATTATTTGAAACGAGGTTAAGAGGCTGGATGTCGAATGCTGCGCTGACCGAACAAGGCCGGCCGGCTCCGATGAACTTCAATACGAATTTTAGCAAGTAGATTGAACAGGGAGACATGGCATAAGATTGATAGTTGAAAACAGTCTAAGTGAGATATCATAATGACATTGCACTACAATAACATGAACAACGACGGGCAACAGTTAGTCTGGTACGTGTTGAAAAGAACCGCCAATGCCGTTACAAAGGGGTTCAACCATCGTGTCATTGTATTAATAAAATGCTGCGTTCCACCAGGCAGATATCTGCTACCACGCTCGGCTATCCTTCATTTTGTACAAAGTAAAAAAAAATAATACACGGCAAGCCGCCACAGTTAGTCACATCTACTCGACGTCGACAGGCAGATCATCACTGAACAAGGTCTCCGCCACGGCAGCATCCGACGATACGGGGTGACTATCCAGCGACCGAGGCGACTCGGGGATGCACACTTTTTCTCTCTTCTCTGCTTTGTATGCTTCAGTGACACTGAGGAGGACTTTCTTCAGTTCGTCGCGATAATGGTCGACGACCCGGCGTCGCATTTCTGGTGGGAGCAAGGGCGGCAGGACGTAAGGGGTGATGGTGCCATGAGAGTCCAAGACGGGGACATTCTCTTTGTAATGCTGACCCAGGAAGACCATTATGGTGCGACAGATGTGGCAGCAGCGTTGCGAGACGCCAATCACTGGCTTCGCGCCGCTCAATATTTGGAGAACGTCCTCAATCCCGTTGCCCGCGGAGTCCACTGCATTCCTATCCAACGTTCTCGCGGCAAAGAGTAGACTGCACATTATCGCCTCACAGTGGTATTGGCCACAGAAGGAACTGTCCAATTTATGCTTGCCGCGTGCCGTCAGCTGCGGTTCGATGGCCTGCACCGTATCCTCGTCTTTCGTCAGAGTCCTGACCAGCTCGCGCCAGGGGTTCCCCTCGCTGCAGTCTGGCTTCGGGGTACGAATGATAGAGAATGATAATTGAGGGATCCTGCGGGCAGACTTAGTTGCAATCATGTCCCTCCAACCAATGATGGACTCGATATGGAAAGTCACGAGTCTCCACCACAAAAGGATCCTCCGTGCAAGACTGTGTCCCTCGGCTTTCAGAGAGTCTGGATAACTTTGGTTCTGGACTGGCCCGCGGTGATTCAGTTGTTCCATGAATAATGTATATTCGGTGGCGTCTTCGTTTTCGGGCGAATCCTGATCATACTTGGCGACAGTGCTTTGGCCGTCAGCCTGCTGTGACGTCTCAACTTCGGCCGTGGACGATGTTGATGTGGGTCTCCTCATTGCCGCCGCATTCCGCACATTGTTGATATTGATCTGTTCTTGAAAAAAACATAGCTCTGAGTCGGCGAATGCGAGGAGTCTGTTCCACATAGGAGAATGCCAGGCCAATCCAGCTGCACGAGTAGACAACGTCGTAAGCATGTTACAATGCAATTTGAAGAGTTCAAAATCCTCATGCAATGGTGCTAAAGCCATGCGTTTCTTGAGACGGAAGCGTATCTTGACTATCGCATTCAAATGGTACTCGAACTGTGACATGGTGCACGTGGCGTAGACGAGAAAGTGGTAGTAGACTTCGGGGATGAGCTCCGGGAGCTGCTCGTCCAGCTTTAAGTCCACACTGTTGAAGCGGTTGATGAACCCCTTCAAATATTCGATCGAACTCTTCACCTTCCCTCTGTCCTCAGGTGGGCCGAAATCCCATACGGGCTTACCATCCCATAGAGGCTTATCACTGCCAGCTGTGAACCACCGCTCCTCTCGCTGCGTCATGCACGCCATTTCCTTCGACCCCGCCAAACGATCATCCGGGAACCAGCGATTCACGATACGGCCAAAATCGATTTGGCCGAATCTCTGCTCGCAGAGGTTCCACAGAATCTCCAAGTAGTGGGGTGTGTCTTTGTCAGTGTCGACCCGCGCATGGATGAACCTACGCTGCAACTTTTGACCGCATTCGGCGTGAACATATTTCAGAAGCTTCACGGCCGCGGTGTTTATATCCGCCACGTTTTGATTCGAGTTGAATAGCGAACAGATCAACGCGGCCGCGAGCTCGCAGTGAGACTCAAACGACGTATTCCTGCGATTGGTGTCAGTTGTTGGTCGCCGCGCAGGGGATGAGTTACACAGACCAGTTCTCGTACACATAAGACAGAATCTTGTCCGGAACGTCCATGTCCGACGGCACCATGAGTACGGAAAATGCAGTGGCGTCATCACTGCGATTGAGAATCAGAAAATCGGCGATTGGTGCGGGGAGTGCAGCTTACACATGTCGGCTGTTGCGCGACAGGTGAACTAAGCCATCGTTCTGGTCGTCGCCTTCTGCAAGGGTCGCAGAGAGCACGCCGACGATACCGCTCGGAAGCACACGCGACAGCGCTGCCACAATCTCATGGTTTCGCACCAGGACGAACGGAAGCTGACGGAGTATCTTGAGCTGCCGCCTTGCGTCACTGCCGGTGACGGGCGGGAAGTAATCGACAACGGGCACGTTGGCACGATGGCCACCAAACAGAGAGCGGTCCTGCAGAACGTGCAGTAGCTTCGTGATGACGCGAAATTCTAAATCGTCCGAGCGAGCGCCATCCTCAACGAGATCCACGGTAGGAATGTGACCGGCAGCGGATTCCATCACGGCATGCAAGGGATGACTGTGGATCGCGGGAGCGGAAACGGGTGATGTCGGTTGGGGCAGATCCGGAGAGAGTCGATTGGTTGTGCCAAGCAAATTAGTGTGCAAAGACGGCACCTTATGCATACGGCCCAGGCGGGGTACCCAGTAGCCACGCTTCCCGACCTCAGCTCCCAGTTCCCAAATCTATCCAACTTTGAGCTAAATTAACTCCACGAATTTTGCTTTAACCAAGATATTGTTTATATATGAAATGTAGTTAACAAGATGCTCTTTCACTTGTCACTCTCTTCTTTTAGTTTCTTGAAATATTAAAGCATTGGTTGATGTTCCAGTACAGTGGCTTCAATGATAGTTAGGACTGTTGTTGCAGCTAAGCACTGCTTATCTCTGCACATATTCCACATCAGGTAAATCTTTTCTACCTGATGCTTAGATACATGTCATATATGATTGGGTAAATCTATTCTGCCTTACTATAGGGTACACCAGCAAAATGTAAAATGGTTCAGAAGTTTTAACTCAGCAACTCAGCTGTTCCAAACTGCGACACCAATTCTTCCTGAATCTCCCAGATACTCCCATGTACGCTCAGTGCAAAGTGTTGGGCACCCAGGACATCTGTGAGTACATTGAGGTGCTCCTCAACTCTGCTAAACTAGTTGAACTGAATCCAGGAATATTCTAACTAGTATGGAGCCATCTTCACAATATCATAAACCCAAGCCTTAAAGTTAATGAAATTATGCTGCTGCTGGGACTACAAGACTCATCTCCATAATGATACTAAGCCACCTGGAACAAGCTATATGCTTTAAATGCCACCCAATTCAGAATTGTCTGGAACCAAATTAGCCAGTCCAACAATTGCTGGATGGGATGAAAGGATATTGGTATTTGTTTGTTTGACCATTTGGATGAACCCATCAACAAATTCAGCCACAGCATGTTAATCTGTATAAATTGTTGGAATCGCCAACTCCAGTTGTTAAACGCAACAATAAAACGCTAATTGTTAAGTCTTTGTCACCTCTTCATAAATGTCTACAGTGCTGTCCGTGCTAGTTGGCACTCCTCAAATTGGAGAAATAGATTGAATGTATTCCAGCAGAAGTATGGTGCAAGAAAAGATGGAATTTATTACTGAAAGGTATTATTTAGGTCATTCTCTTCACTTTATCTATACTTCACCACAATCTTATAAGCTCTAGGCAATATCCCTACAATGGCATTCAGTTACCCTACATTGTAATGTATTCCCAGATGCTAGACCAAAGTCACACTGTGGAATGTTTGACATTAATACATCAGCCAACTCTGGAGTATAATAAGAATACTGTCTGTGAGTACATTCTGGCTCTAATCAAGGACAGGTACACTCTGTTATTGTCCCCAGCCCTGGGCAATGCGTGTGTGGAATGGCTATTCAAAGTTTATACTTCTGATATCTTTTCACCCCTCACCGATTGATCTTCTCTGGATACTCTGTACACTCAGCAGACATACATGTTGCTCTCATGATGTACATCTTGGAATATGCGGTGGATCATGGGCTTATCCTGAATTGTGTGGAGTTGTGCTAGATGGGCTCAGCTTGTACTTCACCATTTATCTGTGGAGGATGGCAGGTGGAAATGGATGGTAGAGTAAATGTCCGAAATGCCTTCCATTGCAAGATACCAAAGGGTTTCCGACAGATTTTAATAACCACCACAGGAGTCATATTAAATCAGCATCTGTTGAATGTAATTGAATTCAGGCCTTGCTAGTTATGTCACTATCTGACAGGGCATGCATGCCAACATTCTGCTTGATAGGCATATTGGTAGTACTTAGTGGAATAGTGTGCAAATGTAGATGGAACTGATATTAGGTGTAGATATATTGATATGATTATGCGGTAGCAACCAAAGGCTCACTGTTATGGTGGTTCTTAATCCCAATAATCAATACAACATTTATTGAACTAGGAACAGCCGCCAGTCTAAGTATCGCTTTCTTCCCTCGGTTTATCCTAAAACTGAACCTCTTGCACCTGTGTTGCAAGAGCTACCATCTGATAACGGCTCCATCAGCAAAAAACATTTCCATCCGGGCGGAATGGCTCCGTCAGAGTGGACGCGCTCCGTCAGAGCCGTCAGAGACACCCCGGTGGCGGATTACTCCGCGCCCAGCGTCATTACAACACGTCACATGGCATATCACTCTCCGATTGGTGTTTCGGCGTTTCTTCTCGCTCTGTCGGTCTCCTATTTCAAACAAACCCTCTGGCGTTGTGGCCAACTGTGACCATACGTCTGACTGGGTTCATTGGGTACACGCTTGCATCGGGATCGCAATGCAATGGATGACGCTGCGACAATCTCTCCTCGCGTTCTAGGAATAAGGTGAGAAGATATGATACTACCCCGCCCTGAGGATCCACGTAATTGGGTGGATACACGAAATCTCGGACGGAGCGAGTGAGACCAGATTGGGAAAGATAGAGTGTGAATTTTCATTGTATGATAAGAGGAGATGGAAATGAGATGATATCTATGTACTCCGGGGTCTGCCCAATATATACTCCCCGTCACTCTGTCCACCTCCGTTACCAATGTATCTCGGTACAACAGCCGTCTCTCCTTGAAGATGTACTTGATCGAGCGTGTTTGAGATGCACTTGGAGACGGAGATCGAGTGAACTCAGAGATGCACTTGGAGGCCATGATTGAGCAAGTTAGGATATGCACTTGGAGACTGAGATGGAGTGAACTCAGAGATGCACTTGGAGGCCGGGATCCAGCGAGTTTGGAGATGCACTTGGAGGCCGTGATCGAGCGAGTTTGGAGATATGCACTTGGAGACCATGATTGTGCGAACTTGGAGGCCGTAATCGAGCGAGTTTGGAGCTACACTTGGAGGCCGTGATTGAGCGAGATTGGACGAGTTCTTGGAGGCGGTCGATGGACGGCGCGCCTAGACTCTATAAATCAGTTAGTTAACTCGGAACTGTGGGAATCTGACAATGTGACTTCACCTTTGAGCCCTCATGGAGAGCTGGCTGATGGCGGTCGTTCATGTAGGAGGCACGCCGGAAGCTGACGCTACATTCAGCGGTCAACTCGTCATCATGAGAATAAAGGGAAGACAAACAATCTTGGGTGGATGCTGTACACTGTGTATACTATACTCGGTGTATGCTGTACTCGGTGTATGCTGTACTCGGTGTATGCTATACTCGGTGTTAACTATTGATCATGGCATGGAGAGATAGAGAGGGATGACTTAACTTCGTGTTCTTAGGTGATGGTAGAGTTGAGCACAAGAAAGAGAGAGATCAGAGGAGCTGGGGGAAATCATCATGAGAAACTGGGACATAGAGAATTTCGTGCGCGAGTCAATTGACCATCCCCGATACGGCAGGTACGAGTCCCGATCCGGCGGGTAATAACACCGATACTAGGTCTTCTAACCCCAATCAGGCAAGTCGTACTCCTGATTTCTCATAGCCGCTCGTATCCTCCATAATGTTCGCATCTTCATCCCCCATCTCTCT
>Ga0307515_10008982_pt1 | contig 19415 bp, 18 predicted proteins | sample 17_EM_MG_FD_194513 | JGI IMG/M metagenome (GOLD analysis project Ga0307515, IMG submission 194513) | Populus trichocarpa ectomycorrhiza microbial communities from riparian zone in the Pacific Northwest, United States - 17_EM | ecosystem: Host-associated > Plants > Roots > Unclassified | place...
TGAATCAGTGGGTACTTTTTGAAAGTGCCCACTATTTACCCACTGGGTATGAGCCAGGCAAATTGTTTCAGAATCCACAATGAACTCACAATGTACCCACTGGGTAAACCACCCTTTGCCCCCAGTGTTTGTCGTGCAACCCAAGCTCATGCCCTCCAAACCATCATACAACATTGTTGTTCTCATCATGCCAGACTCTCGCGAACACTACTAGTCTCGGTCTCTTCGCTTGCCCTCACCTCACAGTTCCATCTACTCTGGGTCTCGATCTCATACTAGTCTCTCTCTAGTCTAAAGCATAGATTCTACTTGTCTGTTTCTCATCTCATCCACTCCTTCAGTCCAGCCTACACCTCTCGCCTCAGAGCCAAACCCTTCATTCAACTCGCTTTGTCTTCCTGTCTATCATCCCTCCTTGTGCACCTGTACCCTCTGGTGACTTTCTCATTGCACAACTGGTCCTGTACTCAAACCCACCATTCTCCACATTGACCCTTGGTCAGCTCCCCCACGGAAGGAGCACATTAGTGGTTGGGCTTCTGTCAGGGATTCACTGGGGAGTCACCAGTTGATGGGTTCTTCCATTGAGACCCTGAATGTATGTTGGTCTGGACAGGTCTAGTCCAGGGACTTGACAGTTACCAGTAGGACCATATAACGCAAGGGGATTAGACCAGGAAGTTCCCCAGCTCATCAGCTACACTCACCCTTCACACCTACCACATCATGTTCTCCTGTTTCACCCCTGTTTCCTGTTCCACCATGGGTCAGTGTGCCTGCTGTTCTCACCAGGCCAGGATGGCCATGCCCTTCTCCTTCAATATGGGAGAGCACCTTGTAAGTCCACTGTCCATTGTTACACGTTCCTTGCTGACCGACCTCCAGACTGCTAGGGATAACGATGATCTGTACTCATCGTACCAGTTGTCACTGGGGGCGAGGGTACATGTATCCAGAGGATACATAGTGATTACATTGTGATTTTTTAAGCACTTCGCTCAACAAGAAACCACTGGATACATGCTGAGTTATTTTACAAAGAAAATTGCACTTTGATCACCATATACCCAGGGATCAAATTGTGATTACATTTGAAAAGAAAACCCTGGTTTCTTTCACAATTTTGTTCACAATGTATCCACTCTGGATCTGAGCCACTCATTGAGACTTCTTTCATAAAGTACTCCACAATGTAATCACAATGTATCCAACCATATGCTCAAAGAGTTCTTTGAGAGTTTGTGGCAAAACTGAACCACAGTGTGATTTCTTTGTGATTTCTTTGAGAAGAGCCTGCTGGGGACATTGTGATTATATTGTGGAGTACTTTATGAAAGAAGTCTCAATGAGTGGCTCAGATCCAGAGTGGATACATTGTGAACAAAATTGTGAAAGAAACCAGGGTTTTCTTTCACAAAGAACCCCCTGGTTTTTGTGCTGTTTTCTTTTCAAATGTAATCACAATTTGATCCCTGGGTACATGGTGATCAAAGTGCAATTTTCTTTGTAAAATAACTCAGCATGTATCCAGTGGTTTCTTGTTGAGTGAAGTGCTTAAAAAATCACAATGTAATCACTATGTATCCTCTGGATACATGTACCCTCGCCCCCAGTGTGTTCTGGGAGAGGTTGAACACCAACAACCCTCAGTCTGGCTTCCAGGACCTTTACCGGTCCGACTTCATCAATGCTGTAGGGTGTGTCTTGAGGAGGAAGATGGACTATCTGATGGAGACTAGTCCCTATCACCAAGCTCTTCTCCTTTGGGGATTGAGCAAGTGTCAAGAAGAGGAAGAGGTAAAGCCGGAGTTAGTCCAGGCCATGGAGTACTTGGCGGCTGTCAGGATTTCCTTGCTCAACGTTGTTACCGGCATTGACCATAGGGCGATCATGGCCATTGAGGGTCCAAGAGGTGGAGTTGAGGCAAGGCAACCTGGGTGGGATCCAGGGAGCAGTGGCCGAGGCATGGGGGAAGGCTCAGGTGGCGTCCGATGCTCTGGATATTGTCATGGAGGATATGGAGAGGTTGGAGGAGTGGATGGAGAATGTGGAGCTAGTCCACATGGAGATCAACCAGTGGGTCATCCAGTTGGAGTGGGACCTGGAAAACGCTCATCAGGATATCTCCATGTTGGTGGCAGAGTGGGAGAGGATGGGTGAGTGTTGGAACACTGGGGGCCCATGAGAATAATCTAATCCACTTGGGGTACTAGACAGCCCTTGAGAAAAATAATTAGGCAAAACTGACATGTTCTCTAGCCATCTTAAGCCAAGTAATAAGGACTACTGTTGAATGCCAGTTTTTTCCTCCCCATCTAAGGACATTATCTGGCACCTCCCAGATTTTCAGTACTGAGGTGCAAGGGTAAGCCATATCTCCATCAGATCATGGCCAGTAGGTAGGGAAGCTAAACTATTACTCATCACTGAGGTTGAATTCTTAGATGAGATGGAGATCTGCATCTCTGCTGGGGGGGACATTGTGGTAGAGTGACAGTGGTCATACTAGGTGATGAATCCTTATTAGGGTTCCTGAGGAATCTGAATCATCTGAGGAATAGGAGTAGGAACTCTGCTTTAGCTTGCAATTGGGTGAATCTGAACATGGAGTATATAAGGGACAGATCAGGTAGCAGAGCCCAAGAGTGCTGCTATTACATAAGTAGAGGAAGTAGAAAGCATGGTAGTTCTGGGGCTGGAACCCATACAAGGTAAGGTGGTGATAGAGAGTAATTGATGTGTGGATACCTTGTGCTCAGGGTCTCAATTGTGAACCCATCAGCAGAACTCCAATGCTTCTACTTGTATTTTTCCCCCTCCTCCTCACCCATATTTACTTCTCCTTTGTAGATCAGTTATCTATCCTTGTCACAGTAGGAAGAAGACCTAAAGGGCCTTGTGTAAGCATCCCCATCCAGTGGTCAGTGCATGACCATAACAAACAAAAGCATATAAAAACTAAGAACAAGATAAAGAGAGATTTGGAGATTATGCCACACTGTACATATTTTTGATGTTATAGGGGTGTCTGCAGTGGGAGCTTTCACTGGCCATACTTGTGGAAAGCAGCTGGGCTGCAACAGGCCCCACAGCAAGATTCAGTTAGATATTTGCATTCTATTCTTCAGGACTCACATTGACTAAAAAGGAAACAAACTAATGAGATTCCTAAAACCAAAAAGGAACTAAAATAACAGGGGTGGACAAAAATCCTAACTTGCAAGTCCTGTTGAGACCTTCTAGTGGTTGCCAGTAAGCAATTTTGTACTTTTGACAGAAGTAACATACCAGACTAACAGCCTCCTGTCACTTCTTGGGCTTAAACTCTTTATTATCAGAGTCACCGGAAACCCATATAGTAGCTGATTTCCCCTTTCACAAAGAAGAGGCCTTGGTTTCCATCAGGGAATAATGATTCTGAGTATGAGCAGAGCAGATGATATGTGAAGTGCAAGATAGTTTGCAGAAGTGGGAAGAAGACAAGGAGGAGGAAGAATTGGATGAAGATGGGAAAGGGGGTAAGGAAGGGAAGAGGGTCTTATATACATGTAGCTACCTATGGGAGAATAAAGGAGACTAATACAAAGGAAGGGTAGTTATGAGGGAGTGGCCAAGTGGCTGAGTCAAGAAAGGGTAAGACCACATGATTGTTGTGATTGGTGGATGGGGATCAAGATGTATCAAGAGTGGACTGAGGGTAAGTAGCAATGAGTGAGGGACAGATAGCAATTGGAGTCAATTGGTCAAGGATTTGTGTGTAGTCACAAGTGATCCCTATATGTTCACTATGGGATGTAGATGGTTAGTGGGTTTGTTGATAGATTGATAGACCATATTAAGCAGTTTGAGTGCTTTTACAAATGGGAGCAGGTCATTGTATTCATCATCTGTAGGTTTTCCCAGGCAGTCAAGTTCACTGTCAATCTTAGTGCACTCAGGAAGCTCAGCAAGACCCTAGCACAGCACAGGGCTAACATACAGTTAAGGCTTAGTTGTGGTACAGACATCTTGGTTTAGTGAAATAGTAGTCTGAAATAAAAAGGGGATAAGCTTATATAAGTTATGGCTGATGCAATTTGGTATGCTTACCTGTATACCACAATATAGGGTATTAGCTTGGAATATATTGGCACTTTTCTGGTAGGGATGATAACCACATGCTGAGTAATAAACTAGTTGTGCTTAGGTAAACTGAGGAAGCTCATAGCCACATATCTACTACTTGTGTCAAAAGTTGTAAACAGGTTCTCCTGATCAAGTGCAATCAGTATCTTAACCCCAAAGGGACCCAGGAATGAATCTGACTGAGAATAAGATCCACTTACTGACAAGGGATAGTATGCTGACTCTTTTAGACACTCACAGCCATCAAAGATGAAAGAAATGTACTGATCATCTTAGTAAATCAGACACCCTGGCTGATACTGGGGACAAGGGCTTAAATACTCACTGGGCACATAGTGAAAATATTGAGAGTACAGTCAACATGTGACTCTAATATGCCCAGTGATCAAATGCTGAGTACATTTTAAATATATCTTGTTATGTGACCCTGGTATGCCCAGTGGGCACATACTGTTACGTTCGGATCCAACCAGATCTGGACGTACTGAGGAGATAAACAAAAAGGCGAATCCGGTGGACAGCTATTGACTGTCCACACCAGAATGCGTGCCGGGAATACAAGAGTCGAGAAGAGGAGACAAAGATGGTCGGAGCCGAACCGGAGTTTCCGAGCATTCCAAAGAACCTCAGAGAGATACGAGTGAGAAGCAAGTAATATTAGTTCTGAGGTAGCTAGGTACAAGTAGACGAGATATATATACTAGTTTTCGGAAGAGATGGAACGAGATATGAAGTTAGGATCTGAGTACGCTTATTCGAAACAATAAGATAAGGGTCCAGGGAAACTGCAGAGTCCGAGAAAGTGAAATAGTGAAACATAGAGTGCGTGAGGGAAACATAGGGAAGAGGTGAAAGGTAACATGAAACATATAACTAAAGTGTCACTAGGAAAACATAACCAGAAAGTTCAGAGTCCGAAGGAGAACATACACAAAACTATCTAAGTCCAAAGCACGGAGTCCAAGCAGAACATAAGGAAAGACTATTTATGGAATCTGATTGGAACCAGAATGGTGTTAGGATCGTGGATCCTAACACATACTAAGTATATTTTAAATGTGCCCAGCCATGTGACTCTAATATACCCAATGGCCAAACAAGTGGGCACATTTTCAATACTCACTAAAATGTGACCCCAATATACCCAGTGGGTAGGGTGTGGGCATATTTTGAATATATCCACTGCTTTAATCAAGTTTTGCCCTTATTAGAACATGTATATCACATTCAGAATTTACCTAAAAAAGTAACTTAGGTGGGTTCAGTGATCACATTTACAATATATCTAGAGTGTGGACAACATGCAACCATTTTTATAGAGTACATTTTGAATATTGTTGTTCTCTCCAGTGTGTTCAGTGCATTGTTCTAGATGTATCCAGACCTTTCATTTGGACACATTAGAGTCACATGACAAGGTATATTGTGAATTTAATCAGTCCTTGGCCTGCAGTTACATTTAAATTTTTTCAGAACACTTATTCTGAATATATTTACCATTTTACCCACTGGGCACATTATGATCACATTTTGCCAAACATTTAAAGTGTACCTAGTTATTTGCCCATTGGGTATATTGGAGTCACATAGCTGGGCACATTCAAAATGCACTTAGTATGTACCTACTGAGCATACCAGGGTCACATAACAGGATATATTTAAAATGTACTCAGCATTTGATCACAGGGCATATTGGAGTCATATGTTGACTGTGCTCTCAATATTTTCACTATATACCAAGCAAGTATTTAGGCCCTTGTCCCAGTGTGATACTGGTGGTGGTAGTGAGTAAAAACTGGATGAAGCTCAGGGCAAGGGGCAGAGTCAAAGGTATTGGCCAGGGAGTTTGAAGAATGGAAGTCTATAGGTGAACAAGATCAAGGTTGGCTGGTTTATATAACTATGTACATGATATGTTCAAGTAATGGTGGCACCATATTATAAGCTATAAGGAAAGAAATGTTGATTTGTGCTGTTAGACTGTCACTTGTGATTAGACAGCAGAGCTGGCAGTTGAGCCAAATCTGGGACTATATAATGCATGATGTCTGGCATCCTGCCCAAGATCTCCACACTGGGGACAAATACCTATTTGCTGACTAGGTAAATGTCAAGTAAACTGCAAGCAAATAGTGATTAAATTCAAAATTTGCTGGGTCCAGCAAATGCTGAGATTTTTCACAGTTTACTGAGTCATGTGACCACTATTTGCTGATTATGTAAACCTTGGGAAAATTCAGAATTCACTGAAATAATTTAATTACAATTTGCTAAGCCACTTGCTCAAAGAGTTTATTTGCAGTTTACCTGATTAGCTGATCAGGATTTACTGAGCTCAGTAAACTTGAAAAAAACCAATTTGGTTTACTGATGATTTACCTGATTGGCTAATTTAAAAAAAACTGAAATTTTTTCAGGATGTGTCATTGTTAGTAAACTTCAAATTTTCTCTGGGATCTCCTTAGCTTTGTTATTTTAGGAATATCCTCTTTCCTGGCTGCCTTGCAATCTTTAAATTGGTAAGAGTGACTTAAGAGATCTTTTGCACCCCACATTCCATTCTCACTTCACTCTCTCCTCTACCCCAACCTGCCTCCCTTCAACTGCCTCTATTGACTACAGCTAGTTGAAGTCCACCTCAAGGAGCTTGTCTTAGGTTGAGGCCTAAGAGCTGTAGTAGGTAAGGCCTGAGGGAATTATCCCCCACCTTCACTATTGTCCTTTGTTGTCACTATTGTTGCTGTCATCTCTACCCTTGCTGTTGTCCCTATTATCCCTAAGTCTTTACCATCTTTCTGTGGACTGACAGCAAGATAATTCCCTCACCATATAACTGGTCCCACACTCCTGCCCACAGCAGCCTTCTCTTACTCCCTTGCCTTGGTCTGTTTGTAGACCCAAGAAAAGAGCCTCTATTCATTATTTACCTACCTCTGTTTATTGTTTGTGTTACATTCAGATCCAACCAGATCCAAGTGTACTGAGGGGAGATGAGTAAATGAGTCTGGCAGACAGCTATTGACTGTCCACACCAGAGAGTATGCTGGAAAGATAAAAACAACAAGAGGAGAGAAAGATGGCTGGAGCTGAGCCAGAGTTTCTGAATGTTCCAGGGAGGAACTTTAGAGAGTGACAAGAGAGATAAATAATGTTAGTTCTAAGGTTTTTAGCTATGAGTATAGGAGATATATATATTAGTGTTTGGAAGTATTGGAATGAGATAAGGGAGTAGGATCTGAGTACACTAAGTGAAGAGTGAAATGTAAACATGAAACATATAATTGAAGTTCACAAAAAACACACAACTTGAAAATCACAGAGTCCAAAGGAAAATATACAATGTATAGCTAAGTCCAAAACACAGAGTCTGAAGGAAATATAAAAAGACTACCTAAGTTTGAATTTGCAGAGTCCAGAGTCCAGAATGGTGTTAGGATTGTTGGATCCTAACAGACAGAGGTAAAGAGGAGGGTGGGTGACCTTGAGTTAGAGGCAATGGAGGTTTATAAGAAGGTACATCATCTTGAGTGGGAATTGGCAGGGCCCAGTTAGATGTAGCAATGCTAGTGTTGGAGTGAGAGAGGATGGGTCACAACTCAGTATTGGACCTGATCAGGGCAGAGGTAGAGTTGAGAAACCTAGTAAACAAGTTGATGGTCTTCTGGGTTGCACTCCAGCATAGGCTGGGGAATCCCATTGTGGATAACTGCAAGGAGGATGAGAGGACAGGTGGACTTGGTGGAGGAGGATGAAGAGGATTTTTAGGAGATTAATGATGATGAGGAGGATAATTGGCCTCCTACATATGATAATTAAATTACTTGTCCATTGTCTTCCTCAAATGTGATGACCCTTACTTTGCCTTGAGTGTGATCTCTGATAAATTGATTATAAGATAAGATAAGGGAAAAGGGAATTAGGAATGAGTGTGGGTTGGAGTTGGACTGTTTATATGTATGACTGGGGACAGGTGCTTGGGACTTAATCATGAAAAAGGAAGGAAAGGAGGTGAAAACATATCAGGATCAATGCCTTCAAAAGGATATTGAAGTTGTTGTATGCACATGCAATAAGTAGGCTTTGTCTGGGTGAGGAAAGAGATGTTCGTGCCTCTGCTAACAGTGATATGATAGTGTAAGAGGTGCTTACCTATGAAACACAGAGATTGGTGTGATAAAGAGTGCTGATAACTTTGTCTAGCATGTTCATCAAGTAGAGCTGTACACTGAGAGCAACCTTGAATATGTTGGACTTTTTGTTATATGCATTAAGAATGATGTTGGTGATAGTTATCTTCCTCTGTTGTTGGCATGAGTGGAAAGTGAAGGTACATACTATATCTAATAATTGGACTAGATCTACACTACACCTTATCTCTAGCCTGATACCAGTCTTGTTATCCTCTGCAAAAACCTCACCCAAGGTCCTTTTACCAACACAAATAGAATGGAGGAATAATGAAAATCCAAGAGCCTCTATAGCAGCCTACTGAGACATTTTCTTTATATTGAACTCCTAAAGCTACCCAGCTGAGAGTTTGGTAGCTGGAAGATGCCACAAGTCATCCTCTCCAAGGCTCATGAACTCAGATGAGGTAATTGACATGAAAAACCACCTGAATTCTGTCACTGAGCTGGTGTTAAGATTGGGGTGCAGCACATCAGGAACATTGGTGATCCTTTCCTACCAATGACAACTCTGGATTTTGCAATGTATCAATGATGAGGGACACAAATGAGACCTCGCAGGTGTTCAGATATGTCTTGACATTGCAGAGGACATTTGTATTGGTAGAATGTGCCATCAGGGTAAAGGCAAGAGGAGCAGAACAAAACACTTTGCAATTCATCATTATCATGGTTACAAACCTCTCATCCCCAGTAAAAAGTCTGAATGATCAGGAATGATTTTAGGCAATTCCAGAAATTGAATCACCCTAGGTTGATCAGAGTCAAAAAATGAGTCTAAAGAGCAATGCTGGGCAATTTTTCAGAAATTATTAGTATTTGTACTCTCTATTAATTGAATTTGAATGACTCTAAACAACTTGGAGTAACTCAAAGCAATTCTAATCAACCTGTATCAACTGTCTTTGTTATATTGCACACAATACAATATTCAATAATCATTGATCCAGAGCAATTCTCAGTGATTCAGGTTGATCAGTATCAATTGCCATCAATTTCTATTTAATATGAGTGATGAATAATATTACATATTGGATCCCTGCTTCTGTGTCTTTTGATGATGCCCCTATGTTACATTCGGGTCCAACCGGATCCGAGCGTACCGAAGGGGAGACGAGTAGGCGAGTCCGGCAGACAGTTATCGACTGTCCACACCAGAACGCGTGCCGGGAAGATGAAGATGAGAACAGAGGGAGACAAAGACGGCCGGAGCTGAGTCAGAGTTTCCGAGCGTTCCAGGTAGGAACCTCAGAGAGAGACGAGGAGAATAAGTAATATTAGTTCTGAGGTTTGTAGCTACAAGTACACGAGATATATATACTAAGGATCGGAAGCATCGGAGCGGGATACGAGAACGGAATCTGAGTATGCTAAGCAAAGTACAATAAGATAGGGTTGAGGGGAAGCTGCGGAGTCCAAGAAAGTGAAATACTAAAACATAGTGCGCACGAGGGAAACATAGTGAAAGGTGAAATAGAAACATGAAACATATAGTTGGGAGTCACAGAGACACGTAACTGGAAATCACGGAGTCCAAAGGAAAACATAAAATGTAACGAAGTCCAAAAGCAACGGAGTCCGAACGGAAACATAGAAAACTATCTAAGGTCAAGAGCGCGGAGTCCGGTCAGATCCAGAATGGTGTTAGGATCGTTGGATCCTAACACCCTACCATAACCCTTCAGCAGCCTTTTGTGGGAAAGGGTAAGCAATGTGGTGTCATCAGAAGCACATGGACAATGTACAATTTCCTGGGTATAGAATCAGATGGAAGTTGAGATAAGTGAGATGAGTCTGGATAAGATTTTGAGTGCACTTACATTTTTCTCTCCATTGCTAAGACTTTTCCAATATACACCAAATTGAGTTTTTGTCCCCATGGAGTTACTCTTCTTTCATGCTTAGAAGGTAAATCCCCTATGTGGTATTTGCTAGTTATATGATTATTTTGGCAATTGGTGGATGTACTCACTTGTACAAGAAAGGGCCTTTATCCTTTTTGATAGGAACTTTGGGGGGGCTTGAAGATTTGGTGACACTGCTATCATCAGGAAAACTCTGACTTGGATTTCTATCACTGCTTTGTGGGCCCAGGGTTATAGGGGCTATCTTGGAGGGGCCTGATCCATTGTACACTAGAGCCAGCTGGGACCAAGTGGAAGGGGAATGCAATGAGTGGAAAGTCCCACTCCCTGATGTGAGTGGGTTTGCTGAGTAACTTGGGTGGTCGTACTCGTATTGCTATTGGTTGGTGAGGTTAGTATATTAGGTCCGCACCTGTCAGGGTAAACGGACTCCAGTGATTTACTGAAGTCGCTTCTCCCCTACACCCATACCAACAATGCAACACTCCGCCATCAAGAAAGCTTCCTTCTCTCGGGGTTCTACTCCCACCTCTTCTCCTAATCCTCCTCTTCATCCTAATGAGAAGGACGACGTCGGTGTTTGTCGTTTTACCATCGGGTGGAACGTTTCTTCTGTCTCGCAAAGAGATACCATCACTGGGGGGCGTCCAAGTCGTCCATATCCAACCTTGTACCAGGTCAGAGAGGACAAACGCATTGTTGTGTTTGTCGTCTCTAACTCTTCTCTAGATTGGCCAAGAGATGGGGCATGGTATCCTTCATGCTGGGACCGAGTCATTCGATCAAGAGGCTTGGCACAACCATGTCATGCCTGAACTCTTGAATGATGATGCGATCCATGCGTATCAGATTAGGATGTCTGAAGAACTTAGGATGTTGGATTTGGCCCATGTCAATGATCTGGTCTTGAAGCGGCTCCTTGATATGGGGTGTTTTGACTGGAAGTCTCCCAATTCCGTTTCAGGTCCTGGTAACGGGATCGCATACTCGGCCATGGTGGCGTCGAGGCTTCTGCCTCGTCTTCTTGATGTTGAAGACAAGGTCAGACATCTTGCAGTGTAACCACCTTTCAGTGATTGACTCAAGATGTCTTAGTTCCAGGCTTTAGACTCGAAAGAGCACAAGGATGTTGCGGCCCTCTACGAGCCGTTCTTCCAGTTCCAGGAGAACGTTGACAGGAGGTTCGAGGATTGGGGTCTTGAGCAAGAGACCATTGCCAGTAGGTTAGCACGACGTGGCCAAGAGATCAGCAACCTCAAAGGAGGTTTGTCGGACTTGATGAAGGAGGTGGACACCTTGAAAGCTCAGCTCAACGAGAAGGACGAAACAATTTGGGAACTCCAAGGATCGGTGGATTATCTTACCAACAAGAGGTGTTGGTGTAATGATGACAAGGTGAGCCCTTGCAGCTGATCCACTATAGTCTTGGTTCTGACTTCGAGGGTTCTTAGTCGTTGTCGGAGGTTTCCAAGGAGGGCGAGGACGAGGTGACCAAGGAAGAAGAGCCGACTGAGGAGGACTTGGAATACGAGTCCGACTCTTCTTATCAGGCTCCGGTCGTTGGTCAAGAGGTGACTACCTTGGTTCCGATTGATGAGGAAGACGAGGTATGCTTTGCAATGATTTCTTATTGATGAGAAATCTTATTGTGAAACGTTAGGTCACTTCCGTTCCTGAAGAGAACTCGGTTCCTCTGAGGGTATGTCCTTGTCGTAACCTTCAGCTCATTGATCGTCAACGTGCTCTTCATCGTGCAGGTCCCCTTCCACCCCATCCGTATCGCTACCATTGGTACGTCCTTGGCCAGGATCATTGGGCACCCTGTACCCGGGATCTTCTTCAGAACATACACTGACAAGGAGGTTCAAGTCGAGCTCTGGTCTCGGATGGAAGCAATGGGGTACGAGAGAGCGATGGACGCAGTCCTGGATGTAGTCGTGTGAATGTGGTCTATCCAGGAGGTGGTAGGCAAAGTCGGGTTAATCACGGCACTGCTAGCGACTCAGATCACTTCTCCGACCGTGTTGGTCCCGGGCCGAGTCACGGACGTATCCGAGTCAGAGGAGGGTGGCGAAAGGTTTGACGAGATTGATTAGGGAGCGTTTGTCGAGGCAGTATGCCTCTAGTAATCATAGCAATCCAATTTGTGTTCCATTGTTCGTTATGTTTCGTGTGTCGCCATGTCAGGAATGAGTGTGCGTGGGAAATGAGTCTTGCAATCTGAAAAGTGAGAGACAAAATGGATTGAAAAGACGAAATTCCTGACAAGACAACCCTGCCACAGACTTACATGGATCATTGAGGGATTGAAACTATTGGTTTTGATCTTGATGCCTGTACTGGAAATGTAGAGTCAGTGTCCTTGTCCAGTAAACACAGCTGTAAAGGATAGATATAATGGGTTAGATTGGAAAGCTTTTAGTAAATGTGTGGATATGATAACATCCCTACCTTTGTGACTTTTGTACCTGTTTTCTTTGTCTGTGGCTGTGCAGGAGGGATGACTGATTTTTTTGCCAGCTGCTCTCTGGGCTTCTTAGATAACAACAGTTCTATTAGATCCTTATGCTGACACTTGGAACCCACAGAGCTGTTGCTGTTAGAAGTTTCAACTTTGATAACAGGTATGCCATCACAATCAGTAGGATTTGCCAGGGCTTTTGGAAAAAAATTTGCAGCAGGGTTCAAGAAGTGATTAGTCTTCCAGCTTGCAAAGTAGTTAATCTATAGATGATTAGCTTCCTATTTTACCTCACAGAGGTAAAGCCAGGGATATTTGCCCTCCAGGGTAGTCCAAAATTCATCTTTCTTGGCAAGACTAGTCTTATTCCAATTTTTCAGTATTTCACCATGGCTGCCATTGTACATACCATCTAAAAAAAGCTGAAACATCATTGTAAATAGCACCCCTGATTGCTTTTGGAAATGTTATACCAGACTCATCCTCAAAGAAGAGGCTCAGGATGGGTGAGTCTGACTCAGTTGTGCTGGTACCTCTTTGGATCTTTGTCTGGGATTCTAGAGTCCAGAATTGGATGTCTGGATAGTCCTCTCTTCTCAGGATGTCCAGTGACTTACTCCAGTGAAGTTGATTGTAATCTGTTCCTCCATATTCTTGACATCTTCCCTGGTTTTCTCAATCTTCCCACCAATACTCTCAAGAAGTGCATTGTGTGAGTCTCTGATAGCTTCATGATCTGTGTGAAATATGATATAAGTGACAAGTACATATAATATTACATCCCTCTGGGTATTTGCCAACTCCCAGGTCAACTCCATCACCTTCTCATTGACCTCTATCTGCTCCAACTCAAGGTTATCTACCCTCCTCTTTGTCTCTTCCAAATCCCCTATGACAATGTTGACAGAGACCTGAGCTGCCTCTCCTATGTTCCATGCCTCAGCCACTGCTCCCTTGACACTCTCCATCAGTTGGACCCTTGACTCTAAGTCCACCAATGCCTAGTCCAAGTTGGTGACCCCCTCCTTAAACTTGGTATTGACCTCTGCCATGAGGTCAAAGATGGCAACCCCCATAGCAGCCAAATACTCTATCCCCTCCACCAATGCTTCCTTGGCATACTCCTCCTCTTGTCACTTGCTAAGCCCTTGATGAAGATAAGCCCATTAATAGGGACCAGTTTCTAACCAATCTATCTTCTTCCTGGAAATATGCCCTATGGTATTGATGAGGTTGGACTGGTAAAGGTCCTTGAAGCTAAACACTGGATTGGCAGTATCCAAATGTTAGAAGTACAATGCCATTGTATTATAGCAGTTGTCATTGTCATGAGCAGTCTAGGGAAAAGTCAAATGGACATCAGTAAACATGAAGTTCACTTATTCCCACAGTTGTCCCACATTATGTGGGCATAAGTATGGACAACATGGATTATATAATCTAAGTCCTCATCTTCTATAAGACAGTTGCCTTCTTTCTGGGTTGAGTTACAGATCAAAAAATAAGATTGATTAATGGGAAAATTAAAGAGTGGCTAATGTGGGAAATAATTTCAAAGGAAAATAATGAGAGTAACTGAAAGAACTTGTAAATACTATCTGTCCAATGGGATATCTGCTATGAAGCTACAAATAATGACTCAAGAACAGTGTGCCATCATTCCAGGGGCAGTGGGGTTAGAGGGTCAGCTGGAAGCAATGCTTTGTGCTGCTTAGGGGCCAGAGGAGCTCCAATTTCAATCTTGCCATCTTGCTCATCAATGCTCATGAGATGGTGTAACCCTTGGAAAATGCCTATCCAATCATCACTTGTTAGGTTGTTTGTATTTTGTCAAGATACAAATCAGTGATAGCGAGCTACTTTGAGGACAAAATATCATCACTGCCAGAAATGTAGTCACTAGCTAGGTGCATGTGGTATGCTTACTCTACCTGAGAATGATGTAAGCCAGTGCTAAAAATGCATAGACAAGATAGTCTAACTTACAGCTGTTGCTACAAGGGCCAAGGTACCAATTGGATGGGGGCCATCACCAGGATCCATGGAGGGGATTGGGACTTGGATTCCATGGGAGGCAAAGTAAACAGAAAATGTGCAGAGTATGGGTTCTGATTGGAATGGACCTCTCCATTTCTATCAGAGGTTCAGTATGGTTCTTCCAGCTCACCAGTTAATTGATTGAGTGTACCTCATCATAGTATTTGTGTTCACCAGCAAGTGGTATAGTTCCCAGATGGAAATACTCCCAGATAAAGGGGCATTGGGGGTCAGCAAGTATGGTCAAGATATATCTTGCTCTTGCCTCCTTCCGCTGTAGGAACTGGCGTCACTTGTGACAAGTGTCCACCATTAGCCCAAGGCACTGACTGTAAAAACAGCTATATGAATTTTTGGGCACTTGCGAGGGCACTGATGGACAGAGATTGGTGCCAGAATATTAATGACCTAGTTCAGTGCCAAAGCAACTCCGGGTACTTATTTTCATGTCTGCCCAGAGGAGTCACTCGGACTTAGAACCGGAAATTCTATCGATCAGCTACCTTTGCCTCCCACCCCCACCACCCCACCATTCTTACCCTGGCTTCGCCCACTCCCCTAGCTGGGCGAGAGGCACAAAACTTGCTGAACAACTTGCTCTGACAGTGCCAAGCAATACTTCTCTGTTCTTGCCCCTGTTCCTTCCAAGTGGGAGTGTTGTGTCTACAAATGCCCCCCACCTGGCCTTGCCAAATTCCTAATGGCCAAAGCGACTAGCAGGAGTTTCTCTAGCCCTGTGGCTGGGCAAAAACCCTGTCTTTTTGCTCTGGGCATCATGGGAGGGCAGCAGCTGCAGCTCAGAAAATATAAATGTCAAGTCACTAACCCTGGCTACATTTATAACTAATCAGGTTTAATTTTACATTTACATTTCCACTCTCGCCATAGCCAATAATTGTAAATATGACCACCCAGGCCAGATGGTCAATCCACTGTTTCAGGCCAGTGGTCCATCATATCGGATCTAGGGATTAGTGCCAGTGTACCGGGTCATTAGATATTTCTGATTAGGGGTTTCCATGGTCAGGTGAGGGGGGGACCTACAATACAGATTAGGATAGCTCTAGAGAGGTGGGTGGTTAGGTATGGGGTTAGCTTACATAATAAATATTAAAAATACCAAAAAAAATCTAAAAATAGAAATTAAAAAATAAATAAAAATCAGAAAAATTCAAATAAAATTCCAATAAATTCAGGAAAATTCAAGTAAACCATAATAAATTCAAATAAACCGTAATAAGTTCAAATAAATCATGTAAAATCAGAAAAAATTAATATTTGTTTAAAAATTTAAAGTGCACTTATTAAATACCATTTGATGTGTTACTGGAACATAACTTTAATATCCTCTTACTAGACCTGTTTTTTGAATATAAAATAACTCAACCTAACCTAACCTAATATAGACTACCTAATATAATCTCAAACATAGCCTAAAAATAAGTTAACTCTAGATATGGCAACCTAGATCAGTTTACTAGAACGTAACTTAACTAATTTACTGGTGACCCACTCCCATTCTGGGAAGCACTCGAATCATCCAATATACTCAGTCCACACCTTGATACCCTCACCAACTACCAACATTCTTTCATGACTTTGTAGGGATCCTTTGCGAACAACTCTACTCCCTACCATTCACTACAACCTCTCTACTGGTCAACCAACATCCCTATCCATCCCTAACCCTTCGCTACCCCTCGCCTCAGTGGCCTAAGTCCTCCAGTCCACTCCTAATGCATCTTGACCCTTGTCCACTGATCAAGGTGATCACATGATCCTGTTTCTCTTTGACTTGACCACTTGGCCACTCCCCCTCTTTGTACTTAGTCCATATATATTCCTATTGTTCCCCATGGTGTAGCTACCTGTATATAAGAGTCCACCTGTAGCTACTCCACCAATCAATTCCCTTCCCCTCTGCTCTCAGTCCCTAGTCCAGTCCAGTCTAACCTCGTCTCATCTCGTTGTGATCGTGCAGTGCGATCTCTAATAAGTCCCTATCTCATCTTGTTGTGTCCCTAACCAAGTCTTAGCTCTTCTCACACAGTGTGGTGACGTCCTCCCAGTTTAGCCCTAGTCCAGATCAATGGAGTGTGCGATCTCATCCCTAGTTGCATCCCAGCATCCCTGGTCCAGTCCCCAGTCCTCCCTATTTGTCCCTACTTATTGCTACCTCCTCCCTACCTTTGGTTACTGCATACCAGGCAAACCCCTCTGACCCAGCTTCCCCAACTTAGAAGCTGATCACTGGAACATAACCTAACCTAACCTAAATTGGCCTACTGGAACATAACCTAACCCAACCTAACCTATTCCTCAAATATAGCCTAAACCTATTCTCCAAACATACCCTCAAATATGGCCTAAACCTAACTTAACCTATTCCTCAAATATAACCTAATGCCTCTTCCTCAAACACAGCCCTAACCTAACCTAACCTAACATTAACCATGGCCTAAACCTAACCTAACCTTTCCCAAATACAGCTTAAATCTCACTCAACCATTTCTAAACACAACCTAACCTTTCCTAAACACAATCTAACCTTCCCTGAACACAGCCTAAACTTCACCTAATCACCCCCAAACGCAACCTACACCCAACCCAGCCTTTAAAAAATACAGCCTAAACCCCACTTGACCTTCCCCAAACATAACCTAAACCCAACCTAGTCAGCAGCTGCAGCCCAGTTTTTATAAATATTGGGCTTATTGTCATCATGCATGTATTTTCGGCCCCTTTTTATTCTGAACTATTTTCACTTTTGTTATCCAACTTCATTTCACTTTCATTTTCACTTTCTGAAAGAACACGAACTGTGGTTTCATCCGATATCTAGTGGTTGTAACAGACTACTAATATTCGAGATCTAGATATCCAAAACCCCATTCTCGTCCTCAGTCAACTCGATCCCCACTTCCCGAGCCACCAACAATGCCAAGGTCCTCAGACTCGCCTTGTTGTTGCGATGGAGATTCTCTAATGCTCTCCGAGTCATCACTGCTCTCAACAAATCGACCATACAGATTTCCTGGAGTACAGGCCCATTGTCTCCAGAAGTATCGCTTGCGAAGGTCGGCGATGGGAATGTTCCAACCTTGATGATCCCTAGAGGTTTTGTAGGGGTGCCGAGGATAGAAGATGGATGGCTTAGTCCGAATCGGACCCAAAGAACGGATAGCACACTGACCACATACCGGGTTTACGAGCGAGGAGTGTTCGACCTGGATTGGAATTGCAACGTCGTTCTCCACAGGGGGTTCCTCCGAGGAGGACGTAGGGCTGACTCCGCCTGACCTCCAACCGATTCCTGGACAAGGACAACCGCAGTCCCCTTCTTCGAGATGAGCTATCCCTCCCAACAATAGAGTAGGAGACTCAATGAGTCTTAAATCATGGACCACATTAGGAGTATGGTACTCCGAATCGTCGGCATACTCCAGTTCCTCATCCTCCTCCTCCTCTCCCTCTTGCTCTACCTCCATCCCTTCAGTGGCCTCCGGATGTTGAGTGTTCAACTCAAACAACGACTGACTCTCTCCGCAACGGCAGAGTTTGTCGGACATTGACTCGACAATCCCCTCCAAGTAGTTGATGCGCCCCTCCTTCTTGATGTTGGCCTCTTCGAGGAATGCAAGACGTTTACACGTCTCGTCCATCCTATCTTCGAGCCTCTTAGATTCTCGAGTCCAACGGTTAATTCAGTTGTTGGTCTCCTTGATGTCCTTGTCAATCTGTTCGCAAACCTTGGCAACACCAGTAACATCTTTCATCCTGGTGATCGCCGCGTCAACGCCCTATCAAGGATGGTTAGTCTGAGACTTCATTGTTCAGATAAGCCATCCCCCACCTGTTTCTCCAAATTCATAATGCGGGGTAATAAATGGGTGGCAACGGTGGTAGAATGACGGTAGTCGAAGGTGAACTTATTATCGGGATAGGTCCCATTCCAAAGACCCATCTCGATCAACCGGATCAGGACCAGATCACCGATGTCGCCCCGATTCCAAGCACGGAGTTGATCGGATCCATGGAGCATATACACCAACAAGGCGTCATGGTTGTAGAGGTCGTCCATAGGATCTTGTCGCCAACGCTCTTCATCGAAAGGCTCCTCACCAGGGATTTGGCCATTGTACTTGGACATCTGGACAATCTAAGGAAGTCTTGCTTAGGAAATAACCATAATTTCCCCAAGCATGGCTTACCTCGTACTTGCCCGGGTAAAACTTGTGCCGGCCATTATCCTTCCGAACGAAGGTATGGATACGGTTGTCCTGGCGAGTAATGGTATGTCCATCAGGAGTGTGGAATAGTTGGTCCCTAGCAGTCAGTTGGGTAAGGTAGTTTGGGTTGCGAAGAACGTCGGAAGCGGTGTTGGTCATGATGATAAGAGGTTAAGCGACGAAAGTTGCTAAGGAACTCTCCGAAGAACCCAGGGCTTTTAACCACAACCAGCAAAGCCCTTATCAGACGTCTAGGCCCCTCTCCATCATTGCAACTCCGCCCCTCCTATCTTTGCCCCACTTCAATCCGCTTATCTCGGATCTCGTTTCAATTCGTTTGATTCACGTGTTCTCGTTCTTATCTTTGACCCACTTCATTTCCCCCTTTCTCAGTCATCCCCTTTATCATTTTGACCAATGATCCCACCATCGTTTGTGTTTCTGATATCATTATTGTTCAATCTTGCGCCATTTCCTTATCTTTTGATTTATTGCTGCGGAACTTTATCAT
>Ga0307515_10008984_pt1 | contig 19413 bp, 15 predicted proteins | sample 17_EM_MG_FD_194513 | JGI IMG/M metagenome (GOLD analysis project Ga0307515, IMG submission 194513) | Populus trichocarpa ectomycorrhiza microbial communities from riparian zone in the Pacific Northwest, United States - 17_EM | ecosystem: Host-associated > Plants > Roots > Unclassified | place...
ACTTAGAGCCGGAAGCAGAGTTAGTGGGCAGGTGACTCGTACGCGGATAGACTGCGATTGTGATTTCTGTTGTTTGGGTGCGGTTTGTAAAAGCGCATGCGTTTAACGTTTGGAAGCAGGGGCAACATGCATTAGACGGCGCGCAGACAGAGCACGGAGAGTCGTTTGTAGTTCGTCCTCCTCTTCTAGTACGAGGACTTTCTCTTCATCGAAATGTTCCTAGCAGGAGTCAGCTCATTGCACCCAATAAACCTCCCAAAGAACACTTACTCTCTCTTTTTGCGGATGGATGTGTCCGGCAGGAATTCGGTACAGTTCTTCCAGCAGTCCGGTCTGCCAGTCACCCAAATGACGGCATGGCTGTGGTTGAGACGTTGGCACGAGCTGCTGACGCTTCACAGGCTTGTCCAAAGTCGAAACCCGGTGTTGCTCATATCCGTGCACGGGGCGAGCTTGGTAAGGGGACCCTCGTTTTCTCAGCACCTCACGCTTTGCGAGGGCATCGAGCTGGACACGGTGACGTTGGTTCTCGAGAGCGACTGCACCTCTTATTTACAGCGCTGTTGTTGCTGGTGGAAGGGCCTCGAGGTATCCGCGGAGCATAGCTTCAACATAGTCATCGTAAGTAAATAGATGTCGGGTGGCGAGGAGGGTAGCCAAAGGGATTATACTCTGGCCGACGGTCGTGGGGCTGAGGTTGTGGGATATAGAACATGTGGATGGTATGGATGGTGTGTGGGATAAGTTTGGGAATCACCCTTGGACCAGCATCGGAATTATATAGACCATACGTAGAGCGTTAGAGCATTGTGGCCACTCGCGACGGTTCGGTATGTAAGAGCATTCTGGAATTTCCTCAGGCTGTCACCCGAACGCCACAGAAATTGATTTGATACAATCGTACGTCCTCACCGTGAATACGCGACTCGAAATATCCCACCTCCACGGAATACCCCCTTGAAGCCCGTAACACAGGCAACTTGACTAGACTTGATAAAGTTTGGAGGTGCACTGACACACCCTCAACAGTTATTTCCTGCAACGTCGGGCCGGCAACGAGGGCGAGTATTGAAAGCGACGATGAAGAAGGATGGCGGGAGCGCCCGTTGTAGAATTCGATCTTCTGTAACTGGTTGTGTGCTGGTTGGAATGGGGCTGCCAGAGCCTTGGTGGTTTCAGAGACAGGGACTGGTGGGGGACGACAGGTCGGATGGCGTTGTTTGGACGTCATTCGGCACAATGCTTTCATGAAAAATACAAGTAAACTGTGCGTGAAAAATACAGGCAATAGGCCGGGAAACAACTAATAATGGCCACCATTACAATATTCGCCTACAAACCAAACTCGTATTCGTGACTAGGGGTCGGGCTTATATTATATATATATTGTGGGGGAAGAAGGGAAATGCGACATGCACGGGGCTTATATATATCAGCATGTGAACACGGAATGACTATAGTCCATGGCATAGCAGTGCCCGAAGCACACGGAGGTTGTGCCACTTCGCCTCCAACAATCAGGCATAACAACCAGACGCGCGGATGGCAGACGTACATAACCTCACCAAAAACTCCCGATATCCAACACTTTCTTCCCCTATCTGCCTGAAATGGAACCCATCGGAAATCTTGAACCAAGCAAAATCTGACAATATTCCTCAATATCCGATCTTTCATTTTGAAAACCCGATGTGTGTGTCTACATCCTCCTTGATATCCCAAGCATGTGCTGAATACGCTTGGTGGCATTTCTGTTGTACAGCGCGTCAGGTAAATCCACAAGGAAGTTCACAATATCTTGGGTGTGTGGCTTCGCACTCTCTCTAAGTTCTTCGATCGCACTTGCGAACAACGGCAAATAGATTTGAGCACATGCGTCAAGTCGTTCTTGGAATCGCTCATCCCTGGCCTCTAGGGATACTTTTCTCTTCCAGTGGTTCCCTATGTCACCGTGGTTGACAAGAGCTAGCACTGTCGCTCCAATCAATTGCTTTGCCTTCCCTGAGGCTCGAATCCCATCCCACTGTTTGATCTCCTTTGCTAAGATCCTCTGGCCTTTCTCCATCCACTCCGTTGCTGCTACGAGGGCTTCGGCGATATCGCGTCTCCAGTCTGCTGGGAGTAGCCCCCATCTTGGGAACAGATCTTCTGTGAACATTATCCAAACGGACTGGCATATAGAGGTAGACTGTTGAGGGTCGAAGAGGCGGGATATAAGATGGGATCGCTTGTCCTGCTCTAACAACGCGAAGGTAAACGGACGAGGTGATCCAGGATCTCGGCCACCTGACTCGTCAGTCAGGGATGACTCCAGAAGGTTCACGCCTTGACCAAATGCCTCCAGGAAAATTGCAGGATCGTCAGATTGGACGAGTAGGATCAGGATATCCGGTTCGGGTTCGATGGTCGAGGAAAGATAAAGGTTGAGCCTCTTCCTTGCCACGATGGCTCTCACACGAGAGTCTAATGTCGTCACTCTTTCCATGGCAGCCATACACGGCGTAGACCTACGTCCGAGTAGGTTATCGACGTGCAGTGAGAGCCATGGATCCAGCGACCGGAAATCCCGTAACTGTAGATCCAACTCGTCTTTGGTGATTCCAGTTGTCAATGAGTGCTCCAATGTCGCACCGATGAATCGAAATGCGTTTTCAGTGATCTGATCAGGCGACCGATTGATTTGTTGAATATATTCATTCAAGAGAAGTTCGATCATTGAACTCTGCGTGCTTCCATCTGTCGAAGACGGCGGAACAACTAATGCCATCACAAACCGGAGAAGGTCAGACGGATTGAACCCTCCTTCCCATAAGTCCCACAAGCTTTCCAGGGAGCACCGAAGGTCATCCCTTTGGATACAAGGAACCGCATCCGAGATACTCTTCCCTTCCTTCTCAGCCGCAAAGCTTTCGATTGCCATGATGGGGATAAGTAGGGTGCGAATGACGAAGTCCGAGCGGGAGTCTGTCTTCTGTGAACCTTGATATAGCGTAATGGTACGTTGAAGCCTCTCGGACCGGGAGAGTCTCTGGTTATCGACTAGGACGAACATCTCCTGGTTCTTCTGGTCGGGGTCGACATCCTGACGCGATAGAATGTATCGCCGTGGGAGGTTTCCATTATCGGAAGTTTGGCGAGAAACCAGCCACTCTGCTGCCATGATGGTAGCAGTTCGTAGGAGGTCTCCATTATGATCATTGTTGGGACATTTGGCGAGATAAACGACGACTCCTTGCAGGAACTCCACGATCCTGGTTGTGAAATCCTCTTTGATCTCCAGCGTATATAGCTGTATGGAGTCAACCAGCCACACTAACTCCGATGTGTGTTCTTCACTATACTCCAAACACTTTAAAATTCGACATGCGTCCTGCCAGTGGCCCGTGACTTCGGTGGTAGCACAGAGTTGTGAGAGGAGCAGGTGTAGGTACAGGTTCTGTAATCGATTAGAGGTCTTGATAGTGCTGTACGCTCTCTTCGTGTCTTTGTTCACCCTCGGCTGTTCCGGCTGGTTTTGACCGGAGACCACAAGACACAGACGAAGGGCTGGTAGAAGATTAAATTCGGACTGCGAATATATCTTCAAGAGTATGGAAGGTAAAATTGAAGATAGGTGGCTCCATGGCACTAGGGACGTGATGCGGCGTCGCGGGTGCTTGACTGGAAGGTCGAAAAGTTGGATGAAAATAGAGAAATTCGTTGGCACCATGGAAGTATGGATAAAGAGGCAGTTTGAGATTCCCACATCAACAATTTCGGGGTCAAAGGCTGCTTCATGTGAGGTGCTTCTGAATATCCTTCTCCCCCACACCCTGACAACTTTACGACTTGGAGGCGGAAAATAGACAGGTAATGGATCTGCGAATAGGCGGAAAAGCAGAAAGACCATGTAGAATGTAAGCAAAATAACCACCGAAAATAGGAACCCAACCCATGTTACCATCGTAAAAGTGCAACCGATGTAAAAGCAATGACCGGAGAATAGCATGAGCTTGGGGAGGAAGCTGAACGGACTTGAAATGCCGCGCCTCCTAAGACGCTGTGCATACATTTCTCGATTTCTGGCCTCCTCCTCAGCATTATGGAATGTTCTCGAAATCCACAAAGAATTCCATAGTTCGTATTTTAAGTATAGTGCTAGAATGATCGCGAGCAAGACCGTGCCTAGGGTCAAGAGCAATATCACGATAATAGGGACAAATACCAGGTCAGCGGGGACAGGGTCCAGGATTGAGGTCAGGAGTTCCGCCCCATCGTAGCTGTAGACATCGAATGTGGTATTACGGAGAAGGTTGTAGATTTGTTTTAAAATGTCCACCTCAGCGTCGTGGAAAGACTGGAGGACGACGCCGAGAAATATTGAAAGGACGGCTGCAAAGAGACCTGACTACTTGGACATTAGCTACAGGGAAATTAGAGATAGAGGGAAGGAGACATACATAGATAAGAGTGGTGTTGGTCATGTCGTGACACCCTGCTAATAGCCTTGCATCCAGCTTAGCCCTCAATTCGTTGTAATGTTGCCATAATGATTTTTCGGTCCCACAATGTGACGCTGAACACATGTAAGCACCCACGATGGTCCATGTCATCCGATACCGACCGTGTAGCTGGTTCTCTTTCTCCATTTCATTGTCTGCAAAATGAAATGAGTTCTCCTTGTAGAGGTTGCAGGATAAGCCTTACTAAACCGTCCTCTAGCACGACGAGAACGAACCATCGCAGGCACGTCGGGTAGAAGTCGACGAGAAGGGATCCTCGGAACGTTCAGTTTTCGCTTCCCAAGAGGTGTCGCCCTTTAATCCTCCACGGTCCTGTGCAGATGCGCACGTCATAAAACGGGAAAGCACATACTAAAGCGAGGTGTCACCTGGTTGTGTCTGAATTACAGCTGGCAGACGTACTCACATCAGGCTCGATCAAAATGTCAAGGGCAGAGGGCATTCACGGGACAATACAAAGAATAACCTATCATAATAATGACCAGACTCGAGAAGCGACAGATGCCGTACACGCGGAAACTCAAATGAATGGTTCAATCCTTCTTTTGCGGCAGCAGCGAAACGCCCCAGGTACACCCTAGAAACATTTTCTTCTCGATCTGCGGACAATCCGGGTGTTCATTCTTCCGTCATCCTGTGCGTTGTGCAGGTCGGTCAGTCGGTCATCGGCGCTTCTTCGACAATTAGACGGGCAGTGTCAATAGAGTCGGGTGCAGAAACGAGCTCAATGTTGCGGTTAGGAGGACTTGATATCAAAGCAGGGGCCTTTGATACTTCCGCAGGTGCAACAGAGGGTCGGCCTCCCATATGCACATCCTCCACAACCGCTTTCTCGACCCGCTCTTCACCCTTCGTTTCTTCACCCTTCTCCTCGCCCACTCCGAGAGCCTGAATCACCTTCTTCTCCAGCTCCCCCAACTCCCTCTCAATCTTGACCACTAACTCCTTCCTTGCGTCTCTGACCGATTTGAATCCATGGCTCTCCACACCATCCAGTTTAGTCAACAGTTCAGAAAGCGCATTCTCGTATGCGTACACGACGCTATTCTGTGCGTTGTACGCAAGGTGCGGGGTTGACGAGTGGGGGTCGCGCTCGAGCGGACCAGCCGGGAAGGTAAATGTCTTGCGAAGCATATCGAATATGTGCGAAATCTCGGCGACCGTTGTGAGCGCTTGCATGCGCTCATGCGAGCCAGACTCGGAATCAGAGTTAGTGGGGGAGGTGACCCGTACGCGGACAGACTGCGATTGTTGTTTCTGTGGTTTGGGTGCGGTTTGTGAAAGCGCATGCGTTTGAGGGTTGGAAGTAGGGACAACGCGCGTAGGACGGTGCACAGACCGAGCTGTTTGAGGTTCGTGTTCCTCTTCTAGTTCGAGGACTTCCTCTTCATCGAGGCGTTCCTATAGGGAGTAAGCTCACTGCACCCAATAAACATCCCAAAGAGCACTCACCTTCTCTTTTTGCGGATGGATGTGTCCAGTAGGAATTCCGTACAGTTCCTCCAGCAGCCTGGTCTGCCAGTCATCCAAATGACGGCGGGGTTGTGGTTGAGACTTTGGCGCGAGCTGCCGACGCCTCACAGGCTCGTCCAACGTTGAAATTTGAACCTGGGGTTGCTCATATCCGTACAAAGGGTGAGTTTGGTGAGGGGACCCTCGTTTTCTCAACACTTCACGCTCTGCGAGGGCAGCGAGCTGGGCACGGTGACGCTGATTCTCGAGAGCGACTGCACGCTCATATTCACGGTGCTGCTGTTGCTGGTGGAGAGCCTCGAGGTATCCACGGCGCTTAGCTTCAACATAGTCGTCGTATTCGTAGTCGTCGTGAGTAGATATAGGACGGCGAGGAGGGTAGCCATAGGGATTGTACTCTGGCTGAAGGTCGTAGGGCTGAGTATGTGGGATGTAGAACATGTGGATGGTATGCAATGGACGGTGTGCGGGTTATGTTTGGGAATCACCCTTGGACCAGCGTCGGAATTATATAGACCGTACGTAGAGCATTAGAGCGTTGTGGCGACTCGCGAAGGTTCGGTATGTAAGAGCATTCTGGAATTTCCTCAGGCTGTCACCGGAACGTCACAGAAATCATTCGACACAATTGTACATCGTACAATGAGAATGCGTGCCTCATTTTTTCGGTTTTTATTCGCGCCGTCCGGGAAGGAAGCAGAGCCATGGTCAACGGCTTTGTTCAGCCTTCCACCCCCACCTCAAGGACATCTCCAGTGCCCTTCTACAAGTCATAAATCATCGTATTACGAAGGCTTTGTCATTTGCGTCCTTCTTCGTCCTGCCTTTTCTTTTTCCAAAAGATCAACGTTGGTTGCCGACTTAAGAACTATCCTCAATATCTCAATGCGTCGTTTCGAGAACGTTGTAGAATGTTTCGAAAACTACCCGACGTTCTAGCCAGCGATCGAATTCTCTAGAAATCACCAGGGCCCGAATGGCTAATCAGGAAACCGCCCGTATGTAGACGCGCGGTACTCAGCAAAAGAGACGCGGACGTGCGTTAACTGCTATAAGAGCCAGTACGCAGTACGCAAACCCTCGACCTGTTCTCCATTCTATCAACCATCAGATCACATCACCAAAGTCGCTCTGCCTTCGCACTCCATGCTCTACGTACTCCACCCTCAGCCCCCTTCTACCTTCGGCTACAGCCGTCCTGTTTACCTTGAACTTGACCCTGAGGTTGCGTATGTCGAAGGCAAGCGTCGCGAATATCTCGCGGCCCTCCAACAGCAACAAGGACGTCATGCCTACGAGCGAGCAGTAGCGGCTGAAGAGGAACGCCACCGTGCTCGTCTTATTGCTCTTGCTCAGCGAGAATGCATGCGTCGCCATGCTACCCAACCCCGATCTCTCCCCCTGCACGCCGTTGGATGCGCCGGTCCATCTTGCGCTCCTACCAACACCGTCTGTGGTCGGTATAACCGTCCATGCGAGGCTCCTCAATTTCATACATCCGCACTAGCACCCATACCTCAACACTCGCGCCCTCAAAGTGAGGAGATCACGCTCGACCGCCTGTTTGCGGAACTCTTCGACTACCATGCTCATGGTGTTCGTATATAGCTTGCATCTGATCCATCTGCTCCAATTCTGACTGATGCACAGGAACCTGAGCCCGTAGCCCGCAAGCAGACTGAACCAACACCTGTTTCTGCACAAGAACCCCGTTCAGCCAACCCGACACCAGTTCCAGTTGCTTCAAATGCGCCCGAGGAGCCGAGTGAAGGTCACTGGTCCGGCGCAATCAAGCGCACTCGATCCGGGGTCGTTGCTGCCATTTCCCAGATTTCCAGGGCCTTTGGGTCCCTCAAGCGCACCTTCACCTTCCCCGCTGGTCCGCTTGCCCCCATCAAGGGTTCCGAAGCGCCATGCCTTGCGTTCAACCAGACCAATGCGCCCATCCACGCGTACGAGCACGCGCTCTCTGAGCTCCTCACCAGGCTCGATACCGTTGACTCGTTTGGGTTCCGAGACATCAGGGAACTCTGCAAGGAGGTCGTCGGCCAGATCGAAAAGGAGCTCGAGGCACTTGAGAAGAGAGTCGCAGAGGCCATCGCTGCCGGTGCCTCTCCGGTCATCAAGGCCACCGAGGTCGTCGCCCCTGAAGAGCCTGGCAACGAGAATCAAGCCAGGATGGAGGAGAAAATGGGGGACAAAGTAGCCGAGGACATCATGATGGAGGAAACCGATGTCTCGGCTGCTGTAGTTTCTGGTAATGCTGAAGAGACCGCCGGGGGCTACGATTCGGACACTGATAATGCCGCTACCGTCGTTCCTGCTCCCACTCAACCCACACCGGTTGAGCCTGAGCCTTCATCCACTCAGCCTATGGGAAACGCTGTTGACACCGAGTACCAGGCAGTCGATCCCGACAGTATAATCACGGAAGCCGCCGTCGAGCCCGAGCCTGTGTGTGAGGTTACCGAGGTCGTCTCGAACGAGGTCGTGGCCTCCACCACCACTGAGCTACCATTCGAGACCGTACTTCACGATGCCACTGCGACTGTCAGCTCTTCAGAATCGGAGCCTGAGATCGAAGACGCTGTGGAGATGACTGTCTCATGTGATTCCGACGCAGAAGTCACCCTCGAGGCGGATGGTGCCGCTTTTGATGCAGAGGAGGACTTTGAGATGCTCTAATCTACCATTGGTTTCAGGGCTTGTCATTCTCGTTTCTCCGCTTCATATTATATTCTCAAGTATGCGATAATCATGTAATCCATTTATGGTGTCTAATAATGGAAAGTAATTCTATTTGCTTTCAATTGCGAGAAGTAGCGCTCGGGCGGTCGACTGCCAAACCTAACAAATTGAAAAAAAAGGTCAAAGTACCGAGTGGTTGGTGGATGCAAAAGGAGATGGAAGGTCCCCTCGTTGAACCGATGTTTCGATTGACGGTCACGTTTCACATCCTGGCCGCTGGGACGTCTGCCTGCTCCACCAGCCCCATGCCCACATCTCTACACCCTGACGATGGGGTACGTTATCGACGTGGAGGATGAACCATGCGTAATTCGATGCCTTGGTGGTACGTTCATGTCGTCTGCCGTGGTCCCATCTGTGATAGTGTTCCTCAATGCCACACCGACGACCCGTACGGAACTTCTAGACCTCACACTAAACATGAAACTTGACTAGACCTGATAACGTTTGGAGGTGCGCTGACACAACTTCCACAGTTATTATTTCCTGCAACGTCGAACAGGCAACGAGGGCGGGGATGGACAGCGATGATAAAGACAGATGGTGGCAGCGCCCGTTGTGGAATTCGACCTTCTATGCCGAGTCGTGTGCTGGCTAGAGTGGGGCTGCCAGAGCCTTGGCGGTTTCAGATGCAGGAACTATGGTGGAGGATATGATGACAGGTCGAATGGCGTTGTTTGGACGCCGTTCGGCACCATGTTTTCATGAAAAATACAAGTAAACTGTGCGTGAAAGGGCAGGGAAAAGTCCAGGAAACAACGAGTGATGGTCTACATTACAATATTCGCCTACAAATCAAACTCATATTCGTGACTAGGGGTCGGGCCTATATATATATATCAGCATGTGAACACAGAATGACTATAGTCCATGGCATAGCAGTGCGCGAAGCACGCGGAGGTTGTGCCACTTCGCCTCCAACAATCAGGCATATGCATAATAATCAGACGCTAGCATGGCAGAGGCACAGAGATTCACCCAAAACTCCCGATATCCAACACTTCCTACCTTCCTATCTACCTGAAATGGAACCCTTCGGAAATCTTGAACCAAGCGAAATCTGAAAATAGGCCCCAATATCCGATCTTCCCTTCATATCATTTCGAAAACTCGATGCATGTACCTACATCCTCCTTGATATCCCAAGTATGTGCTGAATACGCTTGATGGAATCCCTGTTGTACAGCACGTCAGGTAAATCCACGAGGAAGTTCACAATATCTTGAGTGTGTGGCTTCGCACTCTCTCCGAGTTCTTCGATCGCACTCGCGAATAATCGCAAATAGATTTGAGCACAAGAGTCAAGTCGCTCTTGGAATCGCTCATCCCTGGCCTCTAAGGATACCGTTCTCCTCCAGTGGTGTCCTATATCACCGTGGTTGACAAGAGCTAACACCGTCGCCCCAATCAATTGCTTTGCCTTCCCTGCGGCTCGAATCCCATGCCACTGATTGATCTCCTTTGCTAAGATCCTCTGGCCTTTCTCCATCCATTCCGTTGCTACCACAAGGGCTGTGGCAATATCACGTCTCCAGTCTGCTGGGAGTAGTTTCCATCTTGGGAACAGATCCTCTGCGAACATTATCCAAACGGATTGGCACATAGAGGCAGACTGTTGAGGATCGAAGAGGCGGGATATAAGATGGGATCGCTTGTCCTGCTCTAACAACGCGAAGGTGAATGGACGAGGTGATCCAGGATTTCGGCCACCTGACTCGTCAGTCGGGGGCGATTCCGAGAGGTTCAAGCCTTGACCAAATGCCTCCAGAAAAATTGCAGGATCATCAGATTGGACGAGTAGAGTCAGGATATCCGGCTCGGGTTCGATGGTCGAGGAAAGGTAAAGATTGAGCCTCCTCCTTGCCACAATGGCTCTCACACGAGAGTCTAATGTTGTCACGCTTTCCAGGGCGGCTACGTATGGCGTAGGCCTACGTCCGAGTATGTTATCGACGTGCAGTGAGAGCCATGGATCCAACGACCGGAAATCCCGTAGCTGTAGGTCCAACTCGTCTTTCGTGGTCCCAGTTGTCAATGAGTGCTCCAATGTCGCACCGATGAATCGAAATGCCTTTTCAGTGATCTGAGCAGGCGACCGATTGATTTGTTGAGGATATTCATTCAAGAGAAGGTTGATCATTGAGCTTTGCGTGGCTCCTTCTGTCGAAGACGGTGGGACAACTAATGCGAGCACAAACCGGAGGAGGTCGGACTGATTGAACCCTGCTTCCCATAAGTCCCACAAGCCTTCCAGGGAGCACCGAAGGTCATCCCTTTGGTTACAAGGAACCGCATCAGGTGTACTCTTCCCTTCCTTCTCAGCCACAAAGCTTTCGATTGCCATGATGGGGATAAGTAGGGTGCGAATAACGAAGTCCGAACTAGAGCCTGACTTCTGTGAGCCTTGATATAGTGTAATGACACGCCGAAGCCTTTCAGACGGGGAGAGTCTCTGGTTATCGACTAGGACAAACATCTCCTGGTCCTCCTCGTCGGAGTCGACATCCTGCTGCGATAGAATGTATCGCCGCGGGAGGTTTTCATTATCGGAAGTTTGGCGAGAAATCAGCCACTCTGCTGCCATGATGGTAGCAGTTCGTAGGAGGTCTCCATTCTGATCATCGCCGGGGCATTTGGCGAGATAAACGACGACTCCTCGGAGGATCTCCACGATCCTGGTTGTGAAATCCCCTTTGATCTCCAGCGTATATAGCTGTATGGAGTCAACGAGCCACACTAGCTCCGATGTGTGTTCTTCACTATACTCCAAACACTTTAAGATTCGACACGCGTCCTGCCAGTGGTCCGTGGCTTCAGTAGTAGCATAGAGTTGTGAGAGGAGCAGGTATAGATACAGATTCTGTAGTGGATTGGAGGTCTTGATGGTGTTGTACGCTCTCTTCGCGTCTTTGTTCACCCTCGGCTGCTCCAACTGGTTTCGACTGGAGACCACTAGGCACAGACGAAGTGCTGGTAAAAGATTGAGTTTGGAATGTGAATATATTTTCATGAGCATGGAAGGTAAGATCGAAGATAGTTGGCTCCACGGCGCTAGGGACGTGATACGGCATCGTGAATGCTCGACTGGAAAGGCGAAAAGTTGGATGAAAATAGAGAAATTTGTTGGCACCATGGGAGTATGGATAAATAAGCAGTTTGAGATTCCCACAACAATTTCGGGGTCAAGCGAGGACCGCCCTTTTAGACGATAAAACACATCAAACGCAAGAGCTGATGCACGTGAGAAGGCACTGGTCATCCTTCTGCCCAACGTATAGGTGGATTCACCTTTCAAAGGCCAACGTTTGACACCTACGAGGTCGAGGGCCGCCAGAGCGGGCAGGGAGGCGTAAGCCACAGCGAACACTATCGTTGCGAACTTGGACAATTGAAATATCGTACCATAGCAACCGATGACAAAGGAGACTCCGGAGAGCATCGTGAACAAGGAGAGGATGGCAACCGGACCTAGCACACTGCTCTGTGCCAACGATTCTCGATTTCTGGCTTGCTCCTCGGGGTTATGATGCATTCCCGAACTCGAAAACAAACTCCATAGCACATACTTTGAGAATAGTGCTATAATGATCGTAAGCGAGACCAAGCCCAGGCTCGCGGTCAACACATGAATAATACTAGTAATCATCTCGCTTGAACCATCCTCACTGGAGTCGGGGACATGGTCTGAGGTATTACGGAGTTGGTTGGAGATCTGGTTTAAAATGAGCACCATCTTAGCCGCATCATTGTCAGGCTTTAGCTCTTGGAGGGCGATGCCGAGAAATATTGAAAGGACGGCCGCAACGAGACCTGACTACTTGCACATTAGCTACAGGGAAATTAGAGAGAGAGAGGGACGAACAAAGACAAGGGCGGTATTGGCCGCATCGTGCCACCGTGCTTCTTGCTTTGCATCCAACTTGGCCCTCAATTCATTGTAATGCTCCCATAATGATTTTTCGGTCCCAGGAAGTGACGCTGAACACATGTGAGCACCCATGGTGAGTCCGGGCCTTCCGATACCTACCATGTGGTTCGTTTTCTTTCTCCATTTCACTGTCTATAAAATGCAATGAATTCTCCTTGTATGAAATTCCACGGTGAAAACTTACCAAACCGTCTTCTAGCACGACGAGAACGAACCATCGGGGGTAGAAATCGAGGATGAACCTCAGAACGTTGGGGAGTTTTCGGTTCTTCGGTTCCCAAGAGGTGTCACGCTTTAATCCTCCACGGGTGTGGCACCTCTGTCCACGTTGTAGGTGTATCTGAAGTAAGGCAAGGTTCCACTCGCCTCCTCAAGCTCGATCGATTAAAATATGACAAGGGGAAAGGGTATTCAAGGGACAATAAATACTGTTACAAGGAGATAACCTGTCTCAATGACTAGATCACATGTTGTACACGGGGAACAGGACATCGATTATCATAATCATGTCGAGACTTGAAAAGCGACGCACGCTGTACACGCGGAAAAGTGATCAGAATCGAGAAGCGACATGCTCTTTACACGCGGAAAAGGAGATAGATTATCATGATCATGTCCGGACTCGAGAAGGGACACACGCGAAAACTTAAAGCATTTCAAATACACATCCTTCTATCTGCGGCAGTAGGGGTCACCTGAAGTGCACCCTGAGAAATTATCCTCCAAAGTAGGATCGATCCACGGACAAGCAGGTATTCACTTTCCGTCATGCTGTGCGTTGCCCGGTCAGTGGTTGGCGCTGGTTCGACAATTTGATGGGGAGTGTGGAGTCAGACGCAGAAGCGAGCTCGGCAGTCCGATGTGTTATTGGATGTTATTGGATGTTATTGGATGTTGGTATTTGCGTTCGTGCCAAGGACCAATTTGGCTTGTGGATGGGAGAACTTCCCATGCTCGCCTTCCAACGCAGAAGCTCCGGGTGCCCCTGGCACTTCCACGGGTGCAACAGAGGGGAGATATTCCATATGAACGTCCTCCACAACCGCTTTCTCGCCCTGCTCTTCACCCATCGTTTCTTTTTTCTTTTCTTTTTTTTTGGTGGGGGAGAAATGCGTGTGACGCCCGTGCGCCGTGTGTGGGACTCCAGTACGGCTTGCCGTTGGGCTCTCGCGCCCGTTGGACAGTCTGCCGCCTGACCTACCCACTAAAACCCTTCCCTGCCGGTTGGCTCGGCTACATCCCGTTCAAGACAAATTTACGATCGGGTATGAAATCGACAATTGGTCATTCTGTTGGGGTCTCACTTGCCGCTAAGGTTTGGTGCTAGTGTTGGCATATTAAGGGCTGTGTACGTGGAATGGAGAATATGTGGGTGGTATGGACGGTGTGCGAGCTAAGTTGGGAGTAAAACTTGAACCGGCGTCGGAAATACATGGACGGTATGCGTCGTCGTGCGATCGTAGAGTAGATCTGGAGCGTTGTGGTGACATTACCCCTTAAAACTGTATTCTGGAATTTCCTCGGAACGCCACAAAAAGTAAATGACTCGACGGAATTGTATGTTGCACAATGAGAATGTCTGCCTCATTTTTTCTCAATGGCTTTGTTCACACCTTCCACCTCAAGGGCATCCCCAGTTCCTGTCTACAAATCCTTAAACTTCGTATTGCGAAGGCTTTGTCATTTTGCGTCCTTCTGTGTCTTGCCTTTTCTTTTCTCCCAAGGATCAACGTTGGTTCCCAATTAATGTCGCCCTCCGACTTACCCAATGCGTCGTTTCAGGAAGGTTGTATAATGTTTCGAAACCTCTCAGACGCCCTAGCCAGCGACCGAATTCTCTAGAAATCAACAGAGCGCGAATGTCAGCTAATCAGGTAACCGCCCGCAAGTGGACGCGCGGTACTCAGCAAAAGAGACGCGGACGTACGTCAACTGCTATAAGAGCCAGTACGCAGTACGCAAACCCTCGACCTGTTCGCCATTCTATCAACCATCAGACCACATCACCAAAGTCGCTCTGCCTTTTCGCACGCCATGCTCTACGCATTCCACCCTCAGTCCCCTTCTACCTTCTGCTACAGCCGTCCTGTTTACCTTGAACTTGACCCTGAGGTTGCGTATGTCGAACGCAAGCGTCGCGAATATCTCGCGGCCCTCCAACAGCAACAAGGACGGCATGCCTACGAGCGAGCAGTAGCGGCTGAAGAGGAACGCCACCGTGCTCGTCTTATTGCTCTTGCTCAGCGAGAATGCATGCGTCGCCATGCTACCCAACCCCGATCTCTCCCCCTGCACGCCGTTGGATGCGCCGGTCCATCTTGCGCTCCTACCAACACCGTCTGTGGTCGGTATAACCGTCCATGCGAGGCTCCTCAATTTCATACATCCGCACTAGCACCCATACCTCAACACTCGCGCCCTCAAAGTGAGGAGATCACGCTCGACCGCCTGTTTGCGGAACTCTTCGACTACCATGCTCATGGTGTTCGTATATAGCTTGCATCTGATCCATCTGCTCCAATTCTGACTGATGCACAGGAACCTGAGCCCGTAGCCCGCAAGCAGACTGAACCAACACCTGTTTCTGCACAAGAACCCCGTTCAGCCAACCCGACACCAGTTCCAGTTGCTTCAAATGCGCCCGAGGAGCCGAGTGAAGGTCACTGGTCCGGCGCAATCAAGCGCACTCGATCCGGGGTCGTTGCTGCCATTTCCCAGATTTCCAGGGCCTTTGGGTCCCTCAAGCGCACCTTCACCTTCCCCGCTGGTCCGCTTGCCCCCATCAAGGGTTCCGAAGCGCCATGCCTTGCGTTCAACCAGACCAATGCGCCCATCCACGCGTACGAGCACGCGCTCTCTGAGCTCCTCACCAGGCTCGATACCGTTGACTCGTTTGGGTTCCGAGACATCAGGGAACTCTGCAAGGAGGTCGTCGGCCAGATCGAAAAGGAGCTCGAGGCACTTGAGAAGAGAGTCGCAGAGGCCATCGCTGCCGGTGCCTCTCCGGTCATCAAGGCCACCGAGGTCGTCGCCCCTGAAGAGCCTGGCAACGAGAATCAAGCCAGGATGGAGGAGAAAATGGGGGACAAAGTAGCCGAGGACATCATGATGGAGGAAACCGATGTCTCGGCTGCTGTAGTTTCTGGTAATGCTGAAGAGACCGCCGGGGGCTACGATTCGGACACTGATAATGCCGCTACCGTCGTTCCTGCTCCCACTCAACCCACACCGGTTGAGCCTGAGCCTTCATCCACTCAGCCTATGGGAAACGCTGTTGACACCGAGTACCAGGCAGTCGATCCCGACAGTATAATCACGGAAGCCGCCGTCGAGCCCGAGCCTGTGTGTGAGGTTACCGAGGTCGTCTCGAACGAGGTCGTGGCCTCCACCACCACTGAGCTACCATTCGAGACCGTACTTCACGATGCCACTGCGACTGTCAGCTCTTCAGAATCGGAGCCTGAGATCGAAGACGCTGTGGAGATGACTGTCTCATGTGATTCCGACGCAGACGTCACCCTCGAGGCGGATGATGCCGCTTTTGATGCAGAGGAGGACTTTGAGATACTCTAATCTACCATTGGTACGTTTCAAGGCTTGTCGTTCTCGTTTCTCCGCTTCATATTATATTCTCAAGTATGCGATAATCATGTAATTCATTTATGGTGTCTGATATGGAAAGTAATTCTATTTGCCTTCAGATGTGAGAAGTAACGTTCGGACGGTCGACTGCCAAACCTAACAGATTCAAAAGTCAAAGTACCGAGTGGTTGGTGGATGCAAAAGGAGATGGAAGGCGCCCTCGTTGAACCGATGTTTCGATTGACGGTATGTCCGCCCTTGTCCGCATGCTCTACCAACCCCACATCTCTACACCCTGATGATGGAGTACGTTATCGACGTGGAAGATGAACCATGCGTGATTCGATGCCTTGGTGGTAAATTCATCTCGTCTACCATGGTCCCAGCTGTGATAGTGTTCCTCAATGTCACACCAACGACCCGTTTGGGGAACTCCTAGACCTCGCACTAAATATGCGACTCGAAATGCTCTCCCGCGCGGAATACCCACTTGAAGCCCGTAACACAGGAAACTTGACTAGACCTAATAACATTTGGAGGTGCGCTGATACCACTTCGACAGTTATTTCCTGCAATGTCGAACAGGCAATAACAAGGGCGAGGATGGACAGCGACGATGAAGAAGGATAGTGGCAGCGCCCGTTGTGGAATTCGACCTTCTGTGCCGAGTCGTGTGCTGGCTGGAGTGGGGCTGCCAGAGCCTTGGCGGTTTCAGAGACGGGCACTACGGTGGAGGATGACAGGTCGAATGGCGTTGTTTGGACGCCTTTCGGCACCATGTTTTCATGAAAATTTCAGGTAAACTGTGCGTGAAAAGGACAGGGAAAAGTCCAGGAAATAACGAGCAATGGTCTACCATTACAATATTCGTGACCAGGGGTCGCTTATATATATCAGCATGTGAACACGGGATAACTATAGTCCATGGCATAGCAGTGCTCGAAGCACGCGGAGGTTGTGCCACTTCGCCTCCAACAAACAGTCATATGCATAATAATCAGACGCTAGCATGGCAGAGGTACGGAGCTTCACCGAAAACTCCTGATATCCAACACTTCCCTCCTATCTGCCTGAAATAGAATCCTGCGGAAATCTTGAACCAAGCGAAATCTGACAAGAGGCCCCAATATCCGGTCTTCCCTTCGAAAACTCGATGCGTGTACCTACATGCTCCTTGATATCCCAAGCATGTGCTGAATACGCTTGATGGCATCTCTGTTGTACAGCACGTTAGGTAAATCAACGAGGAGGTTCACAATATCTTGAGTGTGTGGCTTCGCACTCTCTCCAAGTTCTTCGACCGCAGTCACGTACAATGGCAAATAGACTTGAGCACAGACGTCAAGTCGCTCTTGAAATCGCTCATCCCTGGCCTCTAAGGATACTTTTCTCTTCCAGTGGTGCACCATGTCACCGTGGTTGACACGAGCTAGCACTGTAGCCCCAATCAATTGCTTCGCCTTCCCTGAGGCTCGAATCCCATGCCACTGTTTGATCCCCTTTGTTAAGATCTCCTGCCCTTTCTCCATCCATTCCGTCGATGCCACAAGGGCTTTGGCAATATCATGTCTCCAGTCCGCCGGGAGTAGCTTCCATCTTGGGAACAGATCCTCTGTGAACATTATCCAAACGGACTGGCAGGTAGAGGTAGATTGTTGAGGGTCGAAGAGGCGGGATATAAGGTGGGATCGCTTGTCCTGCTCTAACAACGTGAAGGTGAATGGACGAGGTGATCCAGGATTTCGGCCACCTGACTCGTCAGTCGGGGCCGATTCCAGAAGGTTCACACCTTGACCAAATGCCTCTAGGGAAATCGCAGGATCATCAGATTGGACGAGTACAGTCAGGATATCCGGCTCGGGTTCGATAGTCGAGGAAAGGTAAAGATTGAGCCTCTTCCTTGCCACGATGGCTCTCACACGAGAGTCTAACGTCGTCACCCTTTCCAGGGCGGCTACACATGGCGTGGACCTACGTCCGAGTATGTTATCGACGTGCAGTGAGAGCCATGGATCCAGTGACTGGAAACCCTGTAGCTGTAGGTCCAACTCGTCTTTCGTGGTCCCAGTTGTCAATGAGTGCTCCAATGTCGCATCGATGAATCGCAATGCGTTTTCAGTAATCTGATCAGGCGACCGATTGATTTGTTGAAGATATTCATTCAAGAGAAATTCGGTAATTGAGCTCTGCGTGCTTCCATCTGTCGAAGACGGTGGAACAACTAATGCCATCACAAACCGGAGAAGGTCAGATGGATTGAACCCTCCTTCCCATAAGTCCCACAAGCCTTCAAGGGAGCACAGGAGGTCATCCCTTTGGATACAAGGAACCGCATCAGGGATACTCTTTCCTTCCTTCTCAGCAGCAAAGCTTTCGATTGCCATGATGGGGATAAGTAGGGTGCGAATGACGAAGTCCGAGCTGGAGCCTGACTTCTGGGAGCCTTGGTATAGCGGAATGATACGTTGCAGCCTCTCGGACGGGGAGAGTCTCTGGTTATCGACTAGAACAAACATATCCTGGTTCTCTTCGTCGGAGTCGACATCCTGACGCGATAGAATGTATCGCCGTGGGAGGTTTCCATTATCGGAAGTTTGGCGAGAAATCAGCCACTCTGCTGCTATGATGGTAGCAGTTCGTAGGAGATCTCCATTATGCTCATCTCCGGGGCATTTGGCGATATAAACGACGACTCCTCGGAGGAACTCCACGATCCTGGTTGCGGAATCCACTTTGATCTCCAGCGTATATAGCTGTATGGAGTCAACGAGCCACACTAGCTCCGATGTGTGTTCTTCACTGTACTCCAAACACTTTAAGATTCGACACGCGTCCTGCCAGTGGTCCGTGGCTTCGGCAGTAGCATAAAGCTGTGAGAGGAGCAGGTGTAGATACAGGTTCTGTAATGGATTGGAGGTCTTGATGGTGCTGTACGCTCTCATCGCTTCCTTGTTCACCCTCGGCTGTTCTGACTGGTTTCGACTGGAGACCACAAGGCACAGACGAAGTGCTGGTAAAAGATTGAGTTTGGACTGGGAATATATCTTCAAGAGCATGGAAGGTAGGATCGGAGAGAGTTTGCTCCACGGCACTAGGGACGTGATGCGGCGCCGTGAATGCTCGACTGGAAGGGCGAAAAGTTGGATGAAAATAGAGAAATTCGTTGGCACCATGGAAGTA
>Ga0307515_10008985_pt1 | contig 19412 bp, 13 predicted proteins | sample 17_EM_MG_FD_194513 | JGI IMG/M metagenome (GOLD analysis project Ga0307515, IMG submission 194513) | Populus trichocarpa ectomycorrhiza microbial communities from riparian zone in the Pacific Northwest, United States - 17_EM | ecosystem: Host-associated > Plants > Roots > Unclassified | place...
TTAAGATGGTTTTAATGGCTGTTCTAGAACTTTCAGCTAGAAAATAGAGTGCATGGCTCTAAGGACTTCGGTGAGGGTCTTATTTATGGCCCAATAAATGCATTCCACAGGAATTTAAAAGATGATAAGAGAGTTCTCAAATTGAACATGACTAGATTTAAATAATATATAAATAATGCGAAAGTAAAAAGAAAAGTAAAAAAAAAAAACCATATCTTAACCTATCTTAATTATTAAACAATTTAATGTTAAAAAATAAAATTTTAAAAAAATAATTTTTTTTAAAAAAAGTCTTGTTAAACTTAGTGAACTCACAAAATTACGAATATAGGTATAAAACTGAGATAATCCTATAGAAAAAAAAAAAAAGTTTGAGTGATAAAATTAAAATAAATTGATTTTAAAAAAAAAATCAACCAGCGTTAACCTTTAAAATTAGTGATTCTAGTCATGAACACTGGGCTAACCTTATAAAAGACAAACTGTACAAAATAACATAGCAAAACTAAAAACAAATAATAAAAAAAATAAGAAAACATCAACTTAAAAATGGGAAAAGAAAATAAAACAAACTTGGATGAACCTCCTAAACCTAGTCTAATATCTAAAACTCACAACCTGTAAAATCCTGGACCTAGATTCAATTAAGAAGCTTAATTCCCAGCTAATTTAATTTTGAATAATGAAATCATAAAAAAATATATTAATAAAAAAAACTTGCAAAAGCAGAAAATATAGCAATAAAAAAATACGGATAAAATCTGATAGGAACAAAAACCCCAAGGAGGATGAGATTGTAAAAAAATCAATTTTAAAAATTATCCCAAAATAAAAAGAAATAGCAATTAAAAGAATGAGTATCAAATTTGAAAGATAAAAAAATTATAAGGGGTAAAATTTTAAAATACTTGTAATTTTATAGATTATTCAAAATTAAAAAAACAAAGACTAAATGTAAAGGAGAAATAAATTGCAAGAACTGATATAATTTTTTAAGAAGGCTAACACTAAATTCAAGGTGGGAGAGAAAAAAAAAGTTATTAGCTCCAAACTCAATACATGTTAGGGGCTTGCACCATGCCATTGTATTTGAGGTATTGAGACCTCCCAAATGTTATTGTGGAATGTAATATTTAGTGGCCAGACAACCTTGTACACATCTCTTACACTACATGAGATTATTCACATATATGCACCAATAACTTTTTTTAATAGTATTTAATATATATTAATAAAAACAATGCCTCCAAGTAATAAATAAAAGAAATAAAATTAATTTTACTTTGTTATATTTTTTAAAATGATATAAGATATATAACTGAAACATAATAAATTAACAATTTATATATATATATATATATCATTTTTTTAATAAATAAGATTTTTAGCTTTAAAATAAAAAATTTAAATTTTAACCTCTCAATTCTTTTCTCTAATATGTCCCTCTCAAACTAAATTTTTTAGCTCCACTTTTATGCGTATGTATACACGTAGACACACACACGCACACGTATGTGTGTAAACTACGTGAGATAGTTACAATATATTCACACAAGATTTATGGTAAAAAAAAAAAAAAGTTTAATCGGTAATGGATATTAATATTAATCATGTGAATTTAGATCGGTTGGTGCACCTAGAAAAAAGGTGTTATTTTTTCAAATTTCTTTCCATGCCTATGCTATTTAATTTATTTATTTAAAAAAAAAAAAGAACTCGGTAAGAGTAACCCAGTAGACAGGTCACAATCTTCTGACAAGACGCGTGGAGACATCATGATGAAACGGGAGGACCTTTTTTCCATAAAATCCAGTAGACAAGTCACCATCACATCACTAATGTTTTTGATTGCCTTTGAGCTTTAAGACGAATGAGACTGACACGTGCACTTTTGATACGTGGCATTAACCCACGTCACTAAAACCCAAGCTCTCTGAAAAGCAAAAGCTTGCAACTTGGTTCTCTTGGGTTCCACAGCCTGAATTTTTTGCGTGTTCTATGAAGATTCCTTCTGCTTGGATCTTCCTTTACTTTAAATTATTTTTATTTTTCGAGTTATTGTCCGGGATAAGCTATGGTAAATAAAAATTAACTCCTAGTTTTTACCTGGTCGGTCCTCTGATTCGGTCACTTGGATTAAAATTTATTGATTTTTTTTTAAAAAAATTGATTAATTAAACTAAGGTAACTTACATGACTTGAAACTCAAACTAGCTCCAAATTTATCCTATATCAAATTTAATAACTATAGTTATGAGAAGATAAATAACATCCTTCTATTAAACATGAATTTGATAAATAAATGGACTTCATTTGGTTGATTTAATAAAAGAAGGATCTATTTTGTAAAAAATCTTACTCAAAGTTATCCTTTAATAGCAACCTTAACCCTTTTTAGTGATTTAACTAGTTGTACTATGCTATGGGTCAAACTAAAAAAAATTAACGTATTTAAAAAGAAAAGGAAATAAAGTTGAAAAGTTGCAATTTGGTTTTTTTGGGTTAAAAAATTATTTATCAACCTATTTTTATATATATAAAAAACATTTAATAAACACTATAAAAATCTTTCTAAACCACCTATTAACCTTAATATATATATCATAATTAATTGACTTATGTATTTTTGTATTTTAAAAGTATTTTTTTAAAAAAATTAAAATATAATTGGTTCAACTTTTTAGTATTTTTACTTTCAGTCCAAATCATCTTAGTTACTAGGCTTATTTTCAACATTGTTTATTTATTTTTAATTGTGAAAGTTGTTGTTGAGAATAATTCAACCTTGACGAGATGAATGTCCAAAATTTAGACATTTGAATGCCCTACGAAGGTTACCCTGTTCCTAATACACCTTCATAGTTTTTTGTTTTTTTATTTTTGAGGTTGTATTTTTTTTTAAGTCTATAGGTTATGTTGTTGAAAACAATGCAATTGTTGGAAAACATTCACAAGAAACTACAACACGATTTTGAATGAGAAGTCTCTCACCTTTATTCATCACAAATAGCAAGTTTATATAGCATTTTACAGAGAGAAGCAACATTTAAAATAACAACCCACGCTATACATGCTCTAAATGTGGTAATAGACTAAGAGAAACATAAAATTACTAGTCTGTAAGAATAAAACGTAGCAATAGAATGGTAGAACAGAAAATACCTTAACCCAAGAAAGTAGGAATTGTTAAACAGGTTGTAACAATAAATTGTTAACCTCTAATAGTCTATCATTCTCTCCTTTAAACTGTATGCAGAGTGCATTCAGTTTATATTAGGAACTTCATATATACCAAGCAAACTACGAAGCTTTAAAAACACCTCTAACCTTGGCTTTGTCATAATGTTGGCTACCTGATCTTGAGTATTACAGTGACTTAAGTTAACCACACTATCTTTTACCAATTCACGAAGAAAATGAAACCTGATATCAATGTGCTTGCTTTTGTCGTGAAGAACAAGATTCTTGGAGAGTTTTTTGCTTGAATTGTTATCACACAAAATTGCACTGACAAGCACATGAGGCAACAATGATGTACTCAGCTTCGGTGGTGGATAAGCTAACCACAAGCTGCTTTTTGGAAGACCATGATACTGCTCCAGAACTAAGCATGAATACACATCTTGTAGTACTCCTGCGATCATCTACATCTTTAGCAAAATCGCTATCTGAATAGCTATGAGTTGCTTACAGCCTCCTTTCTTATAGAAAATCCTCATATTCATTATTCCCTTCAGATATCTAAGTAATCTTTTCGTTGATAACTAGTGTTGCTCTTTAGGACACAACATGAACATGCTGATAAGACTTACACTATACATTAAATCAGGTCTGGTTGTAGTCAAATACATAATACTGCCAACCACCTGCATAAACATGTTTGCATCAACCTTGGTTCCCTTCTCGTCCTTCGACAATTTGCAACCTAAAACTATAGGGTTCTTCACCAAGTTGCTTCTGTCCATGCCAAATCTTTGTAAGACTTCATGAGCATACTTTATTTGACATACATAAATCCCCTCAGAATTTTGTAGCACTTCAATCCCTAAAAAGTATCTCATTTTTCCCAAGTCAGACATGTCAAATTCCAACATCATTAACTTTTTAAACTCTTCACACATGTTATTATAATTCCTAGTAATAATTAAATCATCAACATAAAGACTGACAATTAAAAGCTTACCTTCTTTATTGAATTTTATGAATAGGGTGTGTTCATAGTGACATTTTTCAAAGCTTTCTTTAGCAAAATAAGCTTTAATTTTACTGTACCAAGCTCGTAGAGCTTGTTTGAAGATATACAATGCCTTATTCAGCTTATAAACCTTGTGTTCCTCGCCCTTCTTCTCATATCCCTAAGGCTATTGGACAAAAACTTCATCACTAAGTTCCCCATGCAGAAATGCACTTATCACATCAAGTTGAAAAATACCCCATCCTTCTTGAGCTACTAGGGCAATTATCAGACATATGGTATCTAATCTTGCCACTAGAGCATACACTTCTATGTAATCAATCTTATACTGTTATGCATATCCCTTTGCCACAAGTCTAGCCTTGTATCTGTCTATCTTACTACTTTTATTGAGTTTTGTTTTAAAGATTCATTTAACTCCAATGCTTTTCACTCATTTAGGTAGGATAGTCAGAACCCATGTTTTATTGCGTTTAAAAGTCTCAATCTCTACATTCATGGCATCTTTCTATTTTTTGCTCTTCACAGCTTCCTCGAAAGTAAGGGGATCAGCTTTTGTGAGATTAATCATAGCATTCAAGTCTTTCTCTTTTGACAAACTCTCTCATGTTTCATAATCTTGCATCCAAAGTGGAACTCGTCTTGCCCTTCCTAGGCCTGAGGAATTCTCATCATGTGACACACTGGAATGTGTGCGAGTACTACTTGAACCAACTTCATGTATGCCATTTGAGTTAACTTCTTCATTCTCGTTAACTTTTGTTCCAAGTTCTCCTTCATTCTTAGCTTCATCAATTTCTTCTTCAGTATCACTCCATCCTAACACATCTGAAATTATTTCTCCCCTGCTCATGTCCTAATTCCAGCCATTTCTCTTAAAAAATAACATCTCTACTAACAATTATCTTTTTAGAGACTAGATCAAACAATCTATAGGCTTTCGACTCATCACTCACTCCCAATAAAACACATTGTATTCTTTTATCATCCAACTTGATTCTTTTCTGGTCTGGTACATGTACATGAGCCAGGCACCCAAAAACTCTGAAATACTCTACTGTATGCTTCATACCACTCCATACTTTCTCTGGAGTTGTATTTTGGATGGCTAGAGTAGGGCTCCTGTTGAGGACATGCACACACCATCTCCCAGCTTCTAGCCAGAAAGCCTTTGGAACCTGTTTATCCATGAGCATGCATCGTACTAAATTCATCACAGTCCTATTCTTCCACTCAGCAACTCTATTTTATTGAGGAGTATAGGTCGTGGTTAATTGTCTGGTTATGCCATTTACCTTACAAAACTCCCTAAACTCATTTGAGGTGAACTCACCACCTCAGTCAGTCCTTAAACATTTAAAGTAAGCACTTGTTTCCTTTTCAATGCAAGCCTTATATGTTCTGAACATGGTAAAGGCCTCTGATTTTTCATGTAAGAAGTAAATCCACGTCTTTCGACTAAAATCATTAATAAAACTAAAAAATACATCTTGTTGTTTGATGCCGACTTTATAGAGCAACATATATCGGTGTACCAACTCTAGTTTCTATGATGCCGTTCATAAACCCTTTTTTGGAATGGATTTCCTGTGCTGTTTTCCAACTAAACATGTTGTACACAACTTTGCAGGAGCTATAAGTGAAGGTAGATCAGAAAGCAAACCGCTGACCATATTTTTGTATTAAAGGGTTCTCAACCCTTTGAAGCTCAAATGTCTGAATCTGTAGTACAACAAATAACTCTCATCATCTGTCATAGCTTGAAGACAAGTAGTAGTTTTAGGCATCATTGTTGCGAGCACCACAAACATCTTGTTCGCACTCATCTCGGACTGAATAATTAGGCCCTTAGTCGGATGAAAAATTTTACACTCCTCATGTTGAATTAGAATTGTCACACCCTTATCTTGAAGTTATCTTATACTTAACATGTTATTTTTCAACTCAGGAATGTAGTAGACCTCAGAAATTAATTGAGTAATTCCATTCACTTGCATTCGATTGTTTCCTTTCCCCATAACTACCATCCTTGAGTTGTTGCCTAGCTTTATAGTTTGCCTGAATTGAACATCCAAATTCAAGAACCGTTCTTTATTCCCATTCATATAATTACTACATCCTGAATCGAGGAACCATATCTTTTTTCTCTCCTCATGGTTAAGCTCTTCATAGGACATTAATAGTAGTTCTTCTCCTTCATCTAGTTCTGCATAGTTGACTCTTTTTTTCCCAATTAGGACACTCATATTGAAAATGTCCTAATCTGTGACACTTAAAACATTCAATAGTAGCCTTGTTGAAATGTTGTCTGTCATGACTTATTCCTCTTCCTCTGAACACCCCTCGACCTCTTCCTCTACTAGTGTTATCTTCGTAAGTGATCTTGAGAGCCTGCTCTTCTCCTCGATGGCCATTCATTCTTTTTTCATGAAACAGTAAACTGTTCTGCAGCTCATCAATGGTCAGTGTGTTTAAATCATTGGATTCTTTAATAGAGTAAACCACATAATCAAATTTTGAAGTCATGAACCTCAAAACTTTTTCATTGATGATGGTTTGGCTTATTATCTCACCACGAGTCTTCATTTTGTTTGCTATAATGAGAGTACAAACAAAGAAATTATCAATAATTTCGCCCTCTTTCATGTGAATAGTCTCAAAGTCCCTATGAAGTTCTTGTAATTGTGCCATTTTCACCTTGGTAGAGCCTTGGTATTTCTGTTTCATGGAGTTCCAAATACTCTTTGATGTATCTTTGTTGAGTATGGTCTTCATGATATTTCAATCTATAGCTTGGAAAAGATAATTCTTTACATTTAAGTCCTTCAGCTTCTGCCCCTCAATCAATTTGCATTGTGCTTCTGCTTGGTCCTCAATTAATTTGTGTTATCCTTCTGTTGCCACTACCATAGAGACAGATCTTGGCTCAGCCCTTTATGTCACCACCACAGAAATCCCATTCTCTATGAGATTTTAATATTCTTTGGAGCGGACAAAGTTCTCCATCAGTATCACCCAATGATCATTATGTCCATCAAATTTAGGAATGGCCGATTGCACAAAACCATTGTTATTGCTTTCTGCCATTCTGTTGATTCTCTAATTCAGAAAGAAAAACTACAGTTTCTTTCCACACACACACTCATACTCAGGCCTCATGTGATGAGGCTTTGATATCAATTATTGGAAAACACTCAGAAGAAACTACAACACATAGTCTTAAATGAGAAGTCTCTCACCTTTATTCATCACAAACAGTAGGCTTATATAGCCTTTTACATAGAGATGCATCATTCAAAATAACAACCCACACTATACATGCTTTAAACGTGGTAACAGACTAAGATAAACAAAAAATAACAGAAAAATACTAGTCTGTAAGAATTGGACGTAGCAACAAAATGGTAGAACAGAAAACAACTTAACCCGAGAAAGTTGGAATTGCTAAATAGATTGTAATAATAAAATGTTAACCTCTAACCGTCTATGAGCAATATGTAACAACACAACCTTAAAAATTATACAAGCTCCCTTCAACATTTTAACATTGGACGTCATCATTTTCTTTCTTATACCACAAGATGTTTTATCACATAGGTAAAGTGTAACGACATTTCGTTTTTTTATTCCTTTTAAGAAAACAAAATTGAAAGATATATTTGAGAAATACTATTAAAGCACATTAAATCCTTACCAATATTTTACTTTTTTTTTTTTTTTTATCAATCCATCAATAGCTTTAAACCTTGAGCTTTCACTTGATACACGTTTTTTATCGAAAGATTCAAAAATTAAAATATTAGCATTAATCTACATAAAAATATATTGTTCAAATACCTATAAAGGGCAAGATGACAACAAAAAAATGATCAAACCTTAAAATAAAGAAAATACTAGATAAAATGGAAAAATGCAAGACTGGATTGGATTTAATACTAAGTATGGTATTATTTTAAAATAAAGAACCAAAATAAAGAGGAAGAAGCCTTGTCACTAGTGACAGCACCATGTGGAAGCACCCAACAAAACCCTAAAAAAGTCCAAATTAAACAGAAAGAGAGGGAATAAAAGAGAGATAATAAAAGAGAGATAACAAGGGACTTTGTTTTATTAAAAAACACATAATTATTCTTACTTATCATAGTACAAACAAAAAAAAAAACTAGATATTGAAAAGACAACCTATTTAGTAGTTGTAATAGATTCTTATTTCAAAATAAATATTATATGCTTTTATATTGAAAAATAATGATACAATTTTTGAATAATTTATTGTAATATAATATCAGTAATCAACACGCTTTATTATAATACCAGCTAAAGCATCCAATTCACAGCACTCACAAGATAAACAAAATAAAATTATAATATATATATAAAATCCTATCCAGCAGTTAAGAATAAAAAAAGAAAAAGAGGGAGACCATAATTTGACTCCCAAGTCTTCCCCGAGAAAAAAGTTGCGGCATTACGAGGCCGAGATTTTAGAAGGACACGTGGTGGAGAAAAGAAGTTCCACGTTCTAGATTCCGACACGTGTGTTGTATTATCATCTTTCTTTTTACAGTTAAAAAAAAAGAAATATCGCAAAAAGAGACAAATACAACAAAAGAGCTGGTGACGCTACTTTGGCGTCTCCTCGGAACCTGCTGCTTCTTCTCTCCACCCACGTGGCGGCTTCTGGCTGTGTACCCTCCTTCATGCATTCCACGTGTAGAAGTATTACCATCTCAAGGGTATTATCGTCATTCGGTCCAGCCTGATAACATCGTCAAAGAGGCAGGAACGTTACTGCATATTTTCCTTTTCTCTTTCGTTCTTGTTTGTTTCTTGATTTACCCTTCGCTCCAAATTTTCTTTTTCCTAGCTTTTAAATTTGTTTGTTCCAATGATTTCTCTTTGGTTTCTTTACAAATCTTGGGTTGTGAAGTAGAGAACGTTTTTTGGTGTTTGTAATGAGAGTAGTTTTGTGTTTTGCAATGGAGAAAATGACAAGTTTTAGCTCAAAATGTTTGGTTTGTTCATGCTGGGATTTGAGGTTGTTGGTTCTTCAAAGTTGTCTTAGTGATGGGATTTCAGTTCCTAATCAAATTTCAAAATTTGGGTATTTGTAGTTTTCTTTCAAAATCTTTTTGACTTCATTACCTTGTTTTTTTTGTTTGTTGATCATCAAATTAATGGCACAAACAGAGAAACTTCAGAACATTGAAACAGGCCAACATCAGCATAATATTTCTATGAGCAACAATCTTCCTAAGGAGTTGCTGCAAAGATTTATATCCGGGAATCATTATAATCACAGACTCAATGGAGAAGAAGGAGAAGACGACGATGTTGAGCTAAGTCTTGGACTTTCATTGAATGGTAGATTTGGTGTGGACCCAAAAGCCAAGAAGATTACTAGATCATCTTCTATAGCATCAGATTTTGTTAACCCAACAGGAGAAAATGGAAGTGCTTTTGTGGTATCTAATTTGGAAAGTAATTATCTTCCAAGGACTTGTTCTTTGCCAACAGAGACAAAAGAGGAGTGGAGGAAGAGGAAAGAGATGCAGACACTTAGGAGAATGGAGGCTAAAAGGAAGAGAACAGAGAAGCAAAAGATTCTGAAAACAGTGACGGATAAAACTATGGGTGAGGAAGATAAGAGAGAAAATGGCACAAATGGTGATCACCATCAAAAAGAGTTTCTTAAGAGTTTCAATGGTTTCTTTGGTGTTGGTGTAGAAGGGCTGTCAGCACAAGCAGAAGCAGCACCACCATTAACACACGAATCACAAGGGACTGGATCATCTGGGACAACAGAATTTGAGAGCCAGCCACTTCAAGGTAACAAAAATGTCTCTCTTTTATTTTCCTTTCCTAAACATTTGCTGCATGTGTGATTACTTTGATGCTTATTTGAAATTTCATTGCTATTATTGTCATTAAGATGCCGTAAGTATGGATGTTGTTTGAGCTTGATACCGGCTTGTTCAGAATTTCCCCCCAATTAATCTATGAAAGTAGACCAGTTGGAGCCTTTTTGGCATCTTTTTAGCTATTATTTTGTCTACATTGTTGGAGATATTATAATAATTATGTTTACGGTGGTTATTTTCATTAGCTTTTCCAGCTAGCAACAAGCTGGCCTTCTGATGCGTGACAAAGATTTAAAGAAAGATTAAATTATGAATTAGAAGAAAAGGAGCTGAAGAAGAGAACGAAAGGAGCTGAATAAGAGGAAATATTAGGGGAGGAAAATCAATTTATGTCAAAATAATTAAATCTGGGCTTAAAACCTAAATTATCATAGCTGATAAACCAAACTTTTTATCAATAAAATGTCAAAAATTACAAATAAATAGTTAAACCCTGATGAGAATTAGATTTCGGCTTAAAACCCACTAAATAATAAAATTATAATAAAAGAACATAATTTAAAGTCCAATAGTAAAACTAAATAAAGTTTAGTAATTTGGGTTTGTACGTTGCTAATCTCCTCCCAACCAAAGAGTGATGGTTTTGGACTATCCTTCATCGTCTCTGTCTATACACAAGTATATTCTTTGTCACGGGTCCGGTGTCCCCACTAATATGATTCTTTGTATATCATTCAGCTCGATCCAAGTTTACTACTCTGTGAATGTTTTTACTGTTTGATGTGGAGTTGTTTTGCGGTGAGAAATGTGTTCTAAAGTGTTAGAACTCATAAAGGCCTTTAAAAACCTATTTCCAATCGAGCTTTTGTGTGCCTCTTATCCCTTTGCTATTTTAAGAACTTAGTTGACGTTAGGATAGGCCATCTAAATGTTGAAGTAAATATTTAATGATTGGTGATTTCATGTCGCATTTTTCTCAATCCTATTTAACCATGCACCAGATGTTTCTCTGTTTTTGTCATCTTCAAATTCTAGCCAGTGCAAAACAGCATAACGAAAGCTATGAGTGCTCCGTTTACTAACTTCACTTGGCCCTTTTTTTATGATATAATTAGTGCACAACAGAGTGAACCTGAAATGCATGTTATCGCATTTTGTCTGTAATTTATACTTGCTAGCTTCACTTGAGGCTTCCTTCAATACATAGATAGCATCGATGCAAATTTATGGAAGACTTCAAAGGCATAAGCTTCCTGGCTACCTTACTCCAGATGTCAGAAAGTTGACTCTGGCAATCTTAAATTAATTAGATTTCTGGGGAAAAAAACAGATAGTTGAATCTCTAAAACACATGCTTCTGGTTCTTTTAGTTATTTAACCTCTCTTGTTGATGATAATATTTTTAAAACTTGTCGGGGTGGGATCTTCATGCCCGAAGTACTTGGGCAAGAAACTCTTTTAATGGCAAGCTTGCATAGCTTCTCTTGGCATAGTGACACCCCTGGCTAAAGCAAAACTATCTTTGAAGCTATGCATGCAGGTGAATTTATTTAGTCTTCTCTGGCTTTCAAATTAAGTGTTTCCGTTGAATTTCAGGTAATGTCGATATGAACATGCTCATGCTAGTGAAGCTCATATTCTGTGGGTGCCAGTCTTGTGTGATACACCTGAAAATAATGGCTTTTTTTGTTGTTGTCTTGAATGTATCTACCTTTGAGATAGTTACCTTTCTCGCAACAATAGTTTGAGCTCCAGTTTATCTCCCTCCATGTCAGCATGGCGAGCATCTTCTTGGATTATATAAATATCACCTTAACTTCCATAATTTCCGATTATATTTGAATAAGAACTCAGTTTCTTTAATCCAACCTCTTATTCCTCTATTCTGTTTGTTGCAATATAGGAATGAACAAATACACCGAGTCAAGAAGCCCTGTCAGTGTTCAGTCTTTGTCAGATTATGAGCAGAGATCAATCATTGCTCCTGGATTAGTACTAGGTGAAAAATCAAGTTTCCCTGCCGGAGTTGCAATGGAAAAGAATGGATCTAACAAACTTACAGTCACTGAGAATGGGACTAAGGAGGTGGTGAGGGATGTGTTGGAGGATATGCCATATGTGTCCGCAAAAGGAGATGGTCCCAACGGGAAACGCATAGAAGGTTTTCTCTACCAGTACAGGAAAGGTGAGGAGGTGACGATAGTATGCGTTTGCCATGGAAGCTTTCTCTCACCAGCTGAGTTTGTCAAGCATGCAGGTGGTGGTGATGATGTAGAACAACCCCTTAAGCATATAGTGGTTCACCCCTCTCCCTTTTTTTAATGGTAATTCTCGTGCTAAAAAGACAGCGAGGATAAGGAACCATGGAGGTCAAGGCTAATGAAGTTTTCTTTTGAATCTCAATTTTTCCCCGGTTACTGGCTTGTGCCGATTACCATGCCTGTTGCTGCAAACCTAAATTATTTTTCCTCTCTCCATTTTCAGCCGTGTAGCGTGATGCAAGATTATTTTTTCTAATGTAAAGCAGGCCAACCTGGTGAATTGTGTCTATGGCCTGGTTATTTTCTTTCCTTTTTGACAGCAGATGAATTCTTGATCAAAAGTTTATACCCAATTGAGCGCTAACAAAAATACCATGGGTCTATTGCGGGACTGCTTCAAAAATTGGTGTGTAGAAGCGAAAACAATGTTCCACTCTTTACCTACCGCAACTCTGAAGCGCCTAAACCTAATCCTTCTAGGTTAAGGAATTGGACGTACTTGACCAAACTATAAACGAGAGAATTTGTAGCTGAGATGCAAGACTTCAGAAACCAGCAAGTAGTCAAACGGTAAGTATTCCTTAACGACTTCGGTTTGAGTTTGCGGAAAAAGCATGTTGATGAAGGAGAGGGGTGAGACAGAACGACTAACCACCTGTGGAGTGGAGATCTTAGCAACATAACAGCACAACATAAAGGAAGTTCCATCGATACACAAACAACCGTATACAAAGTAGGTAAACCACGAATAGGCAGTTGTTGAGTGTAAATAATACCATCTTGTCTTTCTGTATACCTAATTGCTTGCAGCTGAAGGAAGTAAAATTGGTTCTCATGATCGTTGCTGTTGCTCGTGAACCAAGTGAAATGAACAGGAAAAAAGAACCATCAAAAGCATGACCTGCACAGGGAAACAACCCCACAATAGCCACATGCAGAGCTAACGTTGTCACTACAGGCGAAGGTTGTGATTTGATCAAGAATGCAAGGCGTGAATCACCTTTTGCTCAAACTACACGATTCGTTTCGAGGGCAATACCTTGGCATTGTTTAAGTGAGCACAAACATTTTCCCAGCAAATATCTCGATTCTATGGCTTTATTGAACAAATGGAAACTGAGAAACATGTATAGACCGTGGCGAATGAACATCTGCATTCTTTTGCAGATTCACCAGTGAGCCCCCAAGTGGGGAAACAACTTCGAAAAATGGGGGCAAAACTATATTACACTTTACAAGTGGGAATAACTACAGTTTAGCTCTACCTACGGGCAGCCCATAATGAGGACCAAGAAAGCATAAATACAATGGGCCTTTACCCACTACAAATACCTATGTTAATCAAACAAACATCATCAAGCAACTAGCATGAAGGCGGTTGCAGTTGTTTCAACCGACGGACAACCTGCTTCATTGTTGGCCTGGTAGAGAGGGAGTCAACCGTACACACAACTGCCATGTGTAAGACTTCTACCAAATCATCATGTGGACCTGCATCCCATAGCCCTGCTGTAAAGAACTCCTTAGCTCTGCCCTGCCGTAGGAGCATACATGCCCAAGCAACAATGTTGAAACCATTCCCGTACGATGAAAATGATGGATCCAAAGCTTTCTTGTCTGAAAGTAATTCAAGAAGCACAACCCCATAACTATAAACATCGGCCTTATCTGAAACACGGCAAGTCATTGCATACTCCGGGGCAACATACCCGAAAGTCCCAGCCACACCTGTTGTAGCATGCGTTTCAGAAGTTCCCAACAGCCTGGCCAAACCAAAGTCGGATAGATAGGCGTTGAAATCATCATCTAGCAGAATATTACTGGGCTTGACATCTCGATGGAGTACACGTGGTACACACTGATCATGAAGGTAGGCAAGTGCACGAGCTATGTCCAGAGCAATTTTGTGAAGTATCCTCCAATCCACAGCCCTTGTGGACCTTTCCTGGATAAACTTTTCCAAATTACCACCTGGCAAATAATTATATACGAGGAACATTTCCGTTTCACTGGCATGATAACCAATCAAAGTGACAAGATTTGGATGGTGGAGTCTTCCAAGGGTTTTGATCTCTGCATGGAACTGTTGAATTCCCTGGAATCGTCCAACTGCAAGCTTTTTAATTGCCACCAGAACTCCGGGAGAGATCTCTGCCTTGTAAGTAGACCCAAAACCCCCATTGCCGATGCAATTACTTGCATTGAAGCTCCCAGTGGCCCGCACCACATTCTCAAATGTCAGGGGAACCCCAATATCTGTGAAGATTGTTACTTCCTTTCTAGCAGATCCCATTATTTTGGACTTTGGACTCCACTTTCTGGTGTAGATGAATAGGAAAATAAGAGCTAGTAGAACAGAAAAAATGGCTGATGCAGAGGCTATTGATGCTATCTCAATTGATGTGAAGCCACCACTCCGGTTCTTCTGACTTTGACCTGATGGAGAAGTATAGCTTTGTGCCTCGGAAGCCCTTCCTGGAGAATCTGGAGATGGTGACGCTAGGGAGAAAACATGGCAAGGGTGTAGATACGGGTTTCCAAGAACACTGCTACAATTCATCAAATTGTTACTTGATGGCAGAGGCCCAGACAAGTTATTGAAGGAGACATTAAAGATTGAGAGCAAAGTCACATTTGCCAAACCAGAAGGAATCTGCCCGGAGAGTTTATTGTTATTGAGCAGAAGAGCAGTCAGATTTCTCAACCTCACAAGATCATTTGGTATCTCCCCAGAAAGCAAGTTTGAAGAGAGATCCAGAACCTCTAAAGTTTGCAGCTTCCCTATGCTAGAAGGAATAGAACCAACTATTCTATTACCAGTCAAAGACAGATACTTCAAACCACTTATTTGGCTCAAACTTGATGGTATCTGGCCTTGCAAAAGGTTCCAACTCATGTCAAGATAAACAAGAGAAACTAATTCGCCAACACTTGGTGGAATGGTCCCAGCAATCTGATTCTTAGATGCATCCAGAAGCTTGAGTGATCTGCACATTGGACCCATATTTGCCGGAATCTGACCAGACATTCTATTATTGCTAACATTGACAATCATCATGTTCAATCCATCACAATTCTCAAACAAGATCCCTGGAAATGGCCCGCTGAGCTTGTTGTCTCCAGCCAAAAATGTGTAAGCAGTTTGCTTTCCTAATCTTACCGGGGAAATAGGAAGGGACTGGAGAGTACCAGTAAAGTTGTTGTCCCCAAAGTTATGAAAAACTGAGATTTCACCATTTCTTCCAAGTGACATAGTAGGACTTCCTGCCTTAGCTTTATATGCAAAAAATGATATATAGGCAGATGACGGGTCATAAATATTTAAGGGATACTCAATTGTGGAAGGAACAGGAGGGCAACTGCTGCTATAGAAACTGGGGATGGAACCTGACAATGCATTTCCACTAACATCAAAAACAGTCATACAAGGAACTCGAAACTCCTCAAGAAGTTCACCATAGAGCCCATTGGAGCTCAAATCCAGATACCGCAGCTTATTGCAGCGACTGAACCCATGAGGGATTTCTCCTTTGAAGAAGTTGTGAGACAAATTGATCATTTCCAAGCTATCACAGGAATCCCAGTTGCTCAGCAACATGCCGCCAAGGGTTGCGCTTGGTGCCCACAGCATCCTCAGTTTCGGAAGAGTCATGACATCTGCAGGAATACCCCCTTGAAAAAAATTGAAATCTTCATCCATAGAGCTCAAATGATCCAACAAACCGTTCCCTCTCGTACCATTAACATCCTGATACGGATCAAACATATTCGAAAGCACAAGCACAGACAAAGCAGAGCAATTTCCAAGCTCAGGGGGTACCGACCCGCTAAGACTATTCCTTGACACATCCAACACTTCTAGCTTCCCAAGCTTACCCAGTTCACGTGGAATAATTTCTTCAAACATATTTGAATACAACAACAATGTCCTCAAATTCCCACAATTCCCTAAATTACTAGGAATCCCTCCAACCAAGAAATTCCCAGATAAATCTAAATGCTCAAGTTTCTCACAATTATATCCGAAATCCTCAGGCAGTGAGCCACCAAGCTGATTCAACGACAAATACACACCCTTAAACCGACCAGCAAACCCTGGAATTGTCCCGTTAATACGATTACCAGCTATATTCAAGATCTCCAAACCATCACAGCGAGAAAGTGAATCCGGTATCTCTCCTTCTATCCTGTTAAACCCTAAATTCAAAACCCTCAAGTTCCTTAACCCGGAAAATGAAACCGGCAACGACCCAGATACCAAATTACCCTCCAGATCAAGAACCTCTAACTTCTCCATGCCCCATATTTCACTCGGTATCAACCCGAGAAACCCATTAAAGGGCAATGATAAAACCCTAAGTTCACTTAACCTAGCAATCAAAGGCACCAACTTTCCCATTAAAATTCCCTTACTACCTTTACAATCTCTCCTAATCCCAAACCCGTACAGTGAAAGCTCAATAGAATCACCAGAACACAAAATAGCACCTCCACCTCCACTTTTCTTACCTCTGTAGTTTCCATTTCCAGTGATATTAAGCGAAACGACACGCGAATTAGCATCACAGGACACGCCGTTCCAGTGACAGTGGTTGGTGCTGATCAGATTCCAGCCGGAGATAAGCCCTGAAGGATCAGAGACTGAGTTCTTGAACTGTAACAGCACAGATTTGTCAGAATCAAAAGAAGCGACGCCGTTTAGTGACAGAGAGAAGGCACAGAAGAGAGAGAAAAGCTTCAGTTTTGTGAAAGATTGCCACTTGATAACTGAAGAAAGAAAATAAGAGGAACCCATTTTAGAACCCTCAAAAGGGTCTCTAAAACACTGAAAGCCCCTCTCTTTCAGTTTTTGAAGTAAATGAATAGAGAGGTTTTTCTTTTTTTCTCTGTTTTCGAAAACCCTAACCCTAATTTTAGGGTCTTTCACTGAGAGAGAACAAGTAAGAGGAAAGGAAAGAGTAAAGATTCAACAGTATATGTGTTCTTTAGGAAAACGCGTTTTTCGTTTCATTTTCTTTAATTTCTTCATTTCCTTCTTCTCTCACATTTCTTTCCTTTTCTTCTTTGGGCCAAACATCGTTCTAGCCCCCCTATTATCATGTAATTCTCAGCTTAGTTTTCTAGCAAACTAGTTCTTCAATTAAATCTTTTTTTCATGCCGTCTTAATCAAGTTCCTCCATCATATATTTTCACTTAATTTTTGCCTGCCATGCTACAAAATGATTCTCGAGCTAGTCCTTCCATGATACGGTAATTAGGTTTTTTTATATATAATCATGAGTGTTCTAACCAATTTATTTATATCTCGACTAATCATTCAAAGCCTTGAAATTAAAGACTAGGTAAGCCTCTAACGACTCTGTGGCTTGTGACACTCGAACTGGTGATATCTTAAGAGCAAATTCAAAACTTGACCAGTTAAGTTATATCTATCAAGGTTTAGCTTACATATAGTGATTAGTTTTGCATGTTCATTTTGTATAGATCTTGTTTATTATTGACTCTAATAAAAATATTTAATTGAGATTTTTATGAACTTGTTATAACTTTTTGTGATAAAATTAAGATGTTTTTCAAATATTAGGTTAGTATTTTCAATAATCAAAAGATAACCTGGGATTTGTCATATTTAATATTAAAGAACGGCAACACGTCAATTTTTTTTTGAAATTTCTAAGATCTAATTGGAAAAAAAAAAAGAGTTCTAGCAACCATATAAAAAATGTAATCATAATGAGGGGACCAATTCGAGGCTCATCTTTTTAGCATGCCTCAAGAATTTATTTGATTTTGTTTACGAATGGAGGTTTGTAGCAGAGGGAAGGGAGGTGGGGTCCAAGGGGAAGTAGTTGGGGTCCACAGGTGGTCAATGAAAGCCAGCAGCCCCGTCAATTTAAAGACTCACGGTGGTTGGCTTGGCCTCCCTCTTTATCGTTCACTAAAAAGAAATATTAAAATTATAAAAAAGAAAAAAGAAAAAAAAAGATTCCTAAAGGTTGAAAACGTGGCTGTGGATAAAGGATTCCACGTGGGGTGTCCTTCCAGAAGGTGAGGATGGGGGCCACCTGCCCCCTCTTTTGTTCAGCTCCAGTTCACGTGGTCCTGAATAACCACGATTAGTCGTTTAAAGCGAAAGATGTTGAGTCCAACGCGCCGTCGTTTGCTTTGCTTCATAAACACTGCAGAGAATGTGCTGCCGTTATCCTGTGATCCGTTATCCTCTGTTTGCCTTGGCTGGCCTGGCCTACACCTATAAAGGCTTGAAGCAAAGGGAACAAGTATCTTTATTGGGCTAACAACAAACATACTTTTATTAGAAAAGCAGATTATTAAATTGCCTGCTTTATTCTATTTTAATTTTAATAATAATCCCATCTCTTTTAGGGTTCTTAGTCTTATCTTTTATCAAATAATTACGACCAAGTGATGAAGGAGTGACCTCACCTTGCCTAAATTACTCTCCTTGTGTATAATTACGGCATGGATTATAATAAGCATTCACAAGAATCATACCTGTGAATAGAATGATTGTTGTGGTCCATCTTTGATCTTGCATGTGAATGCAATCCTATTCGAGAAAGTTTCAACAATAATTTTTTAATTTAAAAATTTGAACAGTTAAATAAAATTTTAAAATATAATTTATATTATTGTTTAATATACCTTTTAATTAAAAAAAAATTTCGTTTGAAAAACGTGTGCAAACTCACTTTACATTATGTTATTAATTAATCTTAATTAGAAGATAAAATAAAAGTTGTGGTATTCAAATTTATGACTATTTGTTCAGTAAAGCTTTGATATCATACCAAATAATCATTTAAAATAAAAAACTTATGATATTTCTTTAACAAATAATATCAATGTTTATTTCATTTTTATATCCTAAAGTGGAAAAATGAATTATCATGATTTTTTAAAAATTTATTATTTATCAATTCTCTCGAATGTTTCACCCTATTTTCCCAAGTTAGCAAAACTAGAAAAAATGCCTCTATGTTTCGAAAACTTCAATTCTCTGTCAAAGTGCTGATGGGTTTTTTATTATTATTTTTAATTAACTCTTGAAACATGCGTGTGTTTTATTTTGAAAG
>Ga0307515_10008986_pt1 | contig 19412 bp, 3 predicted proteins | sample 17_EM_MG_FD_194513 | JGI IMG/M metagenome (GOLD analysis project Ga0307515, IMG submission 194513) | Populus trichocarpa ectomycorrhiza microbial communities from riparian zone in the Pacific Northwest, United States - 17_EM | ecosystem: Host-associated > Plants > Roots > Unclassified | place...
TACTAAACTATTTACTATATAACTTTAATAGAAGCTATAAAGTGTATATAAAAGTCTAAATCTAAATTATTAGAATTTATTATTAAGTGGTTGTTAAGATATTATATTGTGATTTTTACAATTTTTGGTGGGGAAATGGACTTGCCGGCTCGGTGGTTCTGCCGGCTCGGTAGTGGAATACGTTATTCTTAATTTAAAAATGCGAACTTTATTAAACTTAGTAGGGTTATACTTCTTAAACTTAAAAACTCCTCTTATAATAAAACTATCAATCTCCTACTTATTAAATGCTTAGAAAGGAGCTCTAGGGGTATTAATATAACCTTCCTTTTAGAGCTATTTTGCGAGCTTAAAGTCAGGCTTCTCCTTAGCTATTATAAAGGCTATTAATAACTTAACTTTATTCTTAATGGTAACAATAAATTGATCTTTAAAATTAATAAGATATTAGCGATTTTATAATCCTTTTAGGCGACCTCTACCGCGTTATAGTTACGGCACATCTACTACAATTATATTAGAATTGTAGTCGCCTTCTAGAGCACGTTAATTATAGTTCTCCTTTAGAGTATCTTCTAAGGTATCCTGTAAAGGCTTAAAACTATTATCTTTATGGTAAGGCTTAATAACAGTTAAACAGAATTAAGTAGGTCTGTAAGGCATCTAAATAGTATAAGTTTAACTATTAATTATAATAAGTTAATGTGGGCCTAACTATCCTCCCTTTTTACGCCATACGCGTACCTTAGATTAAAGTAGTAAATTAAGTATAGTTAAGGTGCTTAGACCATTTCTTATTTCTAATATATTGTTAACCTAGCGTATAGCGTAGAGACGTTAGACCTCCTTCATTGCCTTATAAATAGCCTCAGCTTATTACACGATAGAGGGAAATAGTAGAGAATTATTAGTTATTTAAGGGTAGGCGCTAAAGATTAGCAATATGGGTATGAGCCCATCTAGGCTAGCGGAATCGTTAATGGTTTTAATAGCTATTTATAAGGTAAGTTCTTCGCTAGCGTCCTCTAGTTCTAAAGAGATAATCTTATATACGCGATGTAATGGCGCGTAGTATTGCTCTACTTTTTTAATACTATTATATGCCTTAACAGGGACTTCCTTAACCTTAATTGCCATTGCCTTTATCTATTATTAAAACTCTATAGATAAGAAGTTCTTTCCTACGTTATAGACAATTTAATTAGGGGGTCCTAGGTAGATATTAATCTAGTATAATTAAAGGGTATCCTATGCGTTCCTAGCTAATATATCCTTTAAGAAACGTGCGGCTTAGAAGGAGGTAAAGAAGTTAATAACTTAGAGTACTAGCTTGCCGCTAAGATATATAACGTTAACAATAATATAGAAGTTAAAGCTGTAGTTATCTTTAAGGGTGAACTTAAATCGGCTAGGGGACTTTTAGTTTATTTAGTAGTAATAGCAATACTTTATAAGATGCTTAATTACCTTAACCTTAACTTTATAGCCTACTTGCTAAAGAACCCTAAGCAGTTAATAAACAGATAGGTAGCTAGATTAATGGTATAGTTAACGTAACTCTAACTTAGTTAGGTAGCTTTAAGTAATACTCTTTTTTAGTTAATAAAGGAGTAACTAAGGGTAACCCTACTTGCGCATAACGGGCACCTAATTATCTCCCTAAATAAGTATATTCTTAAGGTTATTAAGCTTAATACCTAATTTATCTATATCTCTAATGCAAAATAGAAATGGGGTGTTTATGGGAACAACGTAAAAAGTAATATACCCTAAGGGGGTTTGGACTCTAATTGTGCTAAGAAAGATTATAGTACCCTTACTAAAACGAATTATATATTAACCTACCGTTAATTAGTTAATCTAAACAGAGGTATTAAGTTATTAAAGGGCTCAAACTTAAGGTTCTCCTACTATAGATACTTCTACGGCTCTAGTATCTGGTATAATACTATAAAAGATATTTGCCGAGTATTTGTTATTAAAGGAGAACGTAGAACTCTTTCTTAGCTTATTAAAGATATCTAACTTTATAATAGTATGGAGCGTAGATTAGTTATCAAAAACAGCGACGGTTTATATACTATTTACCTTATTATACTTAGTAAAGTATTAGTTAGGAGAGTAGTCCTTAATTTCTATATCTATTTGGAGCTGTCCGGCCTTATTAACCTTACCCTTAAGGTCTTTTATGCCTTTATATTAAACTAGGAAGCTTTAGAAGTAGGCTGTAGTAACCTTATAATTTTTAACGTTTCTTATACTCTAGCGAAACTTACTATATACCTCCTTTTGCTTGTTAAGAGAGTGCCTAGTTAACTAGCAATTTGGCTTCTTATAAACATAGCACTTTTTTTAGCAATTACTTTAAAATAAACCTCTATAAGGACCTCCACGATTGCCTTATAGTTAACGTTAATTATACCCTTTACTATATCCTCTACTACGGCTACTATATATACGGTCTGTCCAGTTCTGGTTATATTAGTCTAAAATACCGGTTTAGATAGGGTTTTTGGTATAAAACTGTTAAGATTCTTATATTTATATCGCAGTACCTATAGTAGAGCGTAGTTTAGCATATACTTCTTTAAATATATCCATAGGTTTATATAGCGTTAAATTACACTTAAGAACGCTATGGCAGGCTGAGATAACCTAGTCCCTTAGACTGTTTTTATTTTAGTAGGTTTTAGTAAAACCACGTTAGATTTTCTGGAGTTTATTAAAGAGTAGTTAAAGGCACTCTAAATAAGTCTTTATTAGGTTAGAAGCAATAACTCTCTAAAATATAGTCTCCCGCTATTTAGATATATAAAGTTAACGATTCTTATTAGTTTTAAAGTAGGCTCTAGTAAGCTAAAGTATTACGTTAAAGCTATAGTTTCTACCCACAATATAGTTATAGTAGAATGTCGCCGCCTGTCCCTTTAATATAATAGAGAAAGCGTAATAGTACTAGTGGCATTAAATTCTAATTTTATTATAATAGTTGTAAAAGACCCATAGTTTTGTTCCGAGTATATCGTATAGTTCTCCTCTAAACTTCTTCTCTTTGTCTAAGTATACCTTTATTAGATTCGTGACTTCTTATAGTAAAGGCTTACCAGTTAGCTGGGATAGAGGAGTTAAAGGCGGCGGAGGAGGTAGAGAAAGAGTACTTTTAGGTAGAAGAGCACTTCTAGGTGGGAGAGCACCTCTAAGTAGGAGATTAGCGTTCTAGGGGTTTTAATACGAATTAAAGTTGCCTTCCGAAGAATATGGGTTGGTTTTAGGTTTTATAGTTAACGTAAAATCTTAGCTTCCGTCCATACTAGTTCTTCTATACTAATAATAACGGCCTAAATATTACTAGTAATTGGGTTACCGTTCTTAGCAATATATACCCCGTTCCTATAGAGAAAGTCTTAAAAATTCTAAATAATATTAACATTACCTAGTGTCTAGGTGTCGGCGGTCTATCCTATAAAATCCTCCCTAAAATATTCCCACAGCTGTAAATCGGCGTAGTGTCTATCTTAGTAAAATAGAATATAATGTAGGAGAAAGCTATTAACTTATTTTGCGGTATAAGTTATTATGTTAAAGGTAAATTCGTCCTAATCTTTATTAATAAGTTTCGTATGCGTCGCTACCCCTAGTAGTAAGGAGTCTTTCTAGTCATTTGGAGTAATTATAGCCATGTTTCTAGCTTATAGAGTTATAAAAAGGGAAGTGTTGTTAGTATAATAATTATTATTTAGTACGCGTTTGTGACAAGAATCTGCGATTATAGGGCTTAGGACCAGTTCTGGCCTTAAATCGCGAAGATTTATAAAGCGTGTTATTCTGTATAATGGACGCAAGAATCTATAATCTAGAAAAGGCTTAGGACTAGTTCTAGCCTTTAGATCCTTAGATTTGTAGAAAAGTTCTATTTAAGGTTTAGGACCAGTTCTAACCTTAAAAGATAGCTTTTTCTAGCACAAGTAGCACTAGTATAGTGGCTCGTCTCTTTTTGGAATACTTAGCTATTCTATAGTATAATAGTAAAGTTAACCACTAATTAGTGTTAGTATTACAAGGTAATATCACGTAGCTACAGTTCGTAGATAGTATGATGTTTTTTTATTCTTCTTCTAAAATGAGGGAGGGCGAGGAGCTTAAGGCTCCTCGCCACGCTAGTGCCGCGGCGATACGTGATAACTACGTGCCTTATTCCCGACAAGTAAAGAAGTAATATATAAAAAAAGAAATTAAAATAGTAGCTAGAATAGTAGTAGTAAAAGTAGTAGTTAAATATAGAGTAACTTTTTATATATTAAACTATGGCTTATTTAATAAGGTAAATAAAATAAAATATATATATATAATAAAAAAGTTAATTAAGAATAATTAATTAAACTATATAATTATATAATTATATAAGGAATATTAATTTATAGCTATATATTATCTATATAAACGGCTATATATAGGTCTATATAAATATTTATAGCGGTCTTTATAGTAGTCTCTATAGTAGTTTCTATAATAAGCTCCTTAATATACTTAGAATAATGTTCTATATAGGGTAATAGTAGGGCAGGTAAAGCTTTATTAAAGCTCTAATATATCTATATATCTATATTAATAGTATTTATAATAACCTTTATAAGAATCTTTATACTAGGTTTATTAATAATCCTTATAGTAGGGTCTTTAGTATATTTATAAGTATTTTATTTAACCTCTTTTATAAAAATAAAATTATATAAAGTAGTAATAAAAGTAATAATAAAAATAGTAGTAGAAAATAGAAATAAAAATAAAAGTAGAAGTAAAAGCTATAGCTAAGGTAGTAAAGGTAGTAAATTAAAAAGTTATTAATATAGTATATAAAAGATAATAAAAATAGAAATAAAAATAGAAATATAATAGTAAAGATAAAAATAAAAATAAAAGTAATAAAGAAATAATAAAGGAGTAACTAAATTAGAAATAGTAAAAGTAAAAATAATAAATAATAAGTTTAAAAAATACTAAAAAATAATATAAGTAGTACTATAAGTAGTAATAAAAGTAATGGTAGAAGAAGCAGTATAATAATAATAGTAGAATTAGAAGTAGAGGTTTATATAAAAGTAAAAGTATAAGGGGAACTTGTAAATAGGGGGCTATAAGGACACGATTGTGGAATAGGATAAATTGGTAAGAGAGATAAATCCTTAAGGTAAGGCCTCTAGGATTATAGAGACTATATACTACGGGCACGTGCCTTTAGTATATAACCGACAACTATCTAAGGGGCGTCCGGGGGTTATCCTAAGGGCAACTTAAGGTAACTGCAATAATATCCCTTATATTGCCCCCCCCCTCTTACAGTTAGCCCCTAATCGCAATTACCTTATAATAGGGAGATTATAAGGGCTTGTCCCGGAAGGGGTTTAAAGAGATATTAGAGAGGTAAGCGTTGCTCTTCCCGCGCACTTAATAGTATTTACTTAATCTACGCGGTTAGTAGTATTTACCTATTCCGCGTAATTAGTATACTTTACTTAGTCTACGTAGTTAGTACCCTTTACTTATTCTATATAGTTAGTACCCTTTACTTATTCTACGCAGTTAGTATTCTCTACTTATTTTACGCGCCTAGTATACACTATATAAAGAATACATTTTAACCTAATAGTAGTATAGTATAACCTTAATACGCCTAATAACGCCCTTTAGTTAACCTACTATTTTAAGTTTAATATTTATATAAGTCCCGCCATAATAGTAGCACCGCACTATTAAACCCCTAATTATCTTTATTCTTGCCGTTATTTTCCTTATTTATCCTACTACCTTCTCTACTGTTATTCTTTTTATTGCTGTTGTTTTCCCTGTCTATTCCGCTGCCTTTTCTACTCTTATCCTCTTTATTAGCAAATTTTAGTGTACTGGTCTATCTCTACTCCATAGGTGGGCCTTTATATCCTCTAGTATAGTATTATTTGTAATATTTATAACCTTAGACTTGCCGGTGAAAGTACACCACAAGATGCGGTAATTAATTCCTGTTTCCTATTTATTGTTACCTTAAATTTATTTAAGGCGCGCTTAGATAGCGTTAATGTTATAGTTATATAGCATTAAAATCGTCTTATTAGTATACTGTGAGAAGGAGACCTTATATATAGTTTTAGGGTTTATTCTTTGTGATAAATACGCTAGGCTACCGTTATCCTATTATATTATCTTTATTAGCCCGCATATAATAATTAAAATAGCGTAATATTATAATATAGGAAATGGTGGTAAAGTGCTATAGTATATAGCGAGTATCGCGATATAACGTTGCGATACGATTAATATAATATTATATATTTATACTTATAGTATACGGTTATTAAGTAAACCCGTTATTATACTTAGGATCTAGTTTCTTTAGATCTTCTATAGTATTTTTAAACGGATTACTAATTACCTGCTAAGTCTATAGTATTTTGTCTCTAGTTACGTTCTATATCTTATTAACTTATTATAGAAGTAGCCTATATAGCCTTTTATTACGCTTAGGTTAGTAGCTCTTTTAGGTATTCTATAGTTGCTCCCAACTATCTATAATACGCTTTAGTAAGTATAGTAAGAAGCTTCCTATAGATTTACCTATAATTATAGCGTTGGCTTTAAACTTATAAACAACTTATATTCCGCTTCTATAGTCCTTAAGAGTATATTAAATTGCTATATATATAAGCTATATTGTATTGGCTATAATAGGTAAGAAGAGGTTAGTACTATTCTTATTAAGGGCGAGTGACCTTGGCTTAGTATTAAAGAATACGCACTTAATATAACGTGTAATAATTGGCACCTTAAATCTTGTCTCTCTATTCTAGCCTTAGTTAGTTAGGTATAGTAAAAGGTAGAGTATTAACCGGGCCACCGAGCGTAAAGCGGTTATCCTTAAGTAGTTTTACTACTTCCTCTACTATAGCCTCGGTATCTAGTTTAGGACAGTAATAGCTCCTAGTAATGGTATTGCGTACTATATTTATTATATAATACTAAAACACGCTAAGCTAGTCGTATAGCTAGAAAATCGGTTAGTATAGTGCTACTAAATCTAAGGACCACGAACTTTGCGTACTGCCGGCCCCGGTAGTATACTTAATGCTCTATTTATTAGGTTTTTGTAACGGTTTATAATAGTAATTACCTCTTTTTACGTCTGCTTTATTAGTATATTTAAATCGCTTATGTTTATTTTTAGCTAGGGAGAGAGATAGAGCTTTTTAGGTATAGAGCCTATTATTACTTATATAATAAGACGTGTCTAAGTAATACCGTATATCTTTATATTAACTAGGCTAAGTAGCTGCTTTATATATTGTCTAAAGTCATCCTATAGCGGTTATTTATTTAAGTAATATATATGTTTCTTTTAAGTATAGGTTTCGGATGTCTTAGGGTTACTTAGGGTTTATAGGCTTTTATCTAATAAGAACGGGACTGTCCGTTAGGATAACGTTATTAAAATTAATAATAATAGGTCGTACTATAGCATATTAATAACAGCCTTGCCTTTTAATGGAGATAGTTACGGTATAAAGCCTAATATTATCCCCTTTAAGATCTAGATTATCTTAGGAGTTACTGCTTAACTTATAGCGTCTTTATTTACTTTTCTATGGGATAGGTAGAGGATAAGTATATTAGTTTAGTAGAACTACTTGGCTTTTATACGCACCTTACTTCCCTAAAAGACGCTAGATAGTTTAGAGTCTTATACCTAATATGCTTTAAATAATAACCTAGTTAACTTTTATAATATAAATTAGGCATTTCTTACTAAGTATATAAAAAGGAGCTTTAATAAACTTATAATAATAAGTTAGGAGGGCGGCCTAACTATTTATTAGGCTTTATAATAGAGTAATTAGATTACCTTGCTATAGCGTAGGGTCCTACTTTATATAATATTTTTTCTATACCGCACAGAAGCCTAGTTCCTCGCGATATTTACCTACTCTTAAGGTAAATAGTACGGTATATAGGATATAAAGGGTAGCTAGCGCGTAGAGGGCGATATATAGTAGTGTTGTGTTCTAGTTTATTATAGTTACGGTAATCTACCCCTTTATTATAATCTGGCGCCGCTAGTTATAACTTACCGCTGTTTTGGTTAAGTTATATTTATTTACCGCCTAGTATAAGCCTGTTTCCTTACATATATATTAACCTATGCCCTATTTATTTGCTTAAAATCTTTATTATATATAGTATTATATATATCCTAATTACTATAGTTATTTATAAAGAAACAGTCTATAATATTAATATCTATCAGCACGAGTGAGATAGGCCTCGCGATATGGTTAATATTATATATCTAGAGGGTATTTAGCGTGCGTTTCGTCCTGTTGTTAGATAGCTTTATACTCTACACTTTAAGCATTCCGGTTCTTGTGTTAATTTTACTACCGTTATAAACTTAGAGGGTTTTTACCAACGTATTAGCGTATTTTAGGTATTTGCCCTCACTATTTAATTACCTAGTATCCTAAATTATAAGTAGCAGATAAAGCCTCCCTACTTTATTGCTATAGAGGCTGTTATTTACCCGCTTATATTCTTGTACTATTATAGCATTATAGCGGGAGGCTCTAGTGTTAGCCTATAATGGGGTATATTAAGTAAACACCTTATTAAGCTTATTAGTGTTAGTAGCGTTCTTCCTAAAGCAAATATAGTATATAACGCTGTAATAGATGCTTAAGGGTATTTTTAATACCTAATTGTTATCGGCTTCTAGTTAGTTAACGTCCTAGTCTATTCGCTAGATTCCGTTAATCTGCTTACGGTATTCCCTTATAAAGGGGGCTAGTTTAGATATAAGGTTAGTAATCTCTATTTAGCGCTATACCTCCTTAACTATACGCTAGATAGATATATTAATTCTCTAGTCTTAAAGTGTCTAAGTTATATAGTTGTTAAAGTTCTATATATATAAGTGATGTGCGTATATATTAACTATAGGGCCTAGTTATATTATCTGTATTGCGCTTATTAGGTCTACTATATTAATTATATTAGTTAACGTCTATAGCTTAAGTTCGTTTTAAAGCATAGTGTTAAGATATATAGTGTTATATTATAGCATCTACTCTTTATAGTTATTCCGTTTATTAGTTTTACGGTAAAATGCCTTCTATAGCTTATATACTTGCTCTAAATACTTTATATCTATGCCTCCAATTACTCCTAGTTACTAAATACTCTCTAGATAGTGGGTAATAGCATATAGCTTAGGAATATTAAAGTGTGGTAGTTTTGCCTTGCTTAGTTAAAATAAAAGAAATATATCCTTTGTCTTATCTATTTTATAAATAGCTACTACTAGGTACTAGATAGTTGATTTGTTATATAATATATATTAAGATAGTATGGTAAAGTCTATAAACGCCCGGATAAATAGTATAGCGCCTTTATTCTGTTTTAGTAAGGGTACTATAGCGGGGACTAATTGTTGTAATAGAGATTTATATATCTTTCCTGTTTATTAGCCGACATTTGCCTAGCTATCCCATACTATTATATTGGTAAATTATTCCACTTATATGAAGCAGGTGGTAATAAGTGTATTAACATTTAATATCTCCTGGCCGCAACTATCTATACGCGAGATATTGAGGCCCTAATATTTTCCGGCCTGTATTTCGCTTTATATAAGCCCCTTAATCTAGTATATAAGATATTCGCTAGTAAGGCCTTTAAGCACCTAGTGTAGAAAATCAGGCACTATTATTTTGTGGATATTAGATAAATTATAGCCCTATATAAAGTTGCGGAACGGCCGAATATAATTTAAGTTATTCTTTTTATTAGTATCGCAACCTTCCTACTGTATTTATATTTGGTTTTTTATCAATTAGTATATACGGAACGGCCACGGTCACTAGATGGCAGTCGTTAGATTATACCGTTTATTTATATATATGTGATAAGTCAAATATTTACGGCTACTCTTAATACCTATAAGCGTGACCTGTTCTTTATAATTAGCTATAAATATAGCTAGAAGTGGAAAGCAGTGTTAATTCTGGCTATCCGTGTATAGGAGACGTACTTCTTCTTTACTAGCTTTCTCTAACGCTATAGGCACCATTAGTATAATTATACTAGTAGTAGGGTTGTCGCTAAAGTATACGTTTAAGGATAGCCGTAAGGGTCTTGTATTACACCGCTAGTTATATTATTTAGTTACTAGGTATATAAACCAGGAGGTATATAAGCAGTAATAAGGCTAGTTGATTTACGGATTATTAAACGCGTAGTTTAATGTTTCTAATTAAAATATAAAGCGGCTATGCTTTCTTACTGCCGGTGTATTGTATTAGTTGGGTCTTATTACTAGCTAATATAATTAGCACTATGGTTACGCCGAGCAGTAGCTGCTTTTATGTCTCCCACTACCAGTCTACTATATTAAGCTTATTGTATATTCTTGTTCCTACTAATAAGTACTGCTTTATTAGCGAGAAAGTTATGTCTTTTTAAAAAGGGCCGTGACTAATAAGGAAGGACACGATCTTTAGAGCATTTTAGTAACATACTAGCAGCTACTAGTCCCCTACGGTTACAATTATTTTAATCTACTGCGGTTAATTACTTTTAGATTACATCTGTTTTAAAAGTAGTTTTGCTTTAATATTATTAGCACTCTAGTAAGAAAAATAGTTGGTAAATACTCCCTAAAGCCTAATATCGTTAAACCACTCGTTAATAACGCGGTTAGAAGTTCTGTAGCTTACCTACTATAAGACCTATATGTATTCTGCCTTACTGCTAAATAGATAAAATAGGGGAGGTGTCTTATTTAGTGCACTGCTAGTACGCTTAATACGCGTTATAATATTATATACTACCGTAGTATCGTCCGCAGTTTATGGATTTCCTTAGTTCCGTCCTAGAGGCTTTCCTATGGCGCGGCTAGTAGCCTCTTTAAATATTTTAGTCCAAAAGACGTTTATAGATATTCTAGTTAAAGTTTGCTAATTGGTCTTAACTATTACTAGGTTATATACCCTATTAAATATTACGGAATTATTATTATAGTGTATATCCGCAGCCCTATTATTCGGCTTATTAATAATATTATTACCTAAAGCTTATATAGGTGGCTACTTATTACCTTACTCTAATTCGGCCTTATAATTAGTTATATAATGCCCTTCTAAGGTTTAATAGTATAATAGTACATTGTTGTCTATATATTGTGTAAGTGGCCACTTATTATATTGCTCTAGCTTAGCCCTATAATAGGCTGTCTAATACTCCTCTAAGCTTTAATAGCGTAAGGGTGTATTATTATTTATCTCTTTAATATTAAAGCCCTTATATCTACCCTTCTTCCGTTTTTATTATTTTAGATAATATTATTTATAACGGGTTAGACCGCCCATACTTTTTACTTTAGTCCTATACTTTCTATATTACCGCTAGATAGAGCTTATTTATAAATTGCCGCATTAAGCTGTAATTTGCTATAGTTTGGTTAGAAGGGGGCCGAAAATAACATCTGTATAGAACCGTATATTTAAAGTAGTGTTTATAGCTCGTATTACGTTATAAGCTAGTTAAGATAGGAGGAGTATAGCAAGAGTACGGCGATGTCTATGGACACTAACGCGCTAGATAGCGTAACCCGTTATATTTTACGCTAATTTACGCTAGATCGCGTTATGTTAGGCTAGGAGACTCTACTTATTACTAATATCGCGCCGCCTCTCTATTATACTAAGCACAGGATTCTAAACACTACTATTCCCTACTTAGGATACTAGACTGTTTTTTATAATAGGACGTAATATATAATAGTGGTATGCCGTAAATATAGCGTGGTATAACTCTACGAGCGCTATAGATCCGTAAAAAGACATACAGCTTATCACTGGCTTAGGCATTACTGTGGAAAGACTTAATACTATTAAGCGGACTTTTAAGTAGGTTATTATTGAGGATGGCATCCTATATATTTTATTTCGCAGATAATTAAATAATTTGCTGCGCAAGCAGGCGATCCAGAAAGTTATCCGTTAGGTAGTAGAATGCGAGAAGGCACTAGCGCCATAGGTATATAAGACTATGTAGAATATGCTAGCCCGCGTATAGTTAAATATACGTAAGAAGATAAAGGTGCTAGGGCGGCCTGGTATTAACTATGTAGTAGATACGGAAAGGGGGTATACAGCTACTATAAACTTGTAGAGTTTGTCCTAGCTTGACTATACGTAGAACTACGGCTATAATCTTAAATGACTTATTATACTACTTTGTAGGCAGAAACTAGATGGTATAAACTTAGTCCTAAGTATAAATATGGCCTTAAGTCTAGTATCGCTGTCTAATGCGCCTTAAGACCTACGTATAGTCGAATATTAGCTGCTAGTTAAGATATTTTTAGAGGCCGGGGTAAATTATAATAAGGAGTGGATATAGGCCGCCTATATAGAGACTATGCCTATCTAAAATAATGGGGCCTTAAGGGCTGCTCTGTTAAGGGCAGTTTATTATAGGGTGGGCTAGGTTATATTTACGGCTATCCGTAGAGATAGTATATAGGTATCCGTCGTAATTATAATATATTGCTAACGTTTATCTAGCCCTATCTTTAGCGCGATACGTTTTACTAGGCGGGCTAGAAGGTATTAATTAATTACAGTTAATCTAATCTACGTGGAGGTAGTAACTTTAATTAAGTTTACCTTGTAGCGAGACCTCCTATCGCACTAGGAAGCCCTAAGATTATTGCCTATATATATAATCTTAGGTTATCTAGACGTAGTATAGCAAATTGCCTTTACTATAGGCTCTTCTATTAAGGGCAATTATATAAACATTATATTTATCCTGTGTTTTGCTAGCTAGTAGCTAGTATAGTAGGACAGGTATTATTCTAAGGGCCTATAGTATTAGCGACAAGTTTCTTAAGATATAGTGTAAGCTTTGCAGTGCGAAGAATTAAATGAACGACTTAATTGTAAATGTAGCTCTAGAGGCTCTATATATACACAAAGAAGGTAGAAGTAATGGGGTAATAGATAGCTGAAATGGGAACGGTGATCTGCAACCAATATTGATCTGCAACCAATATATTGGGCAGCGTTAACGCCGTCTTGGAGCCTTCCAAGCGGTGATCTTATGTCTTAGCGCAGTGTCGGTAGTTGGTTACATATGGTAACGGTGTGCTAATGCTAGAAATAGCATACCCAATATAAGTAGGAGAGGGCGTTAGGTTATGTTGCCTTAGCGGCAGCTATAGTAAGAAAAGGATTAGATCTATTTAAGGTTATTATAGTTTAGTAAAAATAGAGGCGGCCTGTACTATACGGAGAGTAATTAATAATAGTTATGGTTATTAGCGAGATATCTAAACTATAATCTAACTGGTTAAGTACTTAGGGAATGTTTAGTTATAAGTTTAAATTAGAATAAGGGCTTTAAAATAGAGTTAATTTAGAGCTTTAATCTAATTCTAAGGCGACCATTTGGTTAAATTTTAGTTTAACTTAACTTTAGCTATAAAATTTTGATGTTCTAAAAAAACACGCTAAAAGCCATTAAAAAGTTGGCAACTTTACTATATACAGAATCTAAACTAAGGTCTTGGCGTTAGTTTAAATCAGAAGCTTAAAGCTTCTTATTTAAACTCTAGATTAAACCTAAAGGCTTTAGATTATATACGTCCGTATAACCCATAGAGCTATAGATATATATTAAATTGGGAAGAAACGCGTTCTTTCTGCTAGACTTTTAGTTTAGATTTAAAAGCGATAGATTGTAACTAAATAACCCCTTAAAATCTAGATTATAGATTAGCATTAATTAACTACTAGCCTATAAGGGATAGAAACTAGGATTACTATGCTTTATAAATTAGGCTGTCTTTACTATAATGCGCTTGTCTGTTTTGGAGATTATAATTATTAAGAGTTTATCTTATTTAGCTATAACATATAATGTCGCAATATGCCGTATTTTACCTAGTACTGTAGCAAAATTGCAAATGTTAAAGGCCTATAGCTATTACCGCTCTTAACTTCTATCTAGTGTCCCTATTTAAGGGTCTCGCTACTAATAAAGTCTATAATATCCGTCCTTACTACCCTCCTTATATTCTAACGCCACCAACATCCTCTCTACTATTATTATCCTCATTATTATTACCGGCACTGCCTTAGCCGTTATTATTAGCGCCCTCTCCATCGGCCTTATTCTACGCTTTAGTATAATTACTAGTACTACTAATATTTGCTATACCCACGAAGTTAGGGATAGTAATATTAAAGTTAATATCTATGCTATACAAAATGGGCGTGTAATCGGCTGTACGCTGGTGGTAGATACGCTATATAGTTTTGTTAACGTTAAACGGGGCAATAAGTTATTAGAAGTGCTCTTTCTGTTACAGACGCTTTAAGTACAATGTTACGACTACTTGGAAAGGAGTCGGAAGAAGCTAGTTAGTTGATATAAGCACGGTCCAGGATAGAGCCGGTAGAACTATGTGACGAGGAATAGTAGTATAAGTTACGTAAGGTGATCTATATGATCTATATAATCTATATAATCTATAATAAAGCAGATAGAGCATACGTATATTACGTATAAGAAGGATTTTATAGGAGTACGGTTATGTATTTAAGGACCCTTAGTCCCTACCTAGATAGTTCCTTCCTTGTAGTGATTCTTAGAATATAATTAGAGTTAATCTATTAGGCAACTACTCCACTAGTTATTATTATGTTATTAACTTTTATACTTACATTTCCTATATACCTAGCCCAATAACGAGCCTACCGTAGTACCTGCTATAAGGTTTTATTACACAATCACTACCTAGTTACGGTATTAATATAAGAAGTTAAATAACATGCCACCAAAAGCAGCCACTATGACGCTATTAACGGCGGCAACTACTTTAAGGTTAGGAGGTGACACCAGTATAGCAGATACTAATTTATAATAACCTATAACGGTTGGACAGTTATAAGAGATAGTTAACTAATTAATAAAAAATAGTGCGATACTTAAATAAAGGATTAATGGGATAGGGGCAGCGAAGGTTAAGTTACCTTTAATTAAGAGATTCTTAGGAGAGAGATTAAAGCTTAAAGGCTTCCTTATACAAATGCACTTTAAGGTTACGCAAGAAGGAGTGAAACTACTAACACCTGTAGATCGGATAGCTTATATAGGATTATTCTTATTAAGAAGAGCACTTAAATAGTTTAAGCCTTACTTTATAGAAATATAAGTAAACGGAATAACAACTATAGACTAAGATGTACGGTTTATGTTCTTAAGTTAGGAGGGATTTATAGAGCAATTTACACAGATATTTAGAGACCTAGAGGCGGTAACTATAGCAGAAAGAAAACTTTAAGACATTACGCAACGAACCTTAGCAATTAAATATATAATACAGTTCTAAACGCTAGCTATATAAGTTAAGTGGAATAATAGGGCGCTTATAGCACAGTATAAATAGGGACTTAAGGCTAAAGTCTAAGATATAATTATTCTGATAGAAGATATGGACACCCTAAGGGATTTAATAGATTAAGCAATTAAGATTAATAATAGGATCTTCCAAAGGGAATAGGCTAAGAGAGGTTAGAATAGAGTTCTATAGTTATATAAGACGTAAAGTACGTAACAACTAAAGCTAAGTTAGAAACTATAGTATAGCGCAAAGCTAATAAACCTAAGTAGTACTAAAGAAACCTATAAGAGATAGAGTAAGAAACTATAAAAACCTAGAGGTTAAGGATCTAGTGATTACAGGACTAAGAAGTATAGGCTAAACTAGGGATCTTAGTAGCAGAAGATGTTTAGGCGGACTCTATAGCAAAGTTAATGGTTTAAAGATGGAGCTTATATAAATTGTGGAAAATAGGGTTATTTTATAAGGGATTATAAAGATAGTTAGGGTTACTATATAATAAAGGGAACCTAACTAGTAGAAGATATATATATATAGAGGGATAATAGTATACTATAAGGAACAAAAGAATGTTTAATTAGAAGTTTTGCGTTCTATTATAATAACGTATACTAAATTTATAAAGACACTAAGTATAGCATAAGCTATTGGCTATAGAAGCTAGAGTTAAAGGGACTTAGAGGAACTATAGAGTTAGATAAAAATAAGATTAACTCTATAAGCTAAATTAAGATATTATAGTAATGTGCGGATAAAGATTAGTAATAATAATAATAGAGTTAGAGTACTTATTAATTAATAGCGCTAAGGAAGAAAAAGGAACTAACTAGGGATATCTAAACCTTAATAATGTAATAGAAGTAGAGACTAAGACCGCTATAGAGTAAGGTTCAATAATGGGTATTATAACACCGTTAGATATAGCATCTATCGCTTTATAAGATAGAAAGAGTAATATCTAAAGAGGATTAAGTAAGCAGACAACCGCTAGTGCTAGCTTACCACTTAATAAAGGCAAAAGGCCAAAGGCTTAAGATTCTTAAGAAGAGATAAGAGAAATCTAAGATTCTAAAAATAGAATAAGGACAGCTTAAGGACCTATAATAAATAAAAACCGATAGAGTAGAGTAGTAGCTTAGTTTAAAGACATATAAATAAGCTTAGGAGAAAAGTTTCTTACGGCATTAGATTCTTAAGACGAGATAGATAAGATTTAAGACTCTTAAAATAAGATAAGAACACTATAAACGCCTAATTAAACTAAGGCGGGAGCTAAACTTAAGTTAGAAGTAAGCTTAGGATTAAGAATCTTATAGGACTAAGATTTTAAAGTATAAATAAGGACCACCGATAAGATTAAAAAATCCGTAATATAAATAGCAGTTAGACTAGGAGACAGATATATAGACCTAGAAGACTTACTAGGGGAATATAGTATTTAGCCTAAAGATTAAAAAGTTAATATTAAGATTAAGAAGTATAAAGACTTTAAGGATCCACTTATAAGACGTAAAAGGAAAGAAACCATAAAGGAATTTAGAGCAAGAATTACCTTATAGTAAGAGTAGAAACTAAATAAAAGATTTAGTCTGCTAGGTTGTATAAGGGACAGAGTACCTATATAAAGAATTACTAATAGGCTAAGAGTAGGCACACTAAGGGCTAAGTAGCTTACTAAACTAGAACAAGAAGAGGATTTAGGGATTTTAACTAGGTTTAAAGAACGACATATAAAGGGCTATTACGACGCAGTAATAAGAAGATACTTTCTTACGGACGAGCCGTATATACTTAAAGGGTTATACTAAAAGTAGTATAGACAACAACACAATAATAAGTAGGAAGATTTCTATATATAGCTAGACAAAAAAGTTATCTAAGACCACCTAATTATAGAAAAGGCTATAACTTATATTAAAGGGGCCTTAATTATAATGTTAAAAGATCTAAAGGAGTAATTAGAGGACTAGAAAAGTAAAAGGTAAATCTTAGTACTTATAAATAAAGTTATAACGCTTAGATTAACACGCGAGAGGTTTAAACTTAAGGATAAAAATAAGTTAAGAGTTAACCTAAGACACTATTGTAGATAGTATACGTGGATAATGTATATAATATATATAGAGTACCTAAGGATAAAAATCGGAAGTATCTAATAAGAATATATTAGATAACGGATAAGGCGAAATATTAAAACGCTAAGTATATATATAGTTAGTACCCTATAGAAGTTTAAGAATAAAGGGACTTAATACTTTAACCAGGAAGATTCCTTACGGAAGAATGCCTAAATAGACGACAATAGTAGGAATATCTAAAGAACACCTATCTATAGTATATTAAAGATAAAAAGCGAACTAAGTATTAGCCTAAGTTAAACTAAGTATAAATAGGATTAAGCAGCTAATAGTTAGGAAAAGTAGAGACCTACGGGATTAAAGGGAACTAGTAGTAGAGCCTTAGACCCTTAAAGGAATTTAAGGATAATACCTAAATTTATAAGTAAAGTAGTAAGATTAATAGTTTAAGGTATTAATAGATAGTAAAGCAATAAGGAACTATATTTTGCTAGCAGCAGTTAAAAGAATGGGGTTACTATATAGGAAAAAAGAGCACCCTTACCTATTAGTAATAATTTTAGGAGATCTAATAGCCTACGGAGGAGGTATTATTAATCTTAAAATAGGACCTATTTAGTTAACCATTAAAGAAAGACAGGTTAAGATGTCTTTTAATATATTATTATTAGGGAATAATAAGGCAGTACTAGGAATGCCTTAGTTATAGGAATATAATCTAAAAATTAATTAGGTTATAGGTTAGGTTAATATTAAAGATACTTAACGCCGCAAAATATAATAATAAGCTAAGTTAGTATAGTACTAAGTTAGAGTAACATATAAAGAAACCAAGAAAGGGTTAAATTATATACTAAAAAAATACTATAAGTATAGTAAAAAACTATAGTTACCGGAAAGCGAAAAGCTGTTAAAATATACAGCATGGGACTATAAGATAGAATTAGAACTAGAAATAAGTTTAAGGTTCTTTCTAATCTATAAGCTTACTAAAGAAGAAAGTAGAGCGTTAAAGGAGTTTATCTAGGAAAACTTATAAAAGGGATATATTAGACCATTATAATTATTAGCAGGTTATCTAGTACTATTCGTACTAAAAAAAAATAGCAAACTAAGGCTGTGTATCGACTATAGGCAGTTAAATAGCATTACTAGAAAGAATAGATATCCTTTACCCTTAATTAGCGAGATTTAAGATAGGATAGGTAACGCGCAAATCTTTATAAAGATAGATCTAAGATAGGCGTACTATTAGATTAGAATTAAGAAAGGCGACAAATAAAAGGCAGCCTTTAGGTTAAAGGAAGGACTATATAAACCATTAGTTATACAATTTAGGCTTATAAACGCACTAGCAACGTTCTAGAAGCGTATTAACAATATATTAGGAGAACACTTAGATAAATTTGTTATAGTATATCTCGACGATATTATTATCTACTTAATAACTAAGGAAGAATATAGAGAACACGTTAAGTAGATCTTAAAGAGACTATAAGAAGAATAGATGCTAGTAGCAATTAAGAAATACAAGTTCTTTACCAGGAAGACCGATTTTGTAGGATTTATTATTAAACTAGGCTAACTTAGTATAGATCTAAAGAAGATTAAGGCTATAGTAAATTAGTAGGAACTAAAGAACGTTATATAGTTAAGATTGTTTCTAAGGTTTTACAATTACTATAAAAGGTTTATAGCGCAATAGTTAAAGGACATTAAGCCATTTACGTAGTTAATAAGGAAAGAAGAACTATAGGTATAGGAAAGAGAGCAATAAGAACTATTTAAGGAAGTTAAGAGGTTGTTTACCTAGGAGCCAGTTCTTAAGATCTATTAACTAGGTCTAAAGACGGTTGTAGAAATAGATATATTAGACTTTACAC
>Ga0307515_10008987_pt1 | contig 19410 bp, 3 predicted proteins | sample 17_EM_MG_FD_194513 | JGI IMG/M metagenome (GOLD analysis project Ga0307515, IMG submission 194513) | Populus trichocarpa ectomycorrhiza microbial communities from riparian zone in the Pacific Northwest, United States - 17_EM | ecosystem: Host-associated > Plants > Roots > Unclassified | place...
CTAGTCACGTGAGAGTTACGTGAGCCCTGCGTCTACCATAACGTCTACTATAGCTGCCGCTTTCTGCCAGTACCGTAACATTACCCCCCCCTCCGTAAAAGCCTGCCCTCAGGCTTTATATATCCGTATTATGCCTATAGGGTGTTCTTATCTTTATACTCTTCCGGTAGCTTATTATCTTTATTATACTAGCATTCCATCCATTTATCTAGGTACTTTAGCGGTCCCGGTTCATTAGGGTAACGGTTATAGAATTCTTAAAGCTTATAAAGACTGCTAATAAAGTTCCATACAGGGTACTAGGTAGGATCTGGGTTATAGCCTTTCTAACTAACACGGTACTTTAGCGTTTTCCTTACTAGCTTACAGGCCAGTATCTCTTTAATTTCCCATTCATCGTCGCCATTGACTTAAATCGGCAGGGGGGGTTCGTTCTTTTATCCAGGTAATAGGTCGTTCGCTACCTTCCGTAGCTTATCCAGCAAGAAGATAAGGTAAACCTTAATTAAATCTGGGAGCTCTACTTTATACAAGTTGCCTATTTTCTTAAGGACCTTATATAGTCCTGCCATCTAATAATTAAGCTTACAACTTAGCCGTTCCGTCTTCCAGTTCTTTATTATAACCCAGACTATATCACCTACGGTAAAGTTAGGCTCGCGCCTATACTTATTTGCCTGCTATTTCATTAATTTTTAGGCCTTTTCTAAATTTGTATAGGCTACCGTCCAGGCTTCCTCTAAGCGCTTAGCGTACTGCTAGGCTTCCTCATAAGACAGTTTCTCGCGTATAGTCCATAGTCCTTCTAGTCTATCCCAGTCAAAGCTTATTTATAGTAGATACCCCATTTCTAGTTAGATAGGTGCGAATCCCATAAAGTTATAGGGTAGGGTCGCCTGGGCGTAGTCCATTAGAGGTAATAGTTCGCCCCAGTTATCTTAGAAGTAGTTAACAAAGGGCCAAAGTCTCTAGTCCAAGTATTAATTTATAATCTCCGTCTAACTATCTATCTAGGGGTAGTACGCTATAGAAAGCTTTAGCCTAATTCCTAGGATCCGAGTAAACTTATTCCAGAAAGCCGATATAAACTACAGTCCGCAGTCCGATATAATAGTATCTAATAGTCCGTAAATTCGGTAGATATAATAGATATATAGTCAGGCCGCCTCTTTAGCATCAATATTCTTGTAACAGGGGATTAAAAAAGGGCGTTTACCAAAACGGTCAACTAAGATTATAACTATATCGTACCCGTCACGGTCTACTTATAGTTTATAAAAATCTATAGAGATATACTACTAGGGGCGCTCTAGTATTAAAAGTGGCTTTAATAGTCCTAGGGTCTTATCTTGTGGAATCGTAAACCTACGGCAGTCATTGCAGTTCCGTATATAACGGTCAATATCTATAACCATTCCGGGCCAGTAGTAACGGTCACTAATAATCTTACAGGTTTTATTTTTTCCGGGGTAGGCCGTAGAGACCTAGGTATATACTTCAGTAATAAGCCGGGTTCATAAGTTCTGTTCTTTTACTACTACTAGCCGTTCCCAGTGCTTAAGCAGTCCATTTTTAAGGGACCATAGGCTAGTAACATCCTTTGCCTTTTCGCGGTACTCCTGTAGAGAAGGGTCCATACGGTTTACTTACAGTAGTTTATTAATAAGGTTAAATTCCATAGGGTTAATAGGACATATCTCAGCGCTTAAAGATTTAGTACTTAGTTCTTCCCGTATCTAAGGGTCAAGGTACTCTAGTTATAGTAGCGTCTAGGTCCGTAATAAGATCTTCGCAGCCATCTAGTCATTTAGGTCTTATTCACATCTTATAAAAGCATCCGCACGGTTAGTGGCGCCTAGCCTATACATAATTAGGAAGTTAAACTAAGATAGGATATCCGCCTAGCGCGCCTACCAGGCTATAAGGGCTTTTGTTATTATAAAATATTCTAAGGCCTTATAATCTAAAACCACTTAGATAGGTTTAAGGGTCCCTTCTAGCTATGCTCGCCAGTGCTAAAAGCTATAGATAATAGCTAACATTTCTTTATCATAAATCGGGTAGTTCAGCTTAGCATCTACTATAGTCTTCAAATAGTAAGCAACAGGGTACTATTCTCCGTTTATCTACTTTTAGGAGTAAACGCTAGCTATAATACCATCTAAGGCATCAGTTTCTAGCATTAAGGGCTATTCTGGGTCAAAATAGGCAAGTAAGGAAGCAGAAACCAGTCATTTCTTAAGCTCGTCAAAGGCCTGCCTATATACGGTATTAAAGTAAAAGGGCCGGTCCTTATAGGTAAGTAGGCTTAGTGGCCGGGCAATCCTACTATAGTTCTTAATAAAGCGTCGGTAGAAGTTACAGAACCCTAAAAATGACTACACCCCCTTTACGGTCCTTAGGGGTACCCATTAGTTAATCACGGCCGTCTTTTCTAGGTCTACTTTAATCCCGTTTATACTAATAATAAACCCTAGGTACTTTATACGCTTAACACTAAATTCTAACTTCTTAATATCGGCTTAGAGGCCAGCTTCCTAAAGCTATTATAGGACTTTACAGACATGCTCTTTATATTCCAGTTCGTTTTCAAAGTAGATCATAATATTATCCAGGTATGCTGTATAGAAGTCGTTAAGGTAGTTAAATAGTACGTCATTCATATATCGTTAGTATATGGCCAGTCCGTTAGTCAGTCCAAAAGGCAGTACTTTATATTTATACGTTCCGTAATAGGTCCGAAATATAGTAAGGTCTTCTAATTTAGGGTCCATCCTAATCTAATAAAAAGCCTGGCGGATATCAAGCTTTGTAAAGATCTTAGCTCTACTTATTTAGGCTAAAATCTCATTAAGTAAAGGCAGTAGGTAGCGGTCTTTAAGGGTTAAATTATTAAGCTTATAGTAGTCAATACAGAAACGAAGTCCTCTATTTAGCTTTTTAGTAAAGAGAATAGGTAAGTTAAAAGGGGCTTAACTAGGCTCAATAAAGCCCTTATCTAGGTTATTAATAAGATACTACTTTGTGGCCTATAATTTAGCAGTAGATTGCTGTTGGAGGGGGCTATAGCTAAGGGTAACCACCTTGTCCGGCTCAATTTTAATCTTATAGTCGTACGGTCGGTGAGGCGGGAGTACATTAGACGCTACTTTGGAGAAGGTGTTTTTAAATTTCTGGTATTAACGGGGCAGTTTCTGTTCTACTAGCTCCTTATCTATAAGCTTGCCTTTCTCTTAGGCTAAGGCTTCTTTCTCTTTAATTATTTAATTAATTTCGTATAAGCTAGTTATAAAGGCAACGGTATTAGGCTAAACTAGGTTTTAGTAGAATCCTATAGCGCCAATACAGCAGATATTAACTAGTAGGAGGTCTATAGGTTTCTTTACAGATGTTTATTAGGCCGTATTTTGCGGTATAGGGTTTATAGTCTTCCTTAGCTCACATTCCATTTTCCGCAAGTTATCCTTCCGGTCTATTAGTTCGGTATATTATCCAATATCCCTAGCCTTTCTTTATAGCTACGTAGGGCCTAAGTTCTCTATTAGGGACTTAGCTAGGCCACTACCAACTTTTTAAGTCTCTAGTGCGGGTAATATAACACAGGCAGTCTAGGGGCGGCGTAGTATACAGATCCGTTGCGGATTAAGCTATATATCCTTCTCAAAAGCCTAGTCCCTACGCGTCGCATCAGCCTAATAAACAGTGTTTATCTACGGCCGTATAAGGTTTTCCATTATAATACTAATCTCTTTTATAAAGGAAGGCGTTGGGGGCATAGTTTCGGGCCAGATAAGCTGCCTATTCCGTACGTTAAGCTATAAGCCTAAGTAGGCTAGCTATTTTCTCTCTAAGATTATATTATAGCTTCCAAAGTCCGTAATAAGGAAGGGGACGTTATACTGCCTTTATCCGTTAACGCGGAGGTAGATCTATAAGATAGTTATAATAGGTGGTCCTATCTATCCGTTATAACCGCGAATAGGGACTAGTTTGGGCAGTTCTTTAAGGGGTACATTTAAAAAGTCAGCCAGTTTTGCAGCGCACTTTATATTAATTAAGGTAAAGGCATTTACTCCTAAGTTAGCTAAAGCAAAGGTTAAAACTTAATATCTATTGCGAAATAAAGTACAAGGAATAGTGCAGCTTCTTTTACTAACTAGCCGACCCAGATTAATATATAACATATCAATCCCTTTTAACCCTAGAGAGAAGTCTTCCTCTAGGGTTCCTCTTTTTCCGGCTCTATACTATCCTTCTAAATTAACAGGACCTTATTTATCTTTACCTTTGTTAGGCAGTTCCTTATAAGGTAGCCTATTTAACCGCACAAGAAGCAAGCTCCTTAATCGCTAAGGGCCTATATACAGGGGTCGCTATATATAGGCCAGGTGTACACCAGGCCCGCAGTAAAAGTAGCTACGCGGCTAGCTGCCGGGTTAACTATAGGAGTTACCAATCGTGCTAGGGCACTATAGGCCGTACTTATAGTACTTACGGCCTAGTTTATAAGGTTTCTAGTTTTTAGCTAGTCGGCGCGTACCTTAATTTAATAAAGGCCTTAGTTAATAGCTAGGCAATAGTCCATAAGTTCCTTTAACGTCTATACCGTAGTATAAGCTAGCAATACGGCCCGCTATAGGTCTAGGGTAAGCTTATTAAAGAGGTCTAGCAGTAGGTCTTCCTAGGGGATCTAGGCCTATCCGGCTAGGTATAGAAAGCGGGTTTAAAAAGCTAAAAAGGTCTCCATTATTTTTATATTTAGGCTTTTATAGCCAAGGCGGGCGTTATATACTTTAAAAGGGTCTTTATAAATAGAAGATAAGTATTTAATTATTTCTTCTTTAAAGATAAAGGGGTCTACTAAGTCTTTAGTATATCGCGGGCGTAAATGCGTCTAGGCGTCTCCGCCAGTACGGCCGAAAACGTAGGCCATTCTGGCTCAGGCGTTAGGGAAGTAATCTACATTAACTTTAAGCTTATCCCGCAATTAAAGCTTCCAATTATTAAATGTAGGGTCGGTTCCGTCTATAAGTAGCAGGGGATCCACAACCTTTACCGACCGCCTCGGTGCTACATAGGCCTCAGTAGGTCCACTAAGGCGCTAAAATAGGGCCTAAAGGACTATAGCAAGTCTTTAGTTATTTAATAATAACTCATTATTAGATATAGGGGTATCTCTGGCTTTGAGCAGCTCTCACAGTCGTTTAATTTTGGTATTAGCAGCCGCAAGCTCCGCCTAGGGGGTTAAAACATTAATTATTTCTTTATCTAAAGTATTTAAGGGTCCTGCAGCTGCTTTACCTACTACTATAGTTTATGGCATGGTAGTAGGGGTGTTAGGTAATTCCGGGTAATTTCTTTAGGGGTTCTGGTCTATGCGTGTCTTATAGATTCTTTCCTTAGGGTTCTATTCTTTTCTTTTGGGTCCTGTCCTTGTAGTCCTAGTGATATCCTTAGGGTCCTGTTCTGTGTTCTTACAGATATATTTAAGTTCCTTCTCAGGAAGAAAGAGTAGAGAGAGCTTTAGATAATGTTAGCGACTTAGTCAATTAAGACATAAGCATAGCAAAAGGGTCGTGCAAGCCTATATAATTGGATTGTCTATAAACGAGAATCTAAAGCTAGAGAAAAGGAAAGGAAAGGATAAGTAGCAACGCGAGGAGTTATATACAATCCCTAATCACGTAAGAGTCACGTGAGCCCTGCGTCTACCATAATGTCTACCATAGCTATCGCTTTCTGCTAGTACCGTAACAGTTCTAAGGAGAGAGTTTCGCTTAGGTTGTTAAGCCCTAGGAAGTACTTACTTAAGTAAAGCATTAATAGCTAGGAATCTTTATAAATTATAACTACTTACTAGTTTAAAGTTAAGGATATATCTCTTTTTTAAGTTAGAGCGCGAAGCCTAACGCCTAATTACTTGTTATATTTTTAAAGCAGTTTCTATACTTAGTATAACTAAGATAAAGAAAAGAACGCTTTTTGTCCTATACTCTTTTATTCCCACTTTATATACTTACTTACTTACTCGCTCTTATAACCTTCTAAATATCTCTTATTCTTATAGCAAATTTTATATACTTAAATTTTTTAACTATCTAAATTACTAGCTTAGATTAGGGATTTAACTTAATAAAAGACCTCGTAACCTCCTAGAGGCGCTTAGGTCTTTAACTCCTCTAATAAAAGCCTAATTAAATTAAGCCCTTAAATATACTTTATTACGCTATCCTAAGCCTCTTATTAAAGTTGCTAGTTAGTATTCCTAAGCTAACTTACTTCTTCCTCTACCTACTGCCTAAGCTCTATCTCTATAGATATCTTATCTCTTAATTTACTTAACTCTTAAGCTAATTTAGTATTTTCCGTTTATAGCTTATTAATTTTTACACTAAAGCTAACCTTTAGGTAGTTTAGCGTTTATAAAAAGTTAGGAAACCTAATAATTTAAGATATCTTACATATATTTACCAATATTATAACGCCTTACGCTTTTATAAAGTTTATCTTTACGGTAGCTGTAACCTATATAGCCTTAAAGGTTATACCAACTCCTTTATATAATTCCTTATAAGCACTAATAGAATAATTGCTTATATTTTTTAAAAAAAATTCTTAAGAATAGTTTCTCCTTTTTTGGCAACACTTTCTAAATATAAGGATTGTCTGGGCCAGGAATAAGACGAACTTATAACGGCTCTATTATAATTCCTAACTTACTCCCTATAAAAGCGTTAGTTATAATTAAATAGAGCTTACTCGGTCTTACGTATATATTTTAATAATTACTCCCAGCACTTATTCCTCTACTTTCCGCGTTTAATGTTGCTCAATTATATTAAAGCTATTTTAGTTTATACCTCTATAATCCGCGAAAATATAAATAAAAGATTTGTTTATTCATTTAAACTAAGTAATACAAGGCTGCTTAGCTTAGTATAAAAATAATATAAGTTCTAATAGGATGCGATTTAGGACCCTAGAACTAGTCCTAGGATACCTATTTTAAATAGGGTCCCTTTTTTAGGAACCTTTTATTTATAGTATAACTAATATATACTATAATATACTTTATAAGCGAGCCGTCACTCTCTATTAGAATGTTAGTTATATAATATAGTTACGAGATTATAAAGTAAGGCTAGCTAACCTAACCTTAGAGTAACCCCTTACTTCTAGATAATAGATAACGACTAACTTTAATACCGCATACGTATTGTAATATAGTAATATTTATATATATTAATAAAGCGAGTATACTAATACTAATCAGTGTTAGTATATATACTTTAATTAACGTATATAAGTATTACTGTATTGTAATACGTATACGGTGTTAGTTATTAGATAATTCTTATTATTAATGTCTAAAAGTAAGGGGTTGCTCTAAGGTTAGATTAGTTAGTCTCGCTTCGTAGTCCTGTAACTACGTTACGTAATTAACGTTCCGACACTCTCAAAACTCACTAAAAATTAGAAAATTTACACTTTAATATCTTAACAACCACTTAATAATAAATTCTAATAATTTGGATTTAGACTTTTATATATACTTTATAGCTTTTATTAGAGTTATATAGTAAATAGTTTAGTAGTTTTTAAGATATTTATTTTTGGGGACTAAAATAAGGCCAAATTGCTATATCTTAAAAACTACTAAACTATTTACTATATAACTCTAATAGAAGCTATAGAGTATATATGAAAGTCTAAATCCAAATTATTAGAATTTATTATTAAGTAGTTATTAAGATATTAAAGTGTAAATTTTCTAATTTTTGGTGAGTTTTAAGGGTAACAGCTTGCTTATATTAACGGCTCGCTTATAAAGTATATTAGGAAAGATAATAGCGTAACATTTTTAAGAGGCAAGTGGTAGTAATACTAAAATTAGCGTAGGCCTGTGTTACTACATTAATTCTTATTACTTAGAATTTAAGAACTCTAGTCTATATAGTAGGGACATAGTTAGGGGCATAAATCTCTATTAGTAAACTATAACTATAACTATTAAAGGTATTCTTAAAGTATCCTTAATAAAGTTAAAAGTTAAAGAAAAAGGGAAAAAAATTATAATAGAAAATAGTGCCCAATATGTCCGTCTAATTATAATAGGCTCAACCTCGAACCTAGTAGGGAGTGAGAGTAGTAATTAAACAATAATCTCTTAGACCCTGGCTACGGTTATTTTAAGACACTAAGGCGCTTCCGGGCTTTAAAGGCCTTAATTAGATTATTATATATATCTATCCTATCTTTCTAAGTGTTTTCGCTGTTAGGATACCCTTTCTACTTAACTAGATACTAGACTTTCCTATATCTACTAACTTAGCGGACGCGCTTTTTAACTAGTCGTTTAACAGTAAACTAGTTATCCTTTGTGTCTATAGGGGTAAGTAGGCTAATATCTTAAATAGCTTATATAGAGGTTAATTCTCTAATATTGCCCTTAGTATATTTAGCTAGTAATAGTAGGCTATTAATCCGTAGATTAGAAGTAGAGGTATATCCTAAGTATATATTATAAGGGGTTATACTAGAATTAATATACCTAGGGCTAAGTAGATTAGTACTATACTCCTACTTCCCAATCTCCATACATCCTAAGCTTAGAGTAGTATTGGTTAAGTCCTCTAGTTTTACGCCGCAAAATAAGGCTTTAATAGTTAAATAGTCCTCTATATCTCTTATATATATAAGACAATTTATACCCTAGTTAGACGCGATAATTTTAGCCGTTAGTTATTAATATATACGCGAAGTTAAAGTTATATTAAAATCTTTTTAATTTAGAGCAAGCGTTTTATCTTTATTAGGGTTTATAAGGTCTACTACATTAATTATATTATACTTAGACATTATACTACTTCGGGTCGCCACTTAAGGGAGAAGTCTAGGGTTAATTTTCTTAGGTATCCTACTGCACATAGATAGCGGCGGGGTATTAGTACTAGGAAAGCTTCCGTTTTTAGTCCAGCCACTACTTATATAACTGCCGAAATCTAATATTAAATGGCTTAAGGGTGTTATAGATCTATTAGACGGGCATTAGCTAATACTTTTTATCGTCTTATTAATAAAACCGTATCCTACTTTAGCTGGAGCTTTATTACCTATACTTAATTCCTTCTTATAGCCGGACCTCTACCTCTTAACTTTAGCCAGCTGCATTTCCACCTCGCAGTCTTCTTTCAATCTTTTTAGTGATTTTAGTTCCTTAATAAAGTCAAGGCAATAAATATCCTAAAGATAGAATTTTAGCTTCCTAATTAAATTAAATGTCGCCCTATATTATAAACCTAGGTAAGGGTAATTTAGCGGTTTACTCTTGTCTAGGGTTTCTATATACTTATAAATATACTCTTTCTATATAGCCCGTTTTAGGAATTAATATATCCGCACCGCAGCTAGCGCAGTACTACTAAGGTAGAAAGGATAGTAGCTAATAATAGCAAGCACCCTATTATATATAAGAGGGTCGCATTAAATAGGAAATGTTTTATAGTCGTCCAGATACGCTTAATAGTGGTCGCTCTATTATGCTTCCTTAAAAATCCACTAGTTATATTGGAAGCATAGCTTAGAAAAGCTATTATACCTCTTCTTATAGCAGTTATATATATACCTCCAATCGTAAGTAGTCTTCATTTTTATATCGCTAAGCAGAGATTAAGCTATCTTCCGCTAGCCTACTAAGTTAGAGTAATAGTACTTCTCTAGCTCTAAGCCTAGTTAAAACTTTACTTTAGTATCCTTTTAATATAGCGTAACTATATTACGGAGAGCGCTAAGACCTATAGGGCTCTATAAGGTAGCGACCTTAAAAAGGATAGATGTAAGGCGGTTCTATTTAGGTATAAGAAATTAAGTTTGGTTAAATATAGTCCAGTAATAGCATAGTAAGGTATTATCCTTACTATTAATATCTGGTCTATATAGCTGCACCTTCTACTACTTATAGAGTTCTTTAGTAGTTAGTTTACGTTTCTGTATATAAAGCTCCGTTTAATAGGCCATAGAGTTTATATCCTTTTTCCCTTTTAGAGCGGCAATCTCCTCCTCTATATTAATATATTTCGAGCTATTCTTAAATTTATACTGCTTCTCCGCTAAAAGAGATTGCTATAGTTTTAGGTTATAAGGGAGAGATAAACCGCGGAAGAGGTCATTAATAATACTACGTAGTTTAGTGCGGAAGTAGCTCGCCTAGCTATTTATACCACTATTATTAGGTATATAGTAATTATTAAACGTATTTAAATCTCTCTGCCTAGTATGCTTTATTTTTTAAGCGGCTAAATATAGCTTATCTTTACTAGAAATTAATTAGTAAGTAGCCTAAAGATAGAAGGAACGACTAAATATATACCAATTTAGTATAAGCCCTCCGCCCTAAAGTCGTAAATTATAGACAGCTAAAGGTATCCCATACGGATGCCTAGCGCTTTAAGGTAAAAGCTAAATATGTTTACCTTCTTAATTTTCTATCTTACGGATATACTTTTAAAAAAAGGTGTATTAAGTATACTTTCTTTCTATTATAAATAAAGCATCTCCCCCTCCGGTGGTACTATGTTAAGGAGCTCTTTAATAGTATTATAGTCCCTAAACGCCTTTACTACAATAAGTATAGCTAGTATTAGGAGCATAGGGCTATAAATAAGAGGTATTAATACTATGCCCTTATATAGAGAGTGTTCTGGCCTACTAATATAAGAATTAGAACTATCGCTTAACTTAATAAACTAAGCAACCTAGCGCTTACCTTTTGTTTAGTGTTATAGTTATATTCTTAGCATCTTAAACGATTTAAATAGCAAACTCTATATTTTTATGCTCATTGCGAAATACTATAAAAGTTACATCCTATATTATAACTAAGTTAATCTATTTACCTACTACGCTATATATATATATATATTAGGGAGGAAGAGGGGGTTTCTTTACCTTATAGTGCAAACCCTGGCCAGAACCTGCTTAATAGTTAGACTTAATATACTTACTAACTTGCGTAAAAGAATAAATAATGGCTATAAGGTTTACCTAATTATTTACTTTTATTGCTAGTCGTTTATATATAACCCAATCTACTATCTATAGCTGCCTTCCTAAATAAATAAAGTGGTTCTTAATTATAAGCCTTCTCAGCCTTTTTTTCTTAGGTATTTTTAGTTTATTAACTAGCGGGCCTTTAATAAACTAAATAAGATTAGAACTCTAATAAGGAGAAAATAGGGAAATATAAATGGAATATATATTTATAATAAAGAGGGTTATATTTGCGGGTATTACGGTATTAATATAATGCTAGCTAGCTATAAAATCTTTCTAGTACTAGCCAACGGTATCTAAGGCTGCCGTTAGATTATCCTTAACGCTATTAATACTATATACTATATTCTTAATAAAATCTTTTAAGGATTTTAGGTTATATGGAGAAGAACTAGGATTTTCTTTAGTAAATTTATTTAGTAAAGGGTTAGAGCGGGATGGAATCCGACCGCTATAGTACGCTAATTATAACTTACTAGTACCACAGCTCTACCTTTTTAAGATAAGCTTTCTTTGTCTTTAGCTTAAGACGCTTTTAAACTTTACTGCTATTTATGCCCTCCCTGCTTTAGTTAGAGCCCTTTACCCTTACTATAGCGAGAAACTTACGAGGGTTCTTCTTTTTTAGTATTTAATAAAGAAACGGATAAGGTAAGCAGAAGCTAAGGTAAAGAAGAAAGGGAAGAGGAATATAAAGACGAGCTTATAGGAGCGGACTGGCGAGCTGCGGAACAGCAGGTAAAAGGAGAGAGAGAGAAAGAAGATGGGATAAAAATTAAGCGGTAAGTAGGTAGAACGGAGCGAACGGGCGCGACTAGAGGAGATCTTATGGCAAGAGATAGGGCACCTCCTCTTTAACTAACACCTTTAGGGATGCCATATTATATATGGGCGTAGCTTAGGACGGGCGAATGCTCTATTTTAAGGGGGGCCCAGATTTAAAAACCCTATAGGCCTAAAACGCGGCCCTTAAGATTGTTGTATAGAGTTAATAATTTATATTAGTAAGGACGTAGCACTTTTAAGGTATAATTGGTTAATAAGATAAAGGAGTAGTAATATAACTAAGTAGCCTAAGCATAACCTAAGTAGGAGGGTAAGCAGCCTAAGCAGCGGGTAAGTTAAGAGTGCTTGGCGCCTAAGTAAAGCGGCGATGCTAACTAACCGAGTCGGATTCCGCCAAGGGGAGTTTTGGTCTATAACTACCTAAGTTATTAAAAGCGAAGTTTTAAGGGATAGGAGAGATAGCAAATAGCTAGAAATTCGGAATAAGTAAAATATAGAAGGCTAGCTTGCGACTAGAAATTTGGGTTATATATTAATCCGGTTAAAAAGGAGCGTCTAAAAATAGCTCTAAAAAGCAGTATTAGTAATAGATAGCTCTGCTAGCTATGCTTTAAAACAGCGGTAAAACTATAAAAGCCTATAAAGTAGTATATATTTGAGAAAATTAAGGGCTAACAGTAAAGGAGGCGGGTGTCTTTTATTGTCAAAATCTAAAGTATAAAAGGCCGTTAGGGTAGAACAAAAAGAAGAATAAAAGACAGGTAGAACGGCCCCGGCCTAGAATTAGTAATTGCTAGCTCTGTATTAACTGTTTCCGTAAGGGACGCCGTAGTACTCTTAGTATGCCAGCTCTCTCTATATAGAGTTTCTATAGTTGGTTTTAACTATATATACTGTTATAATCGTCATCTATTTCTCGCACGGCACGAATAGGTCATAGTCCATTTCAAATATATTGATTGTAGGGGGTATAGGCTTATAGGGCGGGATCTAGGCGATATCGTAGCGTTTATAAGGCTTTTTAGGCCTAAACTTCAAAGATCTAGCCTGAATCCTACCTGGTGCCCCTAATAGGGTAGCCTACCGCTAGACCTAAAATAGAACTGTAAGTATCTAATCTAATATACATCGGAAGGGGGGTAGGTAGGTGAAAAGAACGACCTATTGAGTGCAGTTATAAGCAATGATGCTACTGACCGTATTAAACATCTAGTTAAATACCTAAGTTATAGGGTTTTCGGCTAAGCAATGTATAGACACGTGATATCTATCTCTTATACGGCATAAATAAGTTATAGTCTATTTTAAATATATCGATTATAGGGGGTATAGGCTTATAGGGCGGGATCTAGGCGATATCGTAGCGTTTATAAGGCTTTTTAGGCCTAAACTTTAGAGATCTGGCCTAAATCCTACCCAGTACCTACTAGCGAAGCGCCTGCCACCTATAAAGAATTAAGTTAAAATGGGGGTAATTTCTATAGTCTGAAAAGTATAGAGTCTTAATTCCACCTTAGGCTTAGCAGTATAGTAGAACGGCAGACGGCAATGTACGGCATATTACGGCAATATCGCGGCAATATGCTAATATTGGTATGCTTTAACACGGTGTAATAGACGTAGTATACGTACAGTGTTGCATTCTGCTATATTCTACCATATTCTGCCAGTCGCATTCTGTTATATTCTGCTATATTCTGCCATATTCTGCTATATTCTATAGTCGCATTCTACTATATTCTGCCCGTCGCATTCTGCTATATTCTACTAGTTGCATTCTACTATATTCTGCTATATTCTGCCTATTACCTTCTGCCATATTCTATAGATATAGCAGAATGTGCTAGGTAACGCGCCTCTAGCATCATTACCTAGCCAGTATAGGCACACTCCGCTAGAAATTCAAGTTTAATTAAAGTTGTTTAATTTCTAAGGTATTATAGTAAAGTTTAACTGTATCTAATGTCCATTAACCTAACTGCGCCGTTTATAACTCTACGAAGCCACAATTATATATATACTATACTGCACCCCTACGGAAGAAATAGTTAGAGTAGCTATTAGGTAGGATGCCGCCGGCGGCTAGGTGGGTTAATAGAATCTTACACACTACTAGCGCCAAAAAAGCTCTATTATTAACGCTAAATAATAAATCTAATAGAAGCTAGGGGTTACGGTTAAATAACCGTATTATTGCGGCTATAGGGTATAGACAATCTTCTAGTATAGCGGCGATCTGGATATTAACGCCACTATAGGTTTTATCTATCTTGCTTTATTTTAAGTAGAAGACTATTAAATAGCTATTAGGGGTAATCCTAACATTGCTGCGGAGGGCCTTTATAGTACTAAAGTCCTTAGCTTTTCTATTTAGGTATATAATTTCTCCTATATATAGGAAACCTGTAAACGCTATTATAAATGCCGTATCTATATTTATATCCGCCTTATAGGGCCTAAGCGTAATAATCTTATCTAGAATATCCTTTGTAATCGGTAATTTAGTCTTCTTAATAGATAGGAATAGTAATATAGCCCCCGCTAGGGCCCTCTTAATAATATAGTCTTTAAAGGCAGTAATTAAGTGACCTAGATCTATATAACGAGATTAGATTATAAAGATATAATTAGAGAGGGTTTTTAGCTTAACCCTACCTATTAGGGGGGCGGCTATACCAAACGCTCGTTAAATAATCTATTCCCCTAAGTCTATCTTCTTAGCTAGATATAGTAATAAACTATTTAGGGCTAAGAAGGCCTCCCAGCTCTTAATAGCGGAGGAGTAACCCTTTCTTATGTTGGCTGCTAAGCCATGCCATATAAGTAGCGAAAAGTAGTAAAACCTACCAATCTCGCTCTAAAAGGTCGGGGGAGGTTAATTAAATAACTCTGGGTTAACTGTAAGAGTTAATAGCTACCTAAAGAGAGGTATTATTTTTCTAGCAAGGAGCCGTTATTTATTTGCTACTTAGGGCATATTAATAATAATTTCTCGCGGTTAAATTGCGAGAGAATATTAGTAAGCCTATTTAGCGCTAGAGACCTATATAGTTATTATTTATCTAGCAAGAAGCCGTTATTTATTTGCTACTTAGGGCACATTAATAATAATTTCTCGTAGTTAAATTGCGAGAGAATATTAGCAAGCCTATTTGGCGCTGGAGACCTATATAGTTATTATTTATCCGGCAAAAAGCCGTTATTTATTTGCCACTTAGGATATATTAATAATAGTTTCTTGCGGTTAAATCGCGAGAGAGTATTAGTAAGCCTATTATTGGCGCTAGAGACCCATGTAGTTGTTATAGTAATATTATTTGTTATTAAGGATATAAGTATCTTTTAGAGTAATTAGTTTCCAGAAACCTTTTATAACATTATTTTAAATACCGCTGTAGGTAACTATATTATCTATATAAATATAAAGAGACCCATACCACTAGACTAATAACCACCTTTTAAATGCCTCTGCAATAGTATGTATTTTTTTTAGGTTAATATAATTATCTACCTAATCTAGTAGGGGGTAATAGCTAAAGGCCTGGGCCTGGGGTAGGGAAGCTACATAATTAGGCCAGTAGCTATTCTCTCCGCTAAGGTAGAAGCCTCTATAGCCTTTAAGTAATAAGGTATTAGTAAATAAATAAAACTATAGCCTCTTCTTGTTATTAAAGAATAGTATACCATTACTTAATATAAGAACCTTAAGCTAGAGGTTAAGGTCTTTCTTAAGCTCTAAGGGGAGGCGCCAGCGTGTATATCTTAATAGCCTAATAGGCCATTTTATTATAAAGTTCTATAAGGAGCAAGAGTATAAGCGCCTAAGGCGGATAGCTTTTACGCACTATGCTAGGCGGCCTGCTAGTTATTAGGCTTGCTATAATAATAGCTAGCCCTTTTAGAGAGCTTCGGTTACCTAATTAATAGCTTTTTATTGCTTAACTGGTAAGAGTTTAATCTCTATCACTATGGTGTTAATAGTGTAACCCAGTACTTCAGCCTCCGTACCTTTAATATTTTTAGTATTATTTTAGGGTACCCCTAGCTAGTTAATAACCAAGAGGTATACCTCCCTTAGTAATAGCAGTATAGTTAGACACTTAACCACAAATATAAAATTATTAAGGTAGTGCTTAATAGTAGAGTTGATCTATTGTGCTAGGATTTAGTAGAGACCTTTAGCGAATAGGTTAAAGAGAAATGGGGCTGTTTATAAGCTAAATGGTAGATAGTATTTAACGTATATAACTCCCTTCTAGATAAAGCCGAGTAGGTAATATAACTGTATTGAGACGGGCATGATCCAGAAGGTATCTCTAATATCTTATTTAACTAGGTAGCAGCCCTTACTAGCTATAATTATATATGCTAGTATAGTCTCTACCTAGGTATAGTATAGTGTTGCCTAGGCTAGGTCGATAGAGTTATTAACTAAGGATCCCTTAGGTAAGGAGAGGTTGTAAATATAGCAGAAGCCGCTATCTACCTTAGGCACTAGGCCTAGGGGTAAGGTAACTATAGAGTTAGTAGCCTGTATATGGCCTAGGGCCAGGTTAATAACAATCTTTTTAGAGATAAGGTCTTCGTTATTATATAAGGAGAGGTGGTTTTTATAAATACTAAATAGTATAGGTGACAAGGTACCTATCTCTGCCCTATAGGTAAGGATACCTTATAAAATTGCTAGAAGATTTCTAGGGTACCTATAAAGGAGCGTACTCCAAGCAAGAGGCCTTAGGGGTAATAGTAAGTCGGCCAGAAAAGTCGTTTGTAAGTAGGTTTTAAAAAGAGGTACTAAATTAGGCCTGCCTTAAAGCCTTAGCGCCTATAGTAAGTCTATCTGGATAGTTAAACCTAGGAAAATATCTTTATCTACTATTAAATTCTAGGTCTAACTACTTACGGCGGTGAGCTACCTAGGGTATGACTTTAATAGGTAGTCTTTGTCGCATTTAGAGCATATATAGCGGTAATAATATAGATTATCTCTATAAGCCTGCTGGTTGTTCTAGCTATAATAGGGCTTATTAGAGGTAGGGGGAGGGGAGGTATTCTTTTATAATCTCTTTAATGCCATACCATGGACTTTAAGCCCCTGGCTCTATGCCTTTATATTAGCCGCCCGGCAGTATAGGGCCTTAAACTAGGTAGGTATGTCCTAGTTACTAGGCTTAAGCTAATTACGATCTATAACGTACCTATAATAGTTAAGTGCGAGGTCTAGGATAGAGGTCTAGTTATAGGTTATAGAGTAGTCACGGATCTTATTTATCTAGAGCAATATCCTTATATAGAGGTTGGTTAGGCATATATAGAAAGTGCTTATAATTACTATATAGGTTATAAACCTAGTAAACTAGACCTCCTTATTTTTATAGACTTTACGGCTAGTAGTAGGTCTCTTTAAAACAAGTTTTCCGTTTTTAATAATAGCCACATTAAAGAGGTCTAGGCGGCTAGAGTATACCTATAAATATACTAGATTCTTTAGGCGGAAGGATCCTTTCTATATATTATAGAGGTCTCTTTTAGCTAGGCTAGGGAGGTTGAGCTTAAGCGTGTAACGGAACCTTATAGCAAGTACTACGATAGGCTCGTTATTGGGCTAGGTGTGTAGGTGATATAAACTAAAGTTAACAATATAATAACAACTAGTGGAGTGGTTGCCCAACAGATTAACTTTAATTGTATTCTGAGAATTACTATAAGGAAGGAACTATCTAGGTAGGGACTAAGGGTCCTTAAATATATAACCATACTCCTAAGAAATCCTTCTTATATATAATATACGTGTGCTTTATCTGCTCTATTATAAATTATATAGATTATACAGATTACATAGATTACCTTACGTGACTTAGTTACTACTCCTCGTTATATAGTTCTACTAGCTCCATCCTAGACCGTGCTCTTATTAACTAACTAGCTTCTTCCAACTCTTCTCTAAGTAGTTGTAGTATTGTACTTAAAGCGTCCGTAATACTATCTCCCTCCTTTCTATCTTCGTCCTTAAAGATTTCTAGTATCTTTAAGTTGTTTACTAGAGGTATAATATCCGTCTAATTAATTTAGTTAATATCGTTACTTATAATACCTAAAGTAATTTCTTTCTCTTTTATAGTCTAATATGCCCGCACTATTACTGCCATTCTATCGCTAGGTAAGATAATACTATCTCCATATTCTTGTTATGTAAAAGAGGGATTAGTTTACGTTATATTGGCAAGTCCTTTATCCTAGCAACCCTCTTTCTATTTAAAGTGCACTAAAGTAAATATTCGTTTATCTTACGATATTCGCTCTATTTTTAACGCTAAGTATACGCGTCCTATAACTCTTAATAGTCGTTAAGTGCCCTAAGTAATTTATTATAGGGTCTTGTGTTTAATCTGCTGCTATAAAGCTTAATAGTAAGCTCTTAAGCGCCCTTAATAAACTACACTAATTGCAAGAGGCGGAGTAAGAGGCTGTAGCTACTTAACAGCGTGCCCTTAAGACTCGTCTTTTGGCCTCCGCTTGTCTTCTATATCTTAAATAGGTTTATAAAAAGGTCCGTTTTAAGGAGTAGAAACTTATAAAATAAGGTCTATAGGAACTTAGTAATAAAAAAACCGACTCTCTTCCTATAAAGGGAATAACTCCGAGTAGTTCGGTAGTCGCTCTTCCTAGGTCCCCCTTAGGTGACTCGTTTTTTAGTAATCCTTCTTTAATATTACCTGACCTGTTTTCTTCTAATACTCCTATACCTTTCCTATAGCATTCTTTAAATTTTCTAGTAGCTCCTAGGTAGTCTTATTATAGCCTATCCACTTAACTTTATACCATATTTTATCGTTAACGTTCTTATAACTAACGATCTTTAAAACTTGCCATTTGTCCTCTTCTCGTCCTCTATATATATCTGCTTCGTAAACTAATAGCTTAACATTTCTATATACTAGCTCTAGCATTACAATGTACTATATAGGGCAGATTTTTATTCTAGCTAGTAAGTTTAACTTAAACGTAACCGGTGAAATTCTTTATATAATTTTAAAAGGTCCTAGTCTAACGTAGTCTAACTTCTTACTTAGTTATCAACTCTTAAAGTTTTTATATAGTAGCCACACTTTATCTCCCTCTTTAAGATCTAGTCCCTTAGATCTCTTAGCGTTATAATACTTTTTCATCCTTTACTGTACTACTTTAGCTGTTTCCGTAAGGTTCTTATAAAGATTTATTAATGTTTCCATTCTTTACTTAGCTGTGCTACTTATCTTCTTTACTTAACGTAGTGATAATAATGTTCTTAGTTTATATCCGTAATTTACCTTAAATAGTAAAGTACCTATTCCTTCTTATAGTATTATATTATATATAAACTATATAACTGGTAATAATAATACCTAATTGTTCTGTATATAATTAATATAATACCTTAGATACTGCTCTAGTATCTAATTTAATCTTTTTATTTAACCGTCTGTCTGCGGATAATATACGGTAAAAGTTACTACTTAAACTCCTTATTCCGCTAAGAATACCTCCTAAAATACTACTATAAATCTTAGATCTCTGTCTAATATAATTTTA
>Ga0307515_10008988_pt1 | contig 19410 bp, 18 predicted proteins | sample 17_EM_MG_FD_194513 | JGI IMG/M metagenome (GOLD analysis project Ga0307515, IMG submission 194513) | Populus trichocarpa ectomycorrhiza microbial communities from riparian zone in the Pacific Northwest, United States - 17_EM | ecosystem: Host-associated > Plants > Roots > Unclassified | place...
GATCCATTGCTTTTAGCTGGCTACGGATTGAGGAGTCGTAGAAGAAATGGATGGCTGGGGATCCCGTGGTTGTCGACATTTCCACCGCGGCTTCGACCACAGTTGTCCTACTCATGAGTCAAGATGAAAATCTATCAAAAATAACTCATGACTTACATAACGATAGATTTGCCGCATCCAACTGAAAGGAGAGTACGGTCAGTACGAATTGGCTAGTTGGTGGACAGCTACATTCACAGACCAATGCCGCAAAGCCACAAACATGCGCTACCTGTTTCTTCTAGCCAGTTATTGAAGTCCGGATTCGCTAGTATCCACGTTGCGGTCCCTTCGCATCTTTGGTAAGTTCGAAAAGCTTTGGCTCTCTCCGGATCGTAAGTGGAGAGCTCGCTGAAAATATCGTACGGGTCTAAACGGATGCATAAGCGGTCTTAACACTCTATGAAGAGTGAAGTAGTAGATGGCATAGATACCAGTACAGGACAATTGCCACTCTTTTTTGTTTGCGAGCGCGACAAACACAGATGCGTCATAAGAGGGCAGCTCAGGCAAACGATCAATTGCTTTACAAGCTATATAAAAAGCGCCCGTCAGACAAGAACTTGGAGCAGAGAGTATCTGAAACGTTTGGGAGCGATGAAACTAGGCAAAGTTCGACGCACAAATTCTTTCAGCAAGTGCTTTTGCACACATCTTAACGCGCTTGTGGGCTGTTTCCGTCGATAGATAGTGATCAGTCATATCTACGATTGTGTTTTTCTCAGATGTTTCTTCTAGCCCAATATCCGCGAGACCGTTGGGGATATTAAAACGGAAGTACCTCCCCTCATCATCGAGATTCGAATGCTCTTGGTGAAACAGCTCGGCTGTTGTCTCCGTCTCTGTCGCAATGCTAAGAAGTGATTTGCCAAGGTCAATGATGCCTTTGCCAAATTTCTTGAGCGAGGGAATTCCGGTGCCAATTGAGATTATACATCTTATGTTTTCCTCAAGGGGCTCAGTTGACCAAATTTCCTTAGCTTCGGTCCAGAGTTGCCGAATGGGGTTATTTGCACCTGTTCCGCCATCAGTAAACAGTCTATTCTCCGGGCCGATAGCAATTGGATCGAAGAATGATGAAGCCGCTGAGGTTGCTCTGCCAGCTTCCCAGATCTTCGTCACTCGATATAGACTCGAGGAGCCACGAGGGGGAGGATAGCTCCGGAGAAGTGTCGTCGTGCTGGTCCCGCCGCTTGTGCAACACACGAAGCTGACAAAGAAATAAGTTAGGGACTTGGGATGGTCTAATACTACCAAACGATACAAGGTGTAAAATGAATAGCCCTAGTTGCTACTCACACTTTGCAGAAAGCGTTGGGTTCCTTAAGAAGTGAATCTTCCCCAAAGCCTTGTTGAACAAGAACGTCTTTAATAGATGTAGCTAGCTCATCACTATCAAAACGCTCGTGGGTCCGACCGGTTAATCCCACAGCAAAATGTCGTTTTTTCTTGAAAACACGATCGGAAAGCGCGATATACGCTTCAATGCATTGGTCAACATCCATGCGGAGACGACCAAGCATAATGGCCAACAGCCTGCTTAGGATTAGCCTTGTTTGTGGTAATTGATACGTATTAAAGGATGTTTTAACATGTAAATGAAATATCGAATGCCCTGGAACTACATCTAACTAATGTGGAGACCATAGAAACAGTTCCAATTCGTTAGAACTTATTGAAGAATAGTATCTGAGTGTACCTGCCAAATTAATAACGGTGCCAGCTGAGAAATGGAAGTTACATCTGAGTTCTAAAATAGAGCTGCGAGATCCGGTTCTAGTGCCCAGATGTTGCTGGAATATAACCACCTGAAAGTTCTTACCCGCCAGTGCTTGTTCCACCAATCATGTCGAAGTAATCGCATGGTTTTGGCGGATCATCGGGGTTGACGGTTTCCATAAGTTTCTGAAGGATATAAAGCGACGACAATCCGCGCACACCTCCTCCATCAAGGCAGAGAAGGTTGAGTTCTCGCCCTGGCATGGCGTTGGTCTACAGCAGGATGCCAAATCCGCCACTACACGCGATATGATTCCTTATAGAGTTCGAGGAGACCTCCCCAGATGAGGTCGCATTCGTAATCGCACAAAATCTCGTCTAGGGAGCTTAAAGATAGAACAAGGCTGTCGATGGCGATCATTTAGACGCTTAAGATCTTCATAGGAACTAATCATACTCCATGTCTTCCGGTAGACACGAAGTGGAGTAGACTGCCGTCAATGGGATGAAGGCTAAAAATTCTGAAGAGAAGGCTGACATAAGGTCGGCGACTGCGGTCCTCCACTTCAGCCACCCAACTGATGATAGGCAAACATCCCCTCCATGTTTCGTGCTCCGAGTGCCAAGGAATTCGCATCATCTGTTGATCCGTGGCCTCTTCGAATCCAAGTCCCTTTGGACAGGTGGAACTTTAACCAGGCAGTTGTGTCCGCTTGCTTTGCTGATATAGATTCCGCTATCTCGAATCCCGCACTTATCGACCTGCATTCCACCATCCACCTCCGAGTTTCAACCCACAATTCTCCTCCTCGCCATACCTGTTCACCGCCGCATCCAGCAACTAGGCCATTCAACAGCACTATAGACTCGATCTCACGTATTCTATAAGAATAAGGGAGCCGTCAAGATGGAACACGATGGGGGTTCAGCGGCGCACAAGAAAAAGCGTGCATACGCTGCTCAAGCGTATGACTTTGGTGCAAATGCGGGATTAGCAGCGGGGGCAGCTCAACCAGCAGCTATACCAGCGGTAGGAATGCCTCAGTCGCCGCAGGAACCATTGGCAGCGCAGTTTGGACAGATGAACCTGGGGCCGCAACCAGTGCAGCAAGCTCCCCAGATGCAGCCACCTCCGCAGAATCTTAATCAACTCTATCCAACGGATCTCGTTACACAGCCTTTTAATGTCATGGAACTCGACCTTCCACCCCCACAAATCAATCTACCCCCGAATGTATGTATAGGAATTCCTATAGCTGAACCATCACTGACCCGCACAGACGAGCGCCACACCATCGCCTTATGCAAATTGCCCTCCGAAATATGTCCGATCGACACTAAACACGGCCCCGACTACACATTCATTATTGAAGAAATCTCGACTCCCATTTGCCCTCGTCATTCAGCCCTATACGTCTCTGCACGATGCAGAAGATCCGGTACCAGTGGTGCCTGACCAGGTCATTTCAAGATGTCGGCGCTGTCGGGCATACATCAACCCTTTCGTTACCTTTCTCGATCACGGGCATAGATGGAGGTGTAACATGTGCAATCTGACGAATGATGTTCCGCAGGCATTTGATTGGGATTCAGCAGCTCAAAAGAGTGTAGACAGATGGCAGAGACCAGAACTCAACCATGCCGTGTGTGAGTTTGTAGCTCCTCAAGAGTACATGGTTCGTCCGCCACAGCCTCTAGTCTACCTCTTCCTCTTTGATGTCAGTTATGCTGCTGTTACGAACGGACTTTTAGCGACTAGTGCTCGGTGCATTTTGGAAAGTTTGGATAGGATACCCAACGCGGATCGGAGAACACGGGTAGGATTCATGGCTGTGGACTCAAGTTTGCATTACTTTTCCATCTCGCGGGATGGAAGCGAAAGTAACGAACCCAGCATGCTTGTTGTCAGCGATCTCGATGAGCCATTCCTACCAACACCCACAGACCTTCTCGTAAACCTCTCGGAGTGTCGGGCAAACGTAGAAAACTTCCTTGAAAAACTTCAATCAATGTTCCAGGACACTCAAAATGCTGCCTCTGCCATGGGCTCGGCCCTCCGAGCTGGCCACAAACTCATATCACCCGTAGGCGGTAAGATTACCGTTCTCACTGCATCATTACCAAATGTTGGATATGGCAAGCTTGAAATGAGGGAAGACAAAAAGATGCTCGGGACAAGCAAGGAAGGAGGTCTACTACAGACTGCGAATAGCTTTTACAAGAGTTTTGCCGTGGAATGCTCGAAGAATCAAGTATCCATTGACATGTTCCTTTTCTCCTCCCAGTACCAGGATGTAGCTACTCTCAGCAACCTTCCAAGGTACACTGGTGGCCAAACGTATTTCTACCCAGGATGGAATGCGGCGAGAAGTGAAGATGCCATCAAATTTGCTAGGGAGTTCAGTGACTACCTTTCTGCCGAAATAGGCCTTGAGGCGGTGCTGCGAGTAAGAGCTACGACAGGTCTACGGATGAGCACGTTTTACGGCAATTTCTTTAACCGAAGTTCGGATCTTTGCGCCTTCCCAGCGTTCCCACGCGACCAAAGCTACGTTGTAGAAGTTGCCATCGATGAGACCATCACGAAACCTTATGTATGCATGCAGGCTGCGGTTCTTCACACAACTTGCAATGGAGAAAGGCGGATAAGAGTCTTGACTTTGGCACTACCGACTACAGAAACTTTGGCAAACATATATGCATCAGCAGATCAAGCCGCAATCACCGTGTACTTCAGCCATAAGGCTGTTGAAAGAGCACTGGGTAGTGGACTAGAAGCCGCTCGGGATGCGTTACAAGCTAAGGTCATTGAGATACTCCAAACATATCGGAAAGAATTGGCAGGGGGAAATATGGGAGGCGGCGGTTTACAGTTGCCTCATAATCTGAGGGCTTTGCCAGTCTTATTCCTCGGCTTGATTAAGAACGTAAGTTGCGGTTCTTGATCAATATTAAACAAAGCGTGTACTGATATGACCTAGGTTGGCCTCCGAAAATCAGCCCAGATACCTTCTGATTTACGCTCTGCGGCGCTCTGCCTCCTCTCCACTCTGCCATTACCTCTGATGATCCAATATATATACCCGAAGTTCTTCTCACTGCACGACATGCCAGATAATTCAGGTGTACCTGACCCAGCTACTGGCGAAATCATTCTCCCCCCCCCCTGCAACCTTTCCTCTGAACGCGTCGTACCGTACGGATTATATTTGATTGATGACGGGGTAAACCAGTTCATTTGGGTCGGTCGCGATGCGGTCCCCGCACTTCTGCTGGATGTCTTCGGCGTGGAAGACCGAACCGCAATCAAGCAAGGCAAGACAAGTATGCCAGTGCTTGAGAACGAATTCAACGAACGTGTACGGGGGGTTATCGAGAAGAGTAAAGACCATCGGGCCAAAGGGGTTGGCAGCATCATCGTTCCAACACTCTACGTGATAAAAGAGGATGGCGATCCAAGCTTGAAGCTGTGGGCGCAGACATTGCTGGTAGAGGACCGAGCAGACCAAGGAGTCAGCTTGCAGCAATGGATGGGCATGTTGAGAGAGAAAGTGAGTCCAGCCCCTCCTCCCTTGATCCTCTCTACTTGGCCCGATTAGTCGCTAAACGAGATACAGGTCGTGCAATAGAGATTTAATGTAGCCGAATAATGGCGCCTATAAAAAGAGGTTAGAGTAGGTGAGGATCTTTGTTGGTAGGTTTTCGTTCGCACCAACATTTGGTAGTGGGTGGTGAACGATGTTATGTAGCACAACGTATTCAACAACCTAAAGGGTTCCCATTGATGTGGAATGAGTGCGTGTTGTCATTGCAATCCCTTGCAAGCAGCGTGGCTTTTAGATGCAGTGATCCGTAGCACGCTCTGCTGGTGTCACGTAGGCTGAAGATCTTACTCTCGACTGAAAGAGTAATGCCGTGGGTGACGGAACGGCCCGTGCATGAAGTTTGTTGTTTCTCGAAGATTGACCTGGATTCGGGATGCAGAAACGATTGGTGATGTTTGGGGCGTAGTAGCAGGGGCAGATGCAGGCCACTTTGTGGGATGCGGTGTTGTGCAGCACGCTCTTCTGGTGCCACGATGGCTCGCAGGCAATGCAACGTCCAGCAACTGATGTTTGCTTATTTCCGAACACTGGTCTGGACTCTTATTCGAGACTGCAATGACAAGGGGGGACGCGAGGTATGTAATAAAAAAAGCTTGGCACTGAGCTGGCATCTAGCGCTGTATCCCTTCAGCTGGTAGATTTGGTTCTACGGTTATCGATAAGAGCCAGCCAATAGAATCAATAGGATCAAGGCCCCGTAACCATACGGTCCAACTATCGTAATATGACACCAGTTCGGCTCGCACAAGTACAGGAACAACCGCTCCAGCTGCGACCCCATCTCGGCGGTGAATTGGCTCATACAACAAGGTAGAACGGCTCCTAAATGTACCTTGAATGAAAATAAAGGTCACTAAGTATCTCATAAGGCGCCACCTTCGTTTGTGCAATGTGCGGTTCTAAAGATCTACGCGCGTTAGGATCCTAGAGTTCATCGTGTTCAGTGAATTTGGGCTCAATCTTGCAGGTGGGATAGTTAGCCTAGATCTAAGAGCACGTACCGTGCCGCTCACAGGTATGACGCCGAGGTGCTTGCGCAGCAGTGCTTTTCCTGCGGGCATAGCACTCTAGGATGAACATCGAAGAGAATAGATCGGAAAAGGTAAGGCAGACTAGTTCGAAGCGGTGGGGTGGTGGGGAGATCTAATATTCCTTTAGCGGAGGTGTTTTTGAAACTGATAGTGCGTTGTGCTAGAGGGTGTTCAGCTCGTGCGCTTGCCGGATACCATCAAATGTTAAACGTGCGTCAGCCTATCAAATAGGCCATTGTGTCGTTACCACCTAAGCGGGCCCAGTGAGACTGACGACGAAATATGTAAGGAACTGCGCAGGAATATGTAACAATGGTAGAGGATCGGCATACCCCACAATCCTCTCTACAAACAGCCGCCTCCATGACATTGACTATGATAGCTTAGCCCGTGTCGGCAAGATAGATTACCTTATGGCGGACTTTACCTGAATTAAGCTGGGGTAGATGAGATAGGAAACAGTTGAACAGCTGCCATTGAGATTTCTGACGCTCAGGGTCGAATTACGGGTCGTATCATACAACAGGTCGCCTAGACTAGGGAAGGCAGTCTAGAGCGTCTTTAGTGTGGAAACGAAGGCAAAAGGTTCAATTGGGAAGCTTACTATCCCAAACCCCGAACCCACAGTTTCTCCGTCATGTTGAAAATAGCCTGTGGTCGCTGTGTATTCGTAATGAGGGCGTCGACCTTTCCTACAGGTACAAGGCGTAACTATTGAAAAAATTAGTGCAACGATTCCGTCGATGCAGGTATGTGACCTACGAATAGTTACAACGGTTTGTTAAACATTTTCCTCAAATCTAGACGTTCTCGAGTGGACTAAGAAATAACTTGAGAAGAAAGAAGAAATAAGAAGTTGTGTGTAGTAAACTTTTTGATGTTTTCCTTAGGTCTGGAAAGGTTGGTTTTAATCCAATCGACTGCTAAGATGGAGATATCGCACGTGTATCTAAAGCTCATGTAAACCAGCCTTGGCCACAGATCACATAAAATGTATACATACGATTCCATACCAGCTTAGCGAGGTGCATACTGCTTAACTACACAGCTGAAAGCTGTAATACGCTATTCGATCCGACCCGAGACGCTAAACCCTATAAGGCAGCCTTGTGAAACGGCCGCTAAGAAGAAAACAAGATCTGGCTCTCCCTGAGCGGCAACCTCTGCCGTGAACGATGAATACCCTCGCTCGAGATTGGATCTCTGTCGTTAAGGTAACTTTAACAGACGCTAGCCCCATTGCCTCACACTATCTTCGCTGCCACGAGCTCGAGCATGCGTGAACTGGAGGGGCTCGGGATGAAGAGAACAGCTATTCGGACGACGTCAATCTCGGCCCTTGCAGAGAGATCAATTCGAGCCCGAGTGGTCCCGATGGCAGTATTCAATACAGATCCGCCTTGCTACTCTCAATGACCAGTCCGAGCATAGAGCATTATCCTGTACGTAGGGCCCGTACATCCGCAATATACCTCGAATGCAAATAACTTGTGGACTGAAAATGGCCAATCATCTGCAACAAAAAACCAATACCGGTAGCGTAGAACTTGTTTCGCTGCCTAACCCATTCTAGCCACAGCCCAGCGCTCTAAGATGCCAGATAGACTTCATTGTATCAATCAGAATGACGTTGCTGAGCGAGGTCATCAGGCTAGTTTAATGGCTGACACATACCGCAGGCCCCGCCAGGTTTTGGCGTGGCTGAGCCAAAAAGACTAATGTACAGGGCCAGCATGCGAAATATCGAACACCTTGAGTAAAATCTCCAGGGAACAGCTACGTACAATAGACCCACACAACCTTGAGAACGAAGAAGTTGTTGCGCTCTCGGACGCCTACCACCAATTGATGTACTGGAAAGCGCTATCCCCTCTCTTCGAAGAAATGGATTTGCTCGAATTTGGGTGGCAGAGGAATTTCTCCTGGTCAGGGAGACCACTGTGCTTTGTAGCTAACATATGTTGACTTGGAGTGCAATGACGATGGCAGCTGACTCTCCAGTTTCATCAGCATAAACAAGGGTTTTCAACGGCTCTGTATTCTACGACTAGGAAATTCATCCATCACATTTTGCCGCTCAGTCAAAGCTCATGGCAACAAGGAGAAATATGAAAATTTTCAGTGATAACCTACTATATAATCTCGAAGGTCTCGAAGAATTTATTCTTTGCTAGGAATCTTCCAGGAAATCACGAAAGCCGATGCTACCAGCGTACCCTTGCATTCGGACTACAGCCGAAAGACGGCTGGAGTATATCTTAATACAGCTATCGGATTCTTGGAGAGTCTGACCGAATTTTCATCATACCTATGCTGAAGGAGTTGATTTTCCATCTATCCCCGACCTACCATCTTGCGTATCAGACTAGTCTGTCCGAAACGTTGTTGACCTCGGAATTAGGATACAGGCGGTTTACTGCGTCCAACTAGCTGGTTCGCCAAATAAAGTGCGGCGGGACGAAGGATCGTTAGAGCTTGAAGCTGCGGAGCTCGACATAGTCGTGTAGGTTGGGAGTCGAGGAATGAAATCGATGGGAGCGGGACTTCTTCCACGCTGGCTGAACGTAATTATGAATTTTCCCGAATCTTATGACACTGGACAAGGCCAATTAGAAGTTTCTGGAGAGCGCCGATCACAGACACAGCTGGTTCGCCTACCGAGCACCCAACACCTGTGAGCATGGAGTCCGCCTTCCACAGCTGGTATCTTGAACCTGCTGCGTCAGCTATCATCCCAGACAATCAAGCCGACGAGCGGCCGTCCGAAATCAAATCTGCCTTCTTCGCGCTGATTGGGCAACATACTTCTTCTAACGGTATCCCTCCTACGACTGAGGTTCTAACATATCAAGAACAGCTTCCAATTAAAAACAACCTGGAGAAAGAGAAGGTCAAGTGAGAGGCCGCTTCCTACGATGTCTCCTTTTCACATGCGGTATTGCTCCAGATGTTTTGTGCTAGCCATGTTTATTGAGAGTTGGCTCGTAGTCAATGCAGAGTGGAGACAGCATTTATATTGTGCCAGGCTTGCGAGTTCCACTGATTTTTCGAAAGGAATCTGGGCCAAGAGGGCAGAGGTCTATAAGGATCACATACCTACGGGGCTCCATGCGAGGCGAAGCTCTAGCGTCAAGATCACTAAATTCTCAAACGATTGAGGTAGAATGAAATGCATGGAGGGAAGGTTGTGATAGTGACTTAGACTGGATAATGCTCTACAGCGAGCTAGTCTGACGTTCCTAACTAGAGAGTCTCTCATGGGCCACTCGTGAACGCTCGCACCTATCAGACTACCTTTCTACAATACCAGGAAATTCTAGCAGGGCTGATATGCGTTCGTACCTGACTTTGGTTCCAGAACACACCCCGCATTACTAAAATGCAGAGTCATCCTAATAATGACAGTTCATCACGCCCGTTTCTCACGTTCGCGTCTGTTGCCTCAACGAATAGCCTTGTTGGGACAGGATAATCAGGCAATTGCGCAATTTTCATGTCTTGCCAGGCTATTTCAGCGTATCATAACGGAGTAGTGTTAGGAAGTTTCTGTAATGAAAAATTCTTGGCATAGAAAACTGTAATTTACGCCCAATAAATTCAATTCGCCCAACCTTAGAACCATACATTGATGAGTTCCTTCTAAGCGCGCTTTCCGGTCATAATACTGTATGGTGGAAGCCTGGAACGAATAGAATCGAGGAGATATCAGTAACAAATTCACCTTGGGCGTTAGGTGGCACTTTCAAATTTTGGCAACAGTCTTGTTGCTGAGAGTGTGTTAATAATTTTTCTTCATTCGAGAAGTGCTTTTTCAAAGACACCCTAACCTGCAAACTGATCCCTAAATTTGGAGCTCGAGACTATTGACGTTGCCTGCGTTGGCGCTTGAATGGAGGCTCTTGGCGTGTGGAAGAGGATACCTTACCAAGCTGTAAGCAAGCAATGAGCGCCGCAAGGGTCCAACATATACGTAGAGCGATGTTTTTTCCACGTCACTCTGTCGAATAAGCATGAGATAATTTAGTGGACGTGTTTCTGAGCTCAAAAAACCGAGTGGTTTTCCTGTAACGAGACATGTGTGCAATGGCGCGATTTCATGTATGCGCTGGAGCTACACCTCCGCACCATAAAATCCGGATTATCGAGAAAAACCGGAAGGAAAAATGATACCCACCGCCTCCCTCAACCTGCAGCAAGAAACTCCGCCCTTGGCCATCTCCTGGAAGTTTTCGGGAGATAATCAGATGTGTTGACCGTTTTCCTCAAGCTCACAGCCATTGAACCGCGGGATGTCTAGCCTTTTCGCTTCAGCAAGGTACAGAGGTACATTCCAGTATGCGGATCACGTATGAGTGCACCCTGGCTCCCCTTGCAGCCGCGCCTGTCTTGCTTTTTAGCTCCCTGCAAGAAACGCCGGCAAAGCCGTGTCCGCCAATCAGCGGTTTTGAAGGCTGCCACCTTTGGGTTCTTGAGCGTGGGCGACTGCTCTGGCTTTTGCTGACGACTATACCTTACCGGCTTGGGCGTGGTAGGTCTGGCAGCCAGCCCCGCCGAAGTGGGCTCAACCATAGCAGGAGTCCTAGCATGTGAAACCAGGCGATGAAACTCGAGGTTTTCGTTGTCGACAGCGATGCGTGGTACGCCTCGTCAAGTGTTTGGGCTAGAGGCTCTTCCCGCGCAAGGGGAAGGCGCGGCTAGTGGTTATACTGGGTTATTATATTCCTGAAGATTAAGGGCAGATATTGCTATTAATCTGACCCGCCGCCCCCGTGTGTGAGAGTTGCGGGTCCAGACATCTTTGCTCAGCGGCCCCGCCTGCATGTGCATCTTGGTATCCCCTGCCACTACGGCTTGCAGAAGAAGATTGCTGGGAACGGGCCTTAGGGATTTCTCATGCTTGCTGAGCGAGCATATCATCGTCCTCTAAGGCGTTAACGGGCGCTGTGATTGGCCCCTGGCAGCCTCAGGCGCCCTCAGCTCTTCTCTTGAACGAGCGCCTGGCTTGGCTGGCGTCTTCATCGCCAGTGGCACCGTGTGGTTTGAGGCAGCCAACAAGGACAGGATCTGCACGCAAGAGCCGGAACGCACACACTCGTCGCAAGGCGGATCGGACTCAACCCCAGCCTTCGCCAGCCCAGCCCCCAGGGCCGCACCCAAAGGACGCTAGGTACGAGGTGCTGCATCCTACCAACCCCTCGCATACGCTTGCACGCTTGCAACACGCAATTCGACCTCGACCTCCTCCAGGCGTATCTCCTCTGATCCTGTTCTTTTCGGCCACTCGGCGCTCTTGATTCTGGACTCGGCAAAGAGCCGCATCCTGCCTGTCCTTTCGCTCGTGCCTTTGCATCTGCAGCTGCAGCGTTCAGGATCTGCTTCAAGTGGCGGGGATCGCCCCTCCAGCACCCACCTTATCGCAGCATCACTGCCGTAAGACAAACTCCGAGTATCCGTTCTCTGCGGCTCACCACCACAACGCCAGCATCTGCCATTTTTTGCCTGTTACGACTAACGAAGGGACGACTTTTGGTATTTTTATTCCCCTCCGCTGTAGCATTGCCGGCCGAGCGTACCATCGTTCGCATGTCGTTGCATCGACCCTCTCTCGACATTGTCAGCTGCGTCGTTTCAGCCTCGCCTGTTCCCCCCGCGACGAGTAGTCGGCTTCGAGAACTGTAGCGGAAGCGCTCCTGGTCGATATCTCGACTCGAGACCTCGACCAGCTTCCCAACGGAGACTCAGCCAGTTTGGCCTTGGAAACATTGCTGGCTGTCTTACGAATCAGCCCTTACGACACTTGGCGGTTTAGAGTCAGCCTCCACGCCTGAGCGAAGTCTTCTAACAACAACATAGCAAAGGCCTGGAATTTCGTCGCCTTCGTAATGTCTGGCTTCCAAGCCGTAAATACTACACTTACCGTCCCGGAGCCACCTCCCGGTCGGCTTGGGGAGGAGACCACTCCAACAACTCCTCGACCGAACAAGTTCTTCGTGGACCAAAGGTCTGTAGACGACCCTAGGGCTGAAGATGCTACGGCGAAAACACCAACACGAAATAGTTTTGCCGGCCTTGCAGCTCAGCGACCACTACCTTCTTCTCCGTTTACACCCTCGCGGGAGATTAGCAAAACTCCCAGCCGGAACGGTGCACTCAGCAGAGAGAATTCTCATCGGTCAACACAGTCTGTTGATTCACAAGATGTAGAGATGGGAGAGGAGGACGACGGTCACGACGGATCTGATAATGAGAGTGTGACAAGTGACACAAATAGGCCTTCGAAGAAGAAGAAAGGCCAAAGGTTTTTCTGCACAGAGTTCCCTCCCTGTCAGCTGAGTTTTACGAGGAGCGAACATCTAGCCAGGCACATCCGGTATGTCTTTTGGGATGCGCACACTATTCCAAGCTGTAACTGACCGTTTTACAGGAAACACACTGGAGAACGACCCTTCCAATGCCACTGCTCCCGCCGCTTTTCACGACTCGATAACCTACGGCAACATGCGCAAACGGTCCACGTCAACGAGGACATCCCAGGCGACTCACTGGCTGCTACTGGCACAAGATTTCAGAGACAGATACGAACCGATCGGGTCAGACCACCAAACAGCCGTTCTCGCGCAAATACATTAGGCAGTCAAGGTGGTCACAGCCGAGGACATAGCAGGAATCTGTCTGCTTCCAGTATTACCTCTACAACCTCCAGCGTCAGCGTTAGCGTGACTCAGCCACAAGATTCAAGGCGGCGCCCACCTCCTCTTGCAATGGCGAATGATGGCACTGCAAGAGCCAGAGTGTCTCTGGATACGTACAACCCCCCACTAATGGGCAGTCCAGGGCCGTCATACCAGACTTATGGGAATCAATCTCCAAGCGGCATTACGACACCGACTTCGGCCACATTCTCCGCTGGCACAGGCAGCCCCAGATTCCCATCTGGCCTGCAGTCGCCCATCTCCACTGTGCCACGATCTTTGCCATGGGGAAGCAGGACACCTGGACGGCGACTCTCGGTGCCATCAGGTGCCAACCCGTTCCAAGGACCTCAAGGATCTAGCACATTCCCACCGCCATATATTAGTCCTTTGCCGTCATCTACGTCGTCCATATTTTCTCAAAATAACAGTCTCTTCGCCAGTCCAACAAGTTCCATCTTCACCGAATCACGAAGAGACTCAAATGCGGCTGAGGCTGATTGGAGACGTCGCACCTGGCACCCCGGAACTTACACCAGCCTTGGTCCTCGGCCAGCTACGAGTGGTCTAAGTTATTATGAGACACCAGATGCTCCTCATCCATCATTTTCCTCTCAACCTGCTGCAAGTCAAACTACTCGACTCCCCGGTATTGAGAGTTTCGATCATGCGCCGCCCCCCCCATCACTCCCACGACGCCAACCAAGTCCCATGCAAATCGATGCGCCAAACCGTGCATCGGGATACTCTGCGCCCTTTGAGCAGTCCACTTCAAGACTAGATGATCGCCAGAATGTATCGTGGGACAGCACACTGCAGAAGGGACTGACCCGGCTAGATATCGCCAGCCCAACACCTCCACGAGATCAGCATGGATGGTCTCAATACCAAGGTAGTCAAGGACAGCAACCAGCAGCGAGACCAACTACTGCACCACATCCAAGTTACTACAGCCAGCAGCATTCCAATACGGTCACTCAGCAAGCACAGGCACCCGCAAGAGAGCCTGATCGACAGTCTTTAGAACAGCCAGTCACCCCACGGAAGAACAAGCGCCATGGGTGGTACAACGGCCCACTGCCTCTGACGCAGCAGCCGCAATCTGGACGAACAGTTCAGCGCACATCGCCTGAAGACTCAAGTAGTAGCGAAGGAGTGCCTACCCCCTCGACGTCCTCACTTGTTGAATACCATCCAGCCATCGTCCACAGCAATGGGTACATCGAAACGCATCCTCCGGGGGTTCCAGTTGACGAACAACAGAAGTCGAGCGTTCCTCAACCCATCGTAGACAGAAGCACAATGCCTTTCCAACCTTATCCCACCGCTGGTCCTCAGAGTTCCAGTTACCACATGCACGCCGGGCACGATAGGGGCCCGATGCATGGAGGCCAGCCGCAGCCGCCTAATGGCGCTAATGATATGAGAAGGCTCGAGGCGCTTGTGGCCGTTGCAACGGGAGAGCAGCAAGTAGTAGCCCCGAGGCAGTAAAAGCTTACCTCTACCTATACGACCACCAAACTTCAACCTCGCTCTACTATCTACTCTTCTCCGGGTCCTGCGATGGCGATTTTGCGCCAGATCAAGGCCGATCAACCTCACACCTTTCTGAAATCCGATATACGAAACGAAATGACGTTACGACTCACATCGCACGAAACGAATCTGCTTATGATTTAATTTTTCCTTTCCAGAGCTGACGAGAGGGAACCTTTGTCTCCCATCATCGGTGCGCATGTTTCCATGATACCCATGAGAGTAGGATGGATTTTTCTGTCGGACACTTGGGGAGTCCCGAATCTATTTGCTTTTGCGCGTACGCGCCCTGCGTGCATGCATGGTCTCACTTCCCTTTTTAGTGAGGTTTCTTTTTGCACTGTTAGCGGGCGCCAGAGGATTGTGTAGCTTCTTCGCTTGGACTCTGAATTGGATTTTTCTTTTGGTCAGGGCACGGAAGGTGGTAGGAACGCATAACGACGGGTTTCAGGCTTGGGAGATGGGGTTATTTTCTTACCTGTCGTTGCTGTCCCGCTTATTGCGCCTGTTACATGCGCGTCCGTCGTTTATCGTTATTTTCTCTTTGCTTGACCCCCCCAACCTTTTCCTTGCGTTCATTTTCAGGCAGTGGGCTTCGTTTGGAGACAATGAGTTGGCAAGAGATGGCGACAAGCGGTACTAATTAGGTAGTGGATCCCGAGCTATGTGCTATAACCTTTTTGATATAACTCTTTGAAATCCTCACTCCGATTCGACCCCCTGCTCTTTTCTCACTTGCCATGGTCGACTGTATTCGCGTCGTCTATCTGGGGTCTTCACACCGCTTATTGGCCTGCCTATCTAGTCGGTTTCGCTTTTGCCCGCGTATATCCCACGTCACTTACGAATGCAACCCACGAATCTGTCTTACATTCGCACACGAAACATCATGCCTGAAAATTAACCATGTAGTCCGGTCTGTCGCTCTTATGCAAGTCAACCCATTCTCTTGGACCTATTTGTCATTTGCCCCTTGTCTGAATCATTCATTACTGACAGGTCTCTACCGCCTAGTCATTTGGTCGGCTTTGTCCAGATTTGTGCGAGTTTATCACCTATGTCTTGTAGGCTTGGCTTGCGATTTTCCGCTTTCTGTTACCCCGAAAGCCTACCTTGATCTCATCGTTTCTTCATCGCATCACGAGCCTTTTTTTTTCCGACCCCTTCGATATTTCCACTGCAACCTATGCTGCAGATCCTTGTGCGGTCTAGTCGCCACGCTCTCTTTATTACATCTTTCTCGACTAGCTGTTTGGTTCGTATCTGACTTTACGTATTATCCTGGGTGCAAGCCGGACTCCTCAACGGTGCTGCCAGAGTGTACTGAAGCTCCGAGCCCGCTACGATTTTCCTGCAGCTAGCGGAAAGAAGATTCGGCTGGCCAGAAAAAGATCAACGCTTTCCTGGTTGACCCAAAACGGGTAGATCCCATCGACAGGATTCGGGAAATTTGATGTTCAACGTTCCGCAAACACGATTGAGGTAACAAAAACATGTGCTAGGCGGTCATGCAGGCATTCACTTCTTTTCTTGACACTGGCATGAAGGAAAGAACGATGAAGAGCCCCTGATACTTAGCAATGGAGGCTCAGTGTGGAGGCTTAGCCGTGAAAATATCCTGGTGTATGGGATCTATCTCGTACACCGTTTCCGCATCTCTGAAGTGACGGTTGGGGGACTCGGGGCTTTGGGAGACCGTGATCAAGAATACCCGGTAGCGTGCTGTCTGCTGCTCCGGTACTCAAAGCAAAGCACATCAATTAATGTGAGGCGATTATTCACCCCCGAAGCTATAATTCCATGATCCTGAAGCTACCTACGGAGACACTGATGAGACGGATATCCTGTAAAGCTGGGAGATTGCAGAAAAACCTATTTTACACAATATATGCTTTCAGTTGCGTGATTGAAGAATGATAGGGGGCTGTAATAGAGGGCGCAGGCTTTTAGTATTATAGAAAAGGTAAGCTAAAGTACCTATGAGGAATAATGATGTGCCAAATTTCCGAGAATTGATGATTTTCGGTTTCAAATACTAATAATGTTGGATTTTAGGTGAGGGGCGTGTACTCAGCATATATATACTCACAACGGTGAGCGCTATTGCTGCATTGTGTTACTTAAGAGCGCCGTGCCATATTGCCCAGTTTACTATCCAGTCCTGCTTCACTTAATGGAGACGACGCAACTAAAAGGAGAACCGGAAGGTTGAAAGAAATAGAAACTTACAGCGATGTTGCTTGTAAGAAACTGACATGCTCCTCCCATTTGCTACTAATGAAGACATATCTGAGAGGGACCAATTTAATCCATACCACACAATTTGAGCACCAGACGAGCCTCCAAAGTACTTCAGAAACACACAGGAGGTTCTTCATAGTTCCTTAGCACCTTCAGCGCCACCCCACCCTTAAACGCCCGTCCCATCCCCAAACTTAAAAACCCAAGAACCCCCAAACCTCACCGCCCACCCCCCACATACACTAAAAAAATACCACACTTCCCACCACCCCTCACCCAGGAACGAAATGATGCAGCAAGGACCCCACACCCACAATAAAACCTACGACCACCACCACCACCACCACCGCAATAACAGCCCAACACCCGCCCTTCTCCGCTCCCGCTCTCCTCGAGCCAGCCGGCGCGGTCGCCGGCGCGGGCAGCACGGCGTCCGCTCCACGATTGCCGAGTGCGCTGACACGGTTGTTGATCATCATACACCTGGGCGTCTCCCAGCGCCCCGCGCCGATGGCGATGACGGTGGCGTGGTGCGGTCTGCTGGGGGTTCTGGCTCGCGGGGGTGGGGTGAGGGGGGGGGATGGAGGGGTTGCGGTGTTGAGCTGGGGCGCTGGCGAAGCCGGGGAGGTGAGTGCGGCGATGGCGGCGGAGTAGCTGGGGGGCGGGTCCTGAGGGGAGTTAGAAAGGCCGGTTGAATGGGTCTGATGGGGTCGGGGGGTGTGGAGTACGGTTTCGGAGCCCCGGTTAGGTTGAGGGAGTGCCATTGTTTGGTGTTGGTTGGTTTGGATGTTGTATATTGCTGGAAAAAAGGGGTTTTTTTTTTCCAGAAGTGAGAGTTGGGTTGGTGTTGTGAGCTGGGTTGGGATGCTTGGGATTCTCTCCGCGGTGTTTTATATTGAGATTAGTGGTTGAATGGTTTTATAAGTAGGCTAGGTGAGTGCGGCTGTGCAGATTTATAATTTTCAGACAGTCACGATGGAAGAACCTCTGATGCGCTACCGAAGTCAAACAAGAAAGACATAACTTAAAGTCAAGGATGAACCGAAACTCTAATCGCGGAGAATGTACGAAAAACTACGGCTATTGGCATATTGCTGTGAGGTAGTAAAATATGTAAGGTAAGTAGGCACCAGTCATATAGCTGGTGCTGTGGCAGACTTTAGACTATAAAAATATCTTTAGAGCAGAATCTAGGAAGGGGACCTGCAAAACTTTATAAGTTAGCCTAGATCCCCCTAACTCTATTTGAAATAACCGTGGGGCTACAGCAGAGCGTCTGAAGTTATTCAAGAGAACTGATTTAAAAACTAGTTGGCAACGACCGAACAACCCGAGCCTCTCGGGTAAACTCTGTCGTGGGGCGCCCCTGTCTGGGTTTAGCGGGGCTCTTCCAACAATTTTCGGGTACCTAGCTCCAGGCTAATCTGTAGATTCGGATTATACCAAGTTTTTTGCGCAGCGGCTCGGGCTAGACCCCTGTTACATTAGGCTTAAACCCAGAGAGGTCTATTCCTTGACAGGGAGGTGACAACCGCATCAAACGCCAACACTAGGGGCAGGTGGGAGACAGAGCTATTACGTTGTGGAACGGGTATCTGAATCCTCAATCCTATGAAGGCGTTCCGTTCAACTCCTTTTCTACCTCATTCATTAGATCTTTCTGACGCCGTCCAACCCGCTACTTCTCTGCACATGTATGACTCGTCTTGGAAGACGCTCTGGTCCAAGAAATTGCGAGGGTAGAATGTCTTTGAATTGAAATTCCTTCTCTTCTGCTAATGCCATCTCTACAGCATGACTAAATTTGACTGGATGTGCTGTTGACAGGGCTACGTTGTGTATACCTAGCGCCGTCTTAGCTGATCGCAGCGCTGCAGTCATGCTAATGGCAGAATGTGGATCCAGAACATAACCTTTCGGGCCTGGACTGCTAGTGTTGGGCCATCGGTAGACATCGCGAATAGTGGCTAATGTCTCCGCATCCGAAACCCACTCTAATGCAAAATCTGCCTTTGCCGCATCCAAAACTTTCTGCTCGACGCAGAACCCTCCTTTTGTCTTGAGGCTCGTCTGCCATTCCTTGACCTTTAAAGCCGCTATTTGTCTTCTTTCCTGTATTCCATCCACGCTGGAGGTGTAGATGTCATACGCGATGAACCACAATAGCCGCTCAAAGTTGCTGCTTATGAGAATATCCATCGCTGGGGATAAAGTTTCCTTTACGCCCTTAACGTGCACGTTGAACCCCTCTGCGGAAGCACTGTGGACGCCTTGCTTCTCATAAGCGCCAGTCTGCCAGAAGCGGTGGAGGACGTCGTTCTCATTTGTCGCGATGATGAGTTTCGATATAGGGAGACATTCGCTTCGCAAAGAATCCGGCCAGAATATCCCCAAAGCTTCCACAGGTAACGACGAAACGGATATGATCAGTTAATGGATTAAATGTGCCGGAACGGATGAGCGAGAAGTAGGATGCGAAGTAGTAAGTTATCTGGGCCAATATCCTCGAAAGATTTATTGAGTTGACTGAGGTGAGCCTCCGGGCTA
>Ga0307515_10008989_pt1 | contig 19409 bp, 29 predicted proteins | sample 17_EM_MG_FD_194513 | JGI IMG/M metagenome (GOLD analysis project Ga0307515, IMG submission 194513) | Populus trichocarpa ectomycorrhiza microbial communities from riparian zone in the Pacific Northwest, United States - 17_EM | ecosystem: Host-associated > Plants > Roots > Unclassified | place...
TACAACGGCGATCGGCCTCTATCTCCCGAAGAACTAACTATCAGAAAACAAATTTTCAGAGGCGTTCTCCTTAGGATGTGAAGTCTATTGTTTGAATTTTTCGTGATTTAACGCTTGACCTGGAGGAAGATAATGTCGAATTGCACATCTGGGGCAGTTGGCCGCGCGTGAGCCCTGGTGTCACGCACTCAAGGGGGCAACTACATGTACTTGCTCTCGCCCCCCAAGAAACCACCGGCTGGCGCCAGTATTTTCTAGGTAGCTTGTATTAAATGACGGTGAATCCCATCCCGGTGATTTTCAACGCAAGCTATGCGTGCGATTCTGGGAACCTGCCTGTTTGCCCTGTGTCACAGGCCGATTTTGGCATAATCCTGCCATACATGATTTTTTGGGTAACCTACTGCCATGAAATCTCGTAGTCATCAAGCGTAGGGTCTATAATTTATGCTGGAATATTTTTGGCCGGGCCGGGAAACTAGAGGAGCCATGGTTCACAAATTGCACATCTAGGACAATTGCACAACCGGGGCAACCACAGTATCACGTGGATTTTCTGGAACTTGCCCCTCGACAGCCACAACGAAGAGCTCAGTTTTCTCGTGGCCATGAGCGAACCGCACCCGACAATCGCCATTGACCTTGTATGTTCCCCTGGGAAAAACAGATCTCTCGTGGTTGCTGAACGGTCGACACTGAAAGCTCAGGTCTTAGATCGGCATCTGACCAAGGATGTCCTCCGTGCCATCTTGCACTCGATCCTATTCCACCGACTCTTCGGAACCGTCAAACCCAAGACATTCGAGATCCTTGATGTAACGATGGTGTGTCGCGCCAGATCCCGTTTGAGAGAACCCTGCTAACTGGAGGTCACGATAGCCCGGTGTGGCCGACCCGGGCATGGAAAGCCTTGTCGACGAGAAAGTTGACGCCTTTTGGAAAGGTGTAGATGGTGGAGCAAGCAAGAGCGGTCAGATCATTGTCACGTTTTCTGAGAAGAAACAAAAGAAGACAACGTGGTTTCAAGTGTACGCCGGGGAGGTGCATCTCTTCTCATTACCTATTCGTACCCCAGGTGCTTATCACCGTTTTTTACAGGAGGAGGTTCCATGGGAACAATGGTAATTTGGTCGCCTCAAGCACCGTCCATGGTCTAAGTGTTCTTTACAGGATTATCAGCGCAGAAATACGACAACCAAAGTCAGATCAAGGTGTGCAATACCTTCAGCGACCTGTGTTCGAGGATTTTTGACAATAACGAGGGTCTCCAGATCGACAGACTTTCGATGCCAATCTCGCGTCAACCCTTACAAACTCATTGCAGAAAATGCTAACGCACAGTTCTTCGGAGCGGGGTAGGATGGCCGTTCCCCTCATCACCGAGGCGCAGAGCATTTCACCGTTTCCGATTAAGGTGGTTGTCAGGGTTGGTGGTGTTGACGTTGGTTAGCCTGGATACGTCCCTTCCGAACCTTTCCTCATCTCCTTACCGATCATTCTCACTCTTTTCTCTTCCCTCCCCATTGTGCTCTGTCTAACTGAATGCATATGACAAATCGCAACGTCGGTCGGTCGAATTAACATACTGAACCAGGACATTCTCCCGACCCGCCCATACCCCCCCTTGCCAGATGTCGCACCGACGAACACAAACTCCAGAGGTTTGGATGTTCAGGGGCTCTGAGCAGACCCTTTCGCATGTCGCTCTCAAGAATGCGGCTCGGTTTGATCCCGGATCCACGGCCCACTCCCAAAGATGGATCAAGTACGAAGCAGGACGTGATGTTGAAGTTTTATGCTCAAAACATCCTTTGGATCCGGATCGCTGAAGCTTTACAAGCATCACATTCCATTCGTAGGATATCTCCATCAACTGTCGTAGCCTCCCAAATACCGATCTTGGTTTCTCTATTTCGTCGGTATACACCATTGAAGAGCCTTCAGGCATGGTGCGGCTAGCGGGACCCTTCTACAACATTTAAAGATATTGCTGGTCTTATCGACAGTCACCCACGATCTACGGATGCACTCTGATCTGACGAAATCTACGAGGTTTCCCCTTCACGATTGCGAGAAGCTTGTACAGCTTTCATGAACTCGAGTGTAAACTGGGAGTCCAAAAACTCTTCGACGTGTTTGACCTTGAGTTCTCCATCCACATTTGGAGCAATCTCGACGATCAAAGTCGCTTCGTTGACAAAAGGTACGCCGACGGCCGCGTGTCTGCGTAATCGGTTGCCTAGAGGGAATGTCAGGCGAGAACAGAGAATTTTGAAAGGACCACCACGGACATGGATAAACACCTTCCCAGGCACCTCGTTCATGGAGTGCATGTCGACCTATGAGGACGATCAGAGATACGCCCCAGGCGAGGAATGTGCATACGCCAACAAACCTTGAAGTTCTTCAAGACATCTTTGATTTTCTTGTAGTTCTCGACCCACTGTTCCCCGTTTTGTTGGAGGGTTTTTAAGGAACGAGGGAAGGTCTCATGGATGTGGTCGGGGTGGAGGGTTGTAGCGATCTGGTCGACGTCGCCGTCGATGAATCCCTGAACCCATGCCATGATAGCCTCGGATTGGGGGCTTTTCTCGGTGGTAGACGAAATAGTTTAAACGAACACGCAGGGAGGAGAACTGACGTTAAGTGCTCTAGTATTATGACCAGAGCATTCTACGGTATTCTCGGTGGAGTTCGAGGTATCACGTCGGCTCCGGCCGGACCGGGCTGATTTCCTCTAGTACTTAGTAGTACTAGAGTTATACGAGTTGTCAGTCCTCGACACCGTGACCGTCAACAACCATCATCATGGTACGCCATATGTAAATCCATCCACAGAAAGCTCACAATCGTCCTAGTCTCACTGGGAAATCCGAATGTCTGGATCGCGAAAGGTCCCCTATTTTTACAACCTGGATACAAAAACCTCGGTCTGGGAGGCTCCCGGTGATCTCACCGATGAAGATATCGCGAAACTTCCCGGGTTTGAATACCTCACAATGCCCGCAAAGGTTAGGGCTAGCCATCTCTTAGTGAAACACTCCGGGAGTAGGAATCCCTCTAGTTGGAGAGAGGTCTGGCGTGATTTTTCGATCCCTTATTCCTCCGTTAACCACGATCTTCGCCCCAGGCCAAAATCACCCGTTCCAAGGCAGAAGCTATCGAGATCCTCCGAGGTTACAAAACCCAGATCAACGGATCCCACGAGAAATTTGCTCAACTCGCAAAAGAGTTCTCGGACTGCAACTCTGCTCGCAAAGGCGGGGATCTCGGTGACTTTGGCCCCGGACAGATGCAGAAACCATTCGAAGATGCTACCTTTGCCTTGAAGATCGGAGAAATGAGCGATGTCGTCGAGACCGACAGTGGTGTCCATCTCATTCTCCGAACTGAGTAGAGATGTCCTGGAACAGAGGTGTAAAGTTAGTTGTATTGTCTATAGCTAGTGCGCGATTGGGAACACGACTATTATCCTCCAACCACTACCATGTTGACGCGGCCGCCCCGCGTAAGACTACATATCTCGTCAAACTTGGTCCGGCGGGCGATCCCAATCTACGTTCTCACACCCAAATCATCCTTCAAGAGAACAATGTCTTCCACCGTCACGACCGACCCAGCCTTGACCCCCGTCTTCACACCCAGTGAGACCGTTCTCTTTCTTGAGTGACCCTAACAGACCTCCGTGGTAGACGCACCAGGCGCAGTGGGCCCATACTCTCAAGCCATAAAATTCAGTGACCTCTTGTTCGTCTCGGGGAACATTCCACTTGATCCTGCGACGGGAGAGATCGTGGTTGGCGGCATCGAAGCACAGGCAAAACAAGTTCTTAAGAACCTCCGCGCGGTCGTTGAAGCTTCCGGTAGTGATCTGGGAAAAGTCGTAAAGACGACGGTGAGACCTCTTTCCATTCCCCACATAGTATCTTACAATTTCCTTAGGTATTCCTCAAATCGATGAACGACTTCACTACCGTCAACAGCATCTACGAGCAGGCTTTCGGCAATCACAAGCCCGCCCGGTCTGCCGTCGAAGTGTCCAGGCTTCCCAAGGACGTGTTGGTAGAAATCGAGTGTATTGCCAGGTACTATGTCGTCCCCGCAAAATGATTTGGACAGCGCTGACCGTACATTCCTATCATCCAGTCTGATTTGATTGACGCCCCGTCGGTGGATGGTAGTAGCTAACGCAACATGCGGCGGTAGAAAACACAGCGCGAGACAACAAAAAGTGACAAAGGATTCTATTTTGCGCTGGTTTCCTCCAGGGTACCAACGTCGAAGCGTTTGACGGTGTGGATCACCTCAGATCCTTTCCTGGCAAACACCAACTGTGTAATGCGTTGTTAGTGGGTGCTATTGGTGAATCTATACCAACATACCAAGTAAGGATTGGCAGTGGAACCAGTGGTATCCGCCAAAACCTCGTCTTTCGAAACCATTGAAACATCGGAATCATTGTACTTGAACCATTCGTCTGGATGATCTGGCAAGTTCCTCGAGTAGAAGAAATAGTGACCCCAAGACGGCGACTCTCCCCGATGAATGAATACCGAGGTCAGCTGATAGAGAGCCTGGTTCTCATTCTTCCAAATATCTTCCAGCTGCAGTTTCAGCTCTGCAGCGTGTCGTCTCTCCTCCTCGAGCTCCTTCTTCGCAAACATCGCTTCGTGCTTCAGTGATGCGAAGAGTTCTTGATCCGCCCCAGGCAGGGGATTCGCCGCGTTCCTCGATAGGAAGTCGTGGGTCTCTGTCAAGGCAAGGTCGAACGGCCGGTGCTGGGGGGCGACGGTCAGTCGGGATCCCGGTCAAGTAGACAATCGACTCTCACCTTGGCTTCCGTGAGTTGTCGGATTCGTTCTCGACCCCAGTTCAACTTGGCCTGAATTTCATTCGATCGTTGCTTCTTCTCCGGGTCCGAGTTCTCTAAAAAGCGATCCATGGATATTGTCTCCCAAAACTTCACGTACGCCTGTGACTTGAACGCTTGGAGCTGTTCACGATCGAACTGCACTCTCTGTCGTACAACTGTCGTTGACTTGCTGGTCAAGCTACGTGGGTGGGAGGCGTACCTGCAACTGAATTTGCAAGATCGGAGGAAGATCGACAAGAGATACTTCCATATGCGCTTTCTTGCCCTCAAATTCGACCGTGTCGTTGAAATAACGGCTTAGGCCGTCGTAAATGTCGATGCCCTCTTCTGAGACATTGACAGGAAGATGCGAAAACAAATCTTCTTTCTCATGGATCGACGATCGAGAAGAACGACCCTCGGGCATAATTCGCTGGCGGATCCTCCCATAGAATAACCTAGGATGTGATTGAGAAGTTTACTGATTTTATTCAACAACTCTTGTCACCTTTTCACGATACTTGTCTTGTCAATGTCGGGATTAGAACCACCGGATAGTTTTGCAGAACGGATCAGTTCCGCACATTCAAGTTGGAAAAGACAAGAATCCATGCATTCGGAGACATCGTGTTGCCGGCCTACAAGCAGGATCAGCAAAAGTTGTATGAGAGCCGCGCTTGACCTTACCAAACATCATTCCGGTGGTCCCTTTGCGGATGGGTGTGGCAGGCTCAGGCTTCTCTATCTCTAACATTTCAACATCATCACCTGTAGTGGTCTGGCTGTCAGGGGGAGGTTCTGCTGGCGTCTGTACAGGGGTCCCAGGTTTTGAGACAATGACATAGTCCTTGTCCTTGTCCGCCTCGGGTGTGTCGATGTCCATCTTGCTCCCAGTACCCCGAGACCGCTTTCCGAGGATACTAAATGAAGTCTGGACTGGTGATGCGGTCATTGTTTCTGACGGCGCTGAAACATGTGTTGACCCGTCCTCAACGAGGGTGACGTCAGTGTCGTTGGAAGAATCCGTACCAGCCTTATCTCCTTCCTCCTCTTCCTCGTCCTTCGAAGTGACCAGCGCAAGCTTTGCGAGCTCAATGGTTGGTTTGACTGCTGGATCCTCGCAATACTCGAGATTCCAAAACAGGTCGGCAAGTTGAGTGACAACTGGCAGTGACAAGGTCAATGACTAGGCGCAACGTTTGGGAACAAAACTTACAGCGTCGCGATCGTGCGATCTCCCGCCTAGTCACGAGCCGGCCTCCTACACGGTGGGCGTCAAGCTTGTCGTCAAGAAGATCGGGGGATTTTGTGGCGACCGCGGAGAGCGATGCCACCGTTTCTCGAAGGTCTCGGATTGTATAGAAGTACTGCCAATATGTCAACGATCGATTATCATATAGGTGTGTGAAACACGAACCTGGAGCAGAGAGTTAAGATAACAGGTATTTCCTAGCTGGTGTAGACCTCTAGGCATGTCGGGGCGAGTGGGCACGACGATGTCGCCAGCTAAATAATCCGGTACGTATCACACGGTGGGACTGAAGTGGGGTGTGACTTACGATCGCGACCGGTGTCGAGGAAAACCTTCAAGCGTTGACTTTGTGTGACTTCTGCAATGACCGTCAGCGCCTCGCGTAGTTTTTCGACCTGACTGGTCTGTTCTTCAACCTGTAGGAATGTGGGTAGTCAGAAAACCGCGAAATAGAGTCTCGCTCACTCGCATATCAAACACCGTGATGAGTGTGTTCTCGTCCATTTCCTTGGAAACTCCCAAGGTAGAATATGCAGTATCCACGGTCATAATACTACCTTTCTCACGTTCCCAAACGCGGTGCATTTCTGCACTTTCACGCGAGTCTGCTATGACCCTCAAGGCCTCGTTAAGCTCTCGCCTGATTGCAGAACCGTTAGTTTCATCCTTCCATGATCTTCTGATCCCATCTCTCCAGGCGCTGATGATAAACTCTTCCTCAACGCTTTCATCAAAGTCTACCCTCAACGGACCGTCATGACCAAAGCCGAGCGTACTGACAGCCTTTGAGAAGTCGTCTCGCGTGAACCTGTTTCTCGTCCGCTCTTCTAAGATGAGGTTTTGAAGATCCATCGGAGGATCCTCGTTCATCGCTTGCATTGTCTGAACGATGTGAACGAGTGCGGTGAAATAAGTCACGGTACCAGCGGGGTTGCAACGACATTGCGCAAGGTATGCGAAAGTCAGCAGTTCTACCCGGAATTGAGTACTAACGTGCGAGTGCGAGGGGTAGCAATGATACCTGGTGTGTAAGACGAAGGCGTCAACCCTAGTGCTCTCCAATCTTCGTCCAGTTCCTTCATCTGTCTCAGGGCCTCAGGAAGATCTCCACGGGGCGCTAAACCTTAAATCAGCAACTTGTGCCTGGCCACATTTTAAGAGACCGACATTGCTCCAGATGTGCGCCAATCGCGGTCTGGTACAATTCTCGAACAGAATCGATATTGACCGAGGTCCTAGCCCTGTGATGATCTGCGAGTTCCGTTGCTAGCGGGGGGAGCGAGGGAGAGAATCCTTTGAACGGCCGAGGTTGATGTAAGGAGAGGCAAAGAAACAAACCGTATTGTTTCGCGAAATCAGCCAACCAGGCGCTTATCTCTATCCATGCGCGGAGAAGTTTCGCTCTGTTCGCGGGTCCCTCCAAACTGTCGTTATCCAACACCGGGGCGTGCAGGGCCAGTTCTCCCTGTCCATTGTTCATGCGTTCGAGGTTGAAGCCGATACACCGGAAGGCTTCCTCTCTAAGTAAGACGATGAGTGAAGGAGATGCGCGTGGAGCGGTGTATTTACATGTGCTCAGACCAGCCGAGCTTCGACTGGAAGCTAGTCCTATGAACCGGCAAATCCCTTGTCTCCCCTTTCCATAGCCGATCTTCGATGATCCTTGGGCCGGTGCTTAGTAACTCTCTCTGGGGTAGGGTCAAGTTGACTCACATCAGAACCGTATCAAGGGCTATAGCAAGGGACATCGGTGAGGTTTTCCCAACGTGAGGATGGTCTAGTTTTTCTTTCACGAAGGCTTCAAAGGTCCTTTGGGGGATGACTCCGGGGATGACATCCGATACGACGCAGTAAAGTGAACATTGGCAGCAGACATATAGATCCAGGAGGTCCCCCTCGTGTTCGTGGGAATCATCGGCAACGAGGCTAGGAGTACTGAGATTTGAACGATCTATCATAACAACCTGTCGTCGCCGCGATTTGGTATGAGGATGGTGCTCCCAATCAGCACGCTTGAAAGGGGTTGTGATCTTGGATGCGTCCACTGCAGCTTTGTAACAGTGAAAGTGATGGGTCTTGTTGACCTGTGCGGCTGATTGGGGGTTTTCGCTAACGCAGGAATGTGTTTTACGCCGACGGGTAATATCAGGAAGCGGGGGACCGCCGTAAGTCTTGGAAAGAGGTGGGTCTATGACAGAAGATTTCCAGAGTAACAGAACCCAGGCGTTGTGTTTGCGGCAATAGTAGGCATTAGGATGAGGGATAGACCTGCGAACTTCGTCGGCTGAGGGAGGGTTGATGGGAGGGTGGGAGATTGATTCAGAAGATCGGTGCCTGGGTTTGACCTCTGGAGGAGATGCAGACACTGAGAAGAGGGTGTGGTCAGCGTTGTGGAGGCAGTTCTCAAGAAGGGTGGGCAGTATGCCCGATCCAGGTCGATTATGAATTTGCCTGACAGACGGGTCCCACCAACTCAACTCCTCCTCCTCAACACGACCGTCGACATTGACCCTCTGTATGGCGAATTCTCCCCAATCCTGAACGTAATCTCCGTTCCAAGTGTCGTGCCACACCTCCGTGGGCTGTTCCCACTCCGGTCGATTGGCACCCCAGGTGGGAGCAGTGCCTGCGGACGTAGACCAAGTACCAGAAACGGTTTGGGGCGGGCGCGAGGTTTGATCGTCTTGGACAAGCTCGGGTTCTCGGTACTCCCCGTCGATCTGCTGATAGTTTGTGAAGGATGATCCAGCCTGGTGGCGCCGAGCGGGCAGCGGGGGTGGCTGTTGCTGCCTGGCTGTCACCGGAGTTGGTGTAGAGTAGAACGTTGCTGGGGTTATAGGTGTCTCAGCGACTGCGGGGGTTGCTAGTGGCTGGTCTGGAGGTGGGTGGGGAGATGGGATCGCCGGGAGTTGTCTTCGCGGCTTTGGGGAGCCCTTATGCTCCATCGGAGGGGAATCTTGGTGTCGAGAGCCGCGGAAAGGAGCTGGTAAGAAGCTCGTTGATGAACTGGGGGTTCAGGCGGGGAACTCGGCTAGTCTCGCGTCAAGCAGTTCGGGCGGTGGTCGCGAGAAAGAGGATGGCGGTGGAGCGATCGTCTCGACAGCCAGCCAACGTGCCATATCAGGTAATGCTTAGTCAGCCGCGTCCAATCCTCCCGATTCCTCCGTTCCTGTGACGAATCGTGACAATGTTGAGGTCTTCGTTTTCGCGGTCGGGGGTATGGGGATCGATTGAAACGCAAATTTGTGCTGACCAGGGATCCTCATTAGCTGCTTGCCTCTGCACGTCGTTACTCCACTACCCCGACTCCGGCCAAAGGCTCGAACGTGGGGCTCTACTTGATCTGTGCTGGAACAGCTGGTTTGGGTGTCTACGCGTACCTCAACAGGACGACTCCCACTGTGAAGGCAGTGAAACTCAAGGAGACTAGCCCGCTTGACCCCGCAAAATTTGTCGACTTTGAGCTCAAGAGGGTCGAGCGCTATAACCACAACACCGCCAAGTGAGCATTGGGCACCGTCCGACAACTTCAACTACTGACGCGGTCACACGACTAGGTTCGTCTTCAAGTTGAATGACGACGAGGCGTCTTTGCTTCCCCTCACCTCCTGCGTCATCGTCAAATCCTCTGACCCCGAGGAACCCAAGGACGTATTCAGACCATACACGCCCATTTCTCGCTCAGACACCCCCGGAGAGTTGACCTTCCTTATCAAGAGATACGAGAATGGTCGCGCGTCCAGATACATCCACGGACTAAAGCGCGGCGACAAACTTGCAATAAAAGGACCATTTTCTAAATTCCCCTACAAAGGTGATCCAGTTTTGCCCGTCCACGTTTATTCCGCATGTCTAAAACCGTCCAGACAACGAATTTGAGGAAGTCGGCATGATTGCTGGCGGAACAGGAATGTAGGTAACTTGCCTATTCAACTCATTCGATCGCTGACCGCCTTCCCGAAGAGCACCGATGTACCAGCTCTTGATTCACGCGCTTACCAAACCCGAGAACAAGACCAAGTTCAAGCTGATCTTTGCCAATGTCTCCGAGAATGATATACTGTTGAAAGAGGACCTCGATACCCTCAAAAAGAAATATCCCCAGACATTCGACGTCGTCTATACTGTCGACGGAGCTGGTCCTGGTTGGAACGGTGAGCCCCGGGGGTGTGACGCCACCCATGATCGAGCTGCGGCTGACGTTGGTCTGGAAGGGCCCGTGGGTTACATTACCTCCGAACTGATCAGGCAGAACATCGCTCCACCAAGCCTCGGTAACAAGGTGAAGGTTTTCGTTTGCGGTGGGTGACAAGTGATCATTTTCGGTCCCATTTTTTCTCATCTCGAGACACGATGCAGGGCCTCCCGGACAGATGAAGGCGATCAGTGGACCGAAGCTGAAGGCTATGGACCAGGGTCCACTGACTGGTGCGCTTAAGGACGCCGGATTCGATGAAAGCCAGGTGGGTTGCGCGCTGGGTGACGTTGTGATACTCGCTGATCGGATGCGAACAGGTGTTCAAGTTCTAGAGAGTTTATGACGTCGTTTGATATCATGACATAGATTACTACAATACCAGGCTCGCGCCGAACCCTGTACCTCTGCTGATGTAATCTTCATCTGCTTGCCATTTCGGGATATCAGACTCTCCCTGTCTTTGCCCCTTCCCAGTCCGTTGCGCTTCCTCCTCTTCCCCCTGCCCTCCGGACTTTGTAAAATGTCTTTCGTCAAACTCTCCATCTTTGGGACCTCCTTCGAGGCGAGCTTCCCTCACGGATCGACCGGAGAATTCCCCTTTTCCTGACCACCCTCGCCGTCTTTTCCCCAGGTCACAACTCGATATGTTGACCTTCAACCCGTCGGAATGGGTGCGCGACGCCATTGTCTCGCAGTCTTCTGTTCTGATTCTCGCCTTTTCTCCAGGGGCATTCGGTCTCGTCTGGTTCGTTATCATTTCCTCGCACTTATCAGCCATGCTCAAGGCCGGGCCAACAGTTCCGCAAAGGACCAACTTACAGGCGTCGCCGTCGCTGTGAAGAAGATCATGAAACCCTTCAGTACACCCGTACTGGCGAAGAGGACCTACCGTGAGCTGAAGCTTCTGAAACACATTCAGCATGAGAACGTGTGGACCCCCCTCCCCCACAAGCCCCCCTTGAACCATCCATTCACACGCACCATGACAGATCATCAGCTTGAGCGACGTTTTTATATCGCCACTCGAAGATCTGTAAGCGTTTGCACTCGCCATTAACCTTTGACACCGAGCATCCGCCCCAGGTACTTCGTGACTGAGCTTCTCGGGACCGATCTTCACCGATTGCTGACCTCTCGACCACTGGAGAAGCAGTTCATCCAATATTTCCTATACCAAATCCTTGTACGTTGCTCGACCGGCCATGCCTTTCCTCCACTCAGTCGCGATTCAGAGAGGTTTGAAATATGTGCACTCTGCTGGCGTCGTGCATCGTGATCTCGTGAGTGAAAACTCACTCATCCGCAAACACCCGCTGACGGATCGTCGCAGAAACCCAGTAACATCCTCATTAATGAGAATTGTGATCTTAAGGTATTTGATTTGATCACCGCCACCAACTTGGTCCTAAACCGCACAGATCTGTGATTTCGGTCTCGCCCGCATCCAAGATCCTCAAATGACTGGATATGTGTCAACACGGTACTATCGGGCTCCGGAAATCATGCTGACCTGGCAAAAGTACGATGTCGCGGTTGATATCTGGAGCGCTGGGTGCATATTTGCCGAGATGCTGGAAGGAAAGCCTTTGTTCCCTGGAAAAGACCGTACGTAACTAGCCGATTCCATAAACCGATCTTTTTCCAACCCTTCCTCAGACGTTCACCAATTTTCTATCATCACCGAACTCTTGGGAACTCCCCCCGAAGATGTCATCGGAACCATCGCCAGTGAAAACGTGCGTCTAATTCGCCATTCGAACCACACCATGCTCACCGTTCCCTCAGACGTTACGCTTTGTAAAAAGTCTCCCTAAGAGGGACCGAATCCCATTCAGCGAGAAGCTCACTTGCAAGGACCCGGTTGGTGAGTGCGGGTCATTACGCTTCTGGAATGACCGATTTGAATTATTGTGGCAGCTCTGGACCTCCTCGAGAAGATGCTTGTGTTTGATCCGCGCAAGCGCATCAACGCGACCGATTCCTTGGCCCATGAATACGTTGCCCCATATCATGACCCCACCGATGAACCAGAGGCTTCGGAGAAATTTGACTGGAGTTTCAACGATGCAGACCTCCCCGTGGACACCTGGAAAGTGATGATGTACAGCGAAATCCTCGGTGGGCTTCCTTGATCGGTCTTGCGATGCCTTGTCTTACCTTGCACCCCAGATTTTCACCAAGTCGGTGACACGACGACGACGACGAACGGCGGTGTCCCAGAAGGCGCACTGGCCGGTCCAGATGGTGGGGAATTATCCTCCTCGACGACCGAAGAGACTTCGTCAAAGGAATAAACAACCGGATGCTCGTCGTTCTCTCGTTTTTTCATCTCTCTTTGTCTGTAATCGCTGTCGCCTGTAACTTGTATTCTACGCAGCCCTCTTGTTCCAAGCTTGGGAGTGACACGATAATCTGGTTCGAACTCGTAGGGGTTGCCTATATACTGTAATTTTCCGACAATGAAGAGCATACCGAGCATGCTAGACTTGGAATGTTGCGGGGAGGGAGAAGCTCTGCTGCTAGCCGATTATGTAATTGTAATGGACCCCCGTCTCAACCTCGCCCCAGAACCGGTTTTCCACCCGACTCCTACACCTGCACGCAATATGGTGAATCAAGACGCATCGAGTTTGTACGCTGGTGCGATTTCCGAACCACTCAAGGTGCGTCCAAGCTGCGAAAAAAACAATTCCCAGGTTGGTGACCATGTGCAGCGTGTTCTTGTCACAGGCGGGGCTGGTTACATTGGTTGGCACTGTCCGTCACCTCTCCCGATTGACCGCTGACGTTCGCGAAAGGCTCTCACGTCGTCTTCGCTCTCCAGGAGACACGCAAATACAAAGTCGTGTCCATCGATAATTACCACAACTCGTTTCCTGCCGCCCTCACTCGTCTCAATGAGATCGCACAAGCTGCCCTTCCGGAAAATGCGACCGACCAAGAAAAGGACAGCACCATGGTCGATTCTCACAGATGCGACCTAACCAATCCCGCACAAGTCAGAGCCGTGTTCGAAAAATACGGAAAGGGCGGAATTTGGGGTGTCATCCACGTCGCAGTGAGTATCCCGTCCCGCCCTTCCGTCGCAATCGACCCACATTACGTTAGGCGCACAAGTCGGTCGGGGAGTCAACCGAGATTCCTCTCACCTACTACCTCAACAATGTCTCTGCAACCATATGCCTCCTTCAGACCATGTCCGAATTTGATTGTGTCCGCTTCGTATATTCCTCATCCGCTACCGTCTACGGCACTCCACCGATCATACCCATCCCCGAACCGACACGCCTCAAGGCCGACAGTCCTTACGGTAAATCGAAAATAATGTCAGAGACAATTGTCCACGATCTGTGTCAGGCCGAGCCAAATCGTTGGAGAGCCATCTCCCTCCGTTATTTCAAGTGCGTCATTTGATGGCTCGTTGTTAAACTTGGCGCTCAGACAGTCGGTGTCACTCAGCCCCGCAGGAGCTCATCCGTCTGGGTTGATCGGCGAGGACCCTCGTGGTCGGCCCGGTAACTTGTTGCCTTTGCTCGCTCATATGGCGGTCGGGCGCGTCAAGGACCCGAAACTACGCGTGTTTGGGGACGACTACCCCACGCCGTAAGTGTTTATCCCTGCCAGACGGGGCGATCAACGTTTATTATATTCGCTGATCCGATTGCACAGCGACGGTACATGTGTCCGCGATTATCTACATGTCATGGACCTCGCCAAGGGCCATCTTCTCGCATTGGAAGCCCTCGCTCCTGGTTCCAAGGTATTCGACAACTGTCCGGACCCCGCGCGATACAAGGCGTACAACCTTGGAAAGGGGAAAGGGATGAGCGTACTGCAGATAGTCGAGGCTATGAGAAAGGCGACAGGGTTCAATTACCAATACGAAGTTGTTGGGAGGCGGTAAGCATCGTCAACGCAATTTGGGGCTCGAGCGCTGACGACCCGCACCTAGACGGGGAGATGTGCCGGACCTGACGGCAGACCCAGCGTTAGCTGAGGCAGAACTTGAGTTTAAGGCGTCGCAGGATTTGGAGACTATGTGCAGAGACCTTTGGAACTGGCAACAGAAGAATCCTGGCGGGTACGGGGAGTAATTGGCGACGGTAGAGTTACATAGAGTTTTTGTTTTGATGCGCATGACAACAAGGCCGGATGCATTTTCCCGCCCCCCGGCCCTAGCCTCGGAATCGGTGGCGGCTCAAAAATCATACTTATATACTTACCTCCTTCACTTCCCCCGCGTTCCTGTCCTTCCTCCCCCCGACCAATGCTCCTCTAATCCCTCTGCCACGTTCATTTCTCATGAATTCCACAAACAGAAGCCGCTCGCTCTCAGACCCTATCAGCGCCGCTCTCCTTCCACCCCCGAACGAGTCTGTTGCAGACCGCGAAAGGCGGCTCCGGGCTGAAGAGCAGGCGAAGCAAGTCAGCGATGACATCGACGAGATGCTCAAGGCTGAACGGAACGAGAGGAGGAAGAAGAAGGCCATCAAAGTCCTTCTCCTTGGTCAGAGCGAGGGTGGCAAGAGCACTACCCTCAAGCGTACGTCCATGTTCGTATTCTGTTCCAATATTTCATTCGCTCACTCTAACCCCCTAAACCCACTCAGAATTTCAGCTGCTGCATACTCCAGCAGCCTTCCATGCGGAACGCATTGCCTGGCGTTTCGTCATCTATCTCAATCTCGTTCGTTCCATCCGGAGAATTCTCGACGCCATTTCCCCTGATTACGAGACCCTCAACTCCCACATCATCGACGACGATGACGATGAGAACGCCGAAGCCGCCTCCCTCATCATCTCTTCCACCGATGGTACCACCACTTCTTCTTATCACGGGATCAACGGTTATGAGACCTATCACCAGCGGTTGGCCCCCCTCCTTATTCTCGAGCAGAACTTGATTGCTTTGCTTTCCGACGAAGAAGACAATGAGGAGCGGGAAGCAACTCGCCTTACCGCCACATGGGATCCTTTTCCATCGCCGTCCTCTGGCTCAACTCAGGGCTCCAAGACACGCCCAGGCTTGAATGGAGGGCTCGCTGTTGTTATACCCCAAACTGTGATCCATCCGAGCCCGAACTCTCCAATATCTCCGCAGTCCACCCAAGAAATAGCCGTAAAAACGACTTCGAATTGGAAGAAGGCGCTTTCATTGGGCGGCCGGATGAAAAGTCCTAAAAGTCCTCATTCCGGCGAACTCGAAGGATGGTGGGAGGATCCTGACGACCCGGTCCATATCCTTAACAAGTGCGCCCCAGCGATGCTAGATCTGTGGAAGGATCCAAACGTCAAACAAAGGCTGGGAGAAAAGCGGTTACGACTAGAAGAAAGCAGCGGTTTGTGCGTCCTTCGTTATCCGTCATCCGGTTTTCCCTTTGACCTATTCAACCAACAGCTACCTGGATGAGATTTCGCGGATTACCGCAAAGAAGTACATCCCGACAGATGGTCAGTCGAGCTACTGCCCCTCATTCTCCCCCTCCTGCTAACGTGGGATAATAGTCGACGTTTTGAAGGCTAGGCTGAAGACCACCGGTGTCGTCGAACATACGTTTATCATAAAGACCACAGAATTTCGAGGTTTGACTTGGAAGGTATATTTACCAACTGTTACCGCAACGATAATTTCTGAACGTGGCGCAAGATTTACGATGTCGGAGGCTCCAAAAACCAGCGGCACGCGTGGGCTCCTTTCTTCGATGACGGTGCGCCTCGTCCAGTCTGATCATTATGGACATTTATCGAGTTTCTCAGTGAACGCGATCATATTTTTGGCCCCAATCTCCACGTTTGACCAAGTTCTGGCAGAGGTGAGTTCGTTTCTACACGAGGTTACGTGCGTCGTACTCAATGGGTTTGAAGGATCCCCATGTGAACCGTTTGGAGGACTCTCTACTGTTGTGGAAATCGATTGTCTCCAATAAACTCTTATGCAACGTCAACATCATCCTGTTCCTGAACAAATGCGACTTGCTGCAGGTTTGTTCCCGCCTGTAACTCACCTGTCATCATCGCGCTCATACTCTGTCAGGCTAAGTTAGATGCCGGCGTGAGACTGAATCAACACATGGTTTCTTACGGTGACAGACCAAACGATTATGATTCGATTTCGAATTGTGTGTTATTTTCTATGTGGCCCTGGGACTAATTCACATTTCCACCCAGATTTCAGGAATAAGTTTGGTGCTCTTCATCAATCATACACCCCGAATCGAGAGCGGGAACTATACAGTAGGCCTTCCGTCCCACCTTTCGCCGATCACTCACCAGAACCGTCCGAATAGTTCACTTGACTTCGGTCACCGACACTCGACGAACCCACACAATAATCACCAGCGGTAAGCTGACCCCGACGGCCTCGTTTATTTCCGCCACTCACGATATTCTTAGTTCGAGACTTCATTTTAAAATCGAACCTGAAGATGGGCGGTTATATGTGATCCACATCTCCCCTGGCACCTCTTTCCAGCTATAAATTTCGGTTTAATTTGATCCATGCGTTCATCGTTCGTATCATTCGTCGTCTTGTCACCAGTAGCCGTAATCTTTGTAAGTCCATTGCGCCACACCCCTAATATCATGTACATGCGTACCCGTTACATACCTCACCACGTCCGACCGAGCGCCCGCTCGGTCCATACCCAACCACTGACAGTGTGCTACATCATCCGACCAGACTGGTGACCGACCCCTCGTACCACTCGACGACGACATCGGTGATCTGGACGTCAGCGAGGACGTTGAGGATGTCTGGCGTGGCATCACGAACGGCCTCGGCGTTGGTGGTGTTGGGGCGAACGGCGATCCACACAACGACAGGACCGAAAGTTTGGTCCTTGTCGTCCTCGACGGTCGAGAAGCGAGCCGTCTTAAGCGCGGAGTACTGGAGGCCGTGGGCTTTCATCGATTCCAGGATCTGAGGAGCGACGGTATCCCACACGGCGTTGAGAGGCGTCTTGAAGACGCCGTGGGCAGTCTTGGTGGGGATCTTGAAGAAATTGATTCCAGGTGGAGGGATGGGGAAGGGGTTGGTCTCGAGATCGGAACGGTACATGAGCTTGGGAGGGTCGCCGGAGATGCCGTGGTACCAGAAGTTCATCTCGTACTTGGAGATCAGGTAGGGGGCGACGACGGTGTAAGCGTCCGAGTCGTTGCTGAGCTGCGAGAAGAGGGTCTCGGCGTCGCTGAGGGTGGGAGAGATGGGAGAGGTGGGAGAGATGGGAGAGGTGGGAGAGATAGGAGAGATAGGAGAGATAGGAGAGTCGGGTGGCTGAGTAGCATTTTGTGAGCGAGACTGGACCGCGGCCTTGCGTCTGAGACAGTCGACCATGAAGCAGGTCACGCCTGAAAACGGAAGAAGGTGTGAGTAAGTGGGAAATGAAGCGTGCGAAAAGAAAATGGAGAGACTTACTGCCTAGTTTATCGGGGTGAGCCTTCACCGCCTCGACGATACTTTTAACACCTGGCGCAACGTCTACAAGGTAAACGGGCAATAATGAGTGAGGGATGGAGGTGTGTAATGACGAAGGGACTCACTTTCGCCCAGGAACCTGAGGGCAATGAGCTCTGCGTCGCTCAGGTCGACGATCTCTGCGGGAAACATTCAGCACTCGTAACGAAGGGGAACGACGGACGCCACTCACTCTTGTTCACATAAGCTGGATCCATGGCGGAACAGAACGGTTCACGAGAGGTGGTAGCAAGAAAGCGCAAGTAAGTAACTCGTCGATGGGGATGAGTTGGGGGAGGGATGGGAGAAAGCTAAGGTTGCGTTTATTCAATTTCGACTGATGACGCACACCGTGACCTCTGCGTGACCAGAGGGAAAAGAACCATAAGTAATGGGGAACGGAAACCCACCGGATTTCCGTTTGTTTGCATTTGTTTGTCCCACGCAACATCCTATGCACGCGGTGGTTTCGTCGACAGTAAACACCTTACCCTTCTCTTTGCAGGCGTCCCCTGATTGCATGTCAGTTTTCAGCGGGGCGAAACAGGTGTGGAAAACTGAAGCACGCACCAGAAATCTCCTGGGAGGTATCGCCGGTGAGGGATCCCTTCATGTTCTCGACGGTGCCAACAATGCGATCCTTCGTACCCTCAACATAGCCTTGAGCCTGGGCCTGCTTGTGCTCGACATTGCCCTCGGCTTGACGCTTCTTGCCAGACGTCTGCCACGACTCAAGGCCGGTCAGGCTGCCAACCGCCTCCTCCGCCTTTCCGACAGCGTCCTTGACGTTGCCAGACATCTTGCTGTCAACGAGTCAAATGTAAGCGTTGGCGATGATAGTGGAGTTGGGGGAGGTCAGGGTGACGGTGACTAACCTTGGATCAGAAGACATTGTTGAGCTCGAATGGGTTTGTAGAGATACCGTTGCAATTGGGGGGGAGTGGTGGAAGCGTGGTTGACGATCGAACCGGGAATGGAGGTGACGTAGGTCGGGAGGGAATCTAGGATGGCCATGGTCACGACGTGCGCAGGGAAGGGCCCCGACCGGATGGAGGGTTCGACAACTGCCAGAACTGGAGGGAAGCGACGCCGTGAAACCTTCTGTCCGGGTTCTTCGGGGGATTGGAAGCTACCCGTAGGGTAGGTTAGGTTAGGTTAGGAGACCATACCCCCCGAAGGGGGGTATGGGATAGACGTACCGCTTGATTTTATTAAAAATCAGTTGGAGGGGAGAGCTTATCTTTGTTGAAAGATAAGAGGACGTCGCTGTTGGGGGAAGACTTGTAATCGATCGTTTTCTCACGATTGACCGATTATATCCCTGTTTCGTCTGCTGACTCATCAGTTCCCGCGCCACCGGTTAGTTTCTCACCATCAGCAGATCGGTCCAACTTTCCGATCATACCGAGCACGTGCTACTGTACAGTGCTTACCAAGATTTTTCCCACGATACGGAAGTTGTTCCATTCAACGATTACTAATCAGCGCCTAAAATCAAAGTCACGTGATATCTCCGGGCACCCCGAGCGCCCCGAGACCGCCGAGATTAGTCAGCCCTTAACCTTTTCAGAACCACGTGACTGCGCATTTAAGCGACCGGTCACGTGGCCTTACTGGGGCTCCAAGCCGAAAAAATCTCTAAGTCCGAGGCGCC
>Ga0307515_10008990_pt1 | contig 19409 bp, 15 predicted proteins | sample 17_EM_MG_FD_194513 | JGI IMG/M metagenome (GOLD analysis project Ga0307515, IMG submission 194513) | Populus trichocarpa ectomycorrhiza microbial communities from riparian zone in the Pacific Northwest, United States - 17_EM | ecosystem: Host-associated > Plants > Roots > Unclassified | place...
GCTCCTCCGCGCTCATCGCATTACTCATGCTTTGTTGCTCAGGAATTCATCTTGACCCTGTCCAACTCCAGCCTGGCTCCACCCACTAAACCTTGTGGAGAGCCTTGAACCTTCGCTCGCCGACTACGCTGTGGTCATGACCGCAGTCGACGTGTATGGCGAGCAAGGTCAACCGATCGCGCACGCCAAGGACGGCTGGTTCAACATTGCTTGCGCCGACGATGCGTTGGCCAAAATCCGGCTATACGGGATGGACATAGAGGACAGGAGCAAAGGGGATAGCCGGTTGCATCCGGCTGGGCCGGCCAGATACGCCGTCACGATCGGTCCCTTCACCGAAGTCAGGGGCGGCCAATACTCAGAGGAAGGACATCGAGCGGCCTTGAATATGATGGCCGCGAACTATTGTGGTACGGCGCGGCACTATACGAGGCATGGTATCAAGATCGGATGGCCTGAAAAATTCAGTTTGCCTACCTCGGATCTTCCGAAGTGCAGTAACGAGGAACATGTTGAAGCGCTGTGGGGTGTCAATGGCGCGGTTTGCGTGTGTCAGTCACGCTTGTGGCTATCGGACATGTTGATTCCGAGTAATCGCATTCCAGGATCTTGCCAAGACGGAAAGTGCGACGAGAGGACATTCATGAACAATGCCCGAAAATGCCCGACCCGTGAAATCCCATGGTGCGGTGACCTCCCAGCTGTTCACGAAAAGGTCTACTGGGAATCCGATGTTCAAGACCACCTTCACAAAGTTCAGTAGCGTCAACGCGCGGCTGCGAGCCCTCGTGCCCACTCATCGAATGCCGCTGTCACGTTGCCAGTGAGCGGTGCCTCCGTCCCGAGGCGCGTGTAGAGCGCCTGGCGGGCGCGGAACAGGCGGCTGCCGATCGTCGCGGTCTCGACATCGAAGACCTCGGCGAGCTGATCGCGATCGAGATCCTCCCAGTAGAACATCTCGAGGAGGATCTGCTGGTCGAGCGGGAGGTTGCGTAACGCCGCGAGCATCGCCGCGCGCTCCTGGTTCATCGCGAGGCGCGTGCCCGCGCTGGTGCTGAGCGACTCGATGGAGACCTCCTCGAAGTCGAGGGTCGGGCGCTCTGTGGCCTTGCGTCGCCAGTAGCCGAAGATCACATGGCGGGCGATCGCGAACAGGTAGGTTCGAAAGCTCGACTGTCGCCGGAACGTGTCGCGGCTGTGCAGGCAGCCTAGGAAGGTCTCCTGTACCAGGTCGTCGATCTCACCCTGGGTCTTGAGCTCGAAGAACCGGTAGACCGCCTCGAAGTGGCGCTTGAACAGCGCGTTGCCTGCTGCCGCGTCGCCCGCACACCAGCGGTCGAGGAGGGCTAGATCGTCATCGGCCATCGGCCATCAATGATATCAGCTCGAACCCGGCCTGGCGGTGTGTGGAAGTGTCCCCGCCGACCACCGCAGGCGGCGGCGCGAGGTGCGGACTGGCTCGGGGCCGGCGGCGCCGGCTCGGGGCGGAGCTTGCCGATGATTGCGATCAGCGCCTGCTGGTCCGTCGGCGCGGCAGCTTGGCGAACGCACGCGGCGGCCTGCGATGGCTGCGTAGCAGCGCGCGCTGGATCGCGGCGCCCTTCACGGTCAGCGCACCAGCTTGACGCGGCGATCGTCGGGGCTGGCGCTGCAGATCGCGAGGTCGGTGCGCTCGAGCCGGTCGATGCTGAACGTCGCGTTGGCCGGATCGCACGCCCAGTCGCGCGCCGGTCGGCCGGCCGGCGTCGGTGTCGGCGTCGAGGCTCCACAGCATCCGGGCGTCGTTGGGGTAAGGCCGCCGCAGTCCTGGGCGCGGCCGCTGCGCCAGGCTCGTCGTCATCAAGTAGTAGCCCCTCAGCCGCTCTACAGCCCCATCCACTCCCAGCACCCGACGCTCACCTTTCCGCCCTCCACCACCACGGCAGCTGCGTAGTCTCGAATCCCCGGCAGCTCCTGCAGCCACCAGATCGTCTCCCCCGGCACCCGGAGCAGCTGCGCCGGCTCGCCGGGCGCGAGGCTCACGTCGAAGTCGGCCAGCTGGGACACACCCTCGCCGGTAGCTTTGATGAAAGCTTCCTTGCGGCTCCAGCAGGAAAAGAATGCCTCGACATGATCGGCTGTCGGCAGCCGGCTGAATACAGCATACTCATTCGGCGAGAACGACGTGCGCGCCAGCGATACCAGATCACTCAGCTGCCGGCGCTGCTCGATGTCGACGCCGATCTCACGGCTGCGTACGAAGGCGAGCAAGGCTAGCCCGCCTGAATGCGAGACGTTGAACCGCAGCTCACCTTGCGGCGAGGCCAGGTACGGCTTGCCCTTGTCGCGATAGCCGAACACCAGCTGATCCGGCGACAGCCCGAGATAGCGCCCGATCAGCGACCGCAGCGCGCCGCGCGCGACTGTGTAAGCGCTGCGGTCGCGCTCGAAGTGGAACCGCGCGGCACGGGCGCGCTCGTCGTCGCTCAGCGTCTGCGCCAGCGCGGCGATCACGGCAGGCGGCTGCACCAGCCCCGCACGCCATACGTGCACTTCATCCGCCCCCAGCACCAGCTCCGCCGGCGGCGAGAGCCACGCCGTCACAGAATCTCTCGCAGGTAGTGGCCAATGCCCCGATCCGCAGATCGCTGCTGCGGATAACCCAGCGACACTTCCTCGAACCGCACATCATCGATCCAGCGGGTCGATCGGATATGGAGGTGCCCCGAGACCACGACCCGGGCGCGGTAGTCGCGGTGCCACGACTCGGTCAGCCGCGTGCCGCACCACAGCGAGAACCGCGGGATGGCCGGCAGCCGGGCGAGCTCGCGGCGCAGCGGGAAGTGGTTGATGAGGATCGTGGCGCAATCAGCGGGGAGGGCGTCGAGCCGGGCGCGCGTGGCGGCGACGCGGGCGCGGCACCAGTCGCTGCGCGACGGATATGGATCGGGGTGCAGCACGTGCTCGTCGGTGCACTCGACGCCGCTGGCCCGCGCCCAATCGAGCGCGTCGGCCTCGGCGATGTTGTCGGGGCGAAACGAGTAGTCGTAGAGGAGGAACATCGGCACCAGCACGCACCGCTCGCCGGGCCACATGGCATACGGATCCTCGGGAGTCAGCACACCGCGGTCGCGGCAGATCTCGACGCAGCGGTCGTAGCGGGCCTCGCCGCGCAGGCCGCTCGGGTCGCGCGGCACGGTCCACAGCTCGTGGTTGCCGGGCACCCAGAGCACCCGGGCGAAGCGAGCGGTGGCGATGCCGAGGGCGAACTGCAGATGCTCCTCGGTCTCGCCGAGGTCGCCGGCGAGGATCAGCCAGTCGTCGGGGCGCTCCGGGAGCGTGGCCCAGAGCTCGCGGTTGGCCTCGAAGCCGACGTGGAGGTCGCTGATGGCGTAGAGCTTCATATGGCCACTGCCTGGGCGGGAGCGGCGTCGCCGAGCCGCGCGACCACAAACGCGTACAGGGCCGGGGCGTCGAACGTGTTGCGAATTGCAACGCGCCAGCCGATCTGGGCGAAGTGATCGGCCTCGATCTCGGCCAGAGTCTCGCCCCAGTACTGCGACGAGATCGGCACCAGGCCGTCATTGGGGCCGGCGACCCGGCGCAGGTAGGCGTGGGCCGGCACGAGGGCGAGCGGGACCGGGCTGTCTTCGCGATGCATGCCGCCGACCACACAGGCGTAGCGCACGCCGGGGACGTCGACGACCTGGGCATTGAAGGTGGCGAGGGCGTCGGTGCCGAGCCACTCGAGCGCCTCGAGCGGCACGCCGAGGGCGCGGACGATGCGGCGCGCCCAGTCGAACGGGCCCTGCAGGGCGAGATCGGCGAGCGGGGTGCCGCGGTGGGGTGTGCCGACGGTGACCAGCGACCGGACGCGGCGCGCCAGGCCGAGGTGGGTCAGCGCGTAGCGGGCGTCGAGGCCGCCGAGGCTGTGGGCGATGAGATCGATGCGCTCGTGGGGCAGGGCGTCGATCGCCGCGACGAGCTCCCGCGCACGGTCGGGGACCGAGGCGGAGGCGGGGAGGCGCACGGCGTGGGCGTGGCAGCCGAGGGTCTCGAGGTGCCGGGCGATCCCGCGGAAGTAGTCGAACCGGGCGCCGGGGACGCCGATGCGGTCGAAGCCGAAGAGGCCGTGGACGAGGACGACGGGGAGCGGCGCGCCGCGCTCAGTGGGACCGGGGACAGGAACGACGCCGTCGATCGGTTCGACCAGCGGCGGTTTCGCTGGGGCGGTCGCTTTGCGCCAGGGGCGGACCGCGACCACCGCGACGAGGAGCAGCGCGAGGACGACCGCGATCGCGATGACGAGGACGGTCCACACCGCCGAGGCAGCCTGCCACGTCTCACGTGGCGAGCGAACGTCATGTCGGTCTCATGCTGGGACGTTGCGCGATTCCTGCGGCAATCTGTCGCGGACATGGGCAACGGCCAGCACTCTTCGCCGAGCGCAGATCGCCGATGACCCGTGTGCGACGAGACGCCGCTGTGGGAACACACCGCGCAAGCTTGCGAGATGTGCTCTGCCTGTGGTGCATAGGTCTCTCGCGTACGCGAGCACCGTACCGCTACGGCCAAGGCAGGAACCCCGCATGCCGCGTTTCATCTTTCCCGAATGGACCGAGACGCTCAAACGATGGATCAATCTCTTGGTCCTCGGAGCGCCGGTGTACCTGGTCGCGTTGGTCGCGTACGGCGTGACTCCGGAGGCGATCCGCATCGGCTATCAGCCGGACCAGCCCGTGCCGTACAGCCACGCGCTGCACGCGGGTGAGCTGGGCCTGGATTGCCGGTACTGCCACTCGACGGTCGAGCGCGCCGGCAAGGCCGCGGTGCCGCCGGCGGCGACCTGCATGAATTGCCATTCCACGGTGAAGAAGGACTCAGAGCTTCTCCTACCGATTCGCCAGGCGTTCGCGGAGAACGAGCCGGTGCACTGGACACGGGTCCACGATCTGCCGGATTACGTGTACTTCAACCACAGCGCCCACGTGAATGCGGCGGTGGGCTGCGAGGCGTGCCACGGCCGGATCGATCAGATGGTCAAGGTGTTTCAGGCCAAGCCGCTGACGATGGAGTGGTGCCTGGCGTGTCACCGCGATCCGGCGCCGTCGCTCCGCAACCCGGAGAACGTGACGAAGATGGGCTATCAGCCTCAGCCAGGCGAGGGCGAGGACATCCGCAAGAAGAACAGCGTCAATCCTCCCACCAACTGCTCGACCTGCCATCGCTAGGACCCGACGATGTCCAAAGACGAAGACCACGTCCTCGATCCGCACCACGCGGATCCCCACGGCGCCGGCCACGAGCATCGCGACGAGCACGACGACGACGACGACGAGCACCACGACGCGCCGCCGCTCGCCGATTCGCCGCCGACGCCGGTCCACGGCTACTGGAAGTCGCTGCGCGAGCTCGACGGCAGCGCGGCGTTCCAGGTCGGCCGCACCGGCCACGAGTTCCCGCCCGAGGCCGACCAGGCGAGCAAGGATCCGCTGTCGCGCCGCAACTTCTTCCACCTGATGGGCGCGTCGATGGCGCTCGCCGGCGTCGGCGCGTGCCAGCGCTACGAGAAGGAGGAGATCGTCCCGCTGGCGCGGCGGCCCGAGGACCAGACGCCCGGGATCACGCAGCAATACGCCACGGCGTTCGAGCTCGGCGGCGTGGGCCACTCGCTGCTCGCAACCGCGTTCGAGGGCCGGCCGATCAAGCTGGACGGCAACCCGGAGCATCCGTTCGCCAGCGGCGGGATCGTCGCGGGCACCGAACGCCACGCCGGCTGCTCGACGTTCGTCCAGGCGGCGATCCTCCACCTCTATGATCCGGATCGGTCGCAGGGGCCGACCACGGAGCACGGCAGCCCGGCGTCGATGGAGGCGTTCCGCGCCGCGCTGCCCAAGCTGCGCAGCGCGCTGGCGACCACGCACATCCTGGCCGAGGCATCGTCGTCGCCGACCTTGCGCGCGCTGCGCACCAAGCTGCTCGGCCTGGGCGTGCGCTGGCACGAGTACGAGCCGCTGTCGTGGGACAACGAGCGCGCCGGGACGCGGATGGCGTTCGGTGGCCGCGCGGCCCGGCCGATCGCCCGGCTCGATCGCGCCGAGACCATCGTCGCGATCGACTGCGACCTGTTCCTCGAGCACCCGGCGGCGATGAAGTACAGCCGCGACTTCGCCCGGTCGCGCCGCCAGAACGGCTCGCTCGGGATCGGCAAGATGAACCGGCTGTGGGCGATCGAGAGCGTGTTCTCGAACACCGGCGCGATGGCGGATCACCGCCTGGCGCTGCGCGCCGAGCACGGCCTGCCGTTCGCGATGGCGCTCGACGCCCGGCTCGCCGGCGGCAGCGAGCCGCAGACCGAGGTCCTCAAGGAGGCCAAGGTCGACAAGTACCTGCGCGTGCTGGTCGAGGAGCTCAAGCAGAACACCGGCAAGGCGATCGTCGTCGCCGGCCGGCGCCAGCCGCCCGAGGTCCACGCGCTGGTCGCGCGGATCAACCAGGCGATCGGCGCGCCGGGCCAGACGCTCGACTACGTCGACGATCCGGACGGCGATCGGCCGAGCCACCTGCGCTCGATCACCGAGCTGACCCGGCTGATGACCGCGGGCCAGGTCGGCCAGCTGATCATGCTGGGCGGTAACCCCGTGTACGACGCGCCGGCCGATCTCGACTTCGCCGCCGCGCTCAAGAACGTCAAGACCTCGCTGCACCTGCACGAGTACCGCAACGAGACCTCGCTGCACGCGACCTGGCACGTGCCGCGCGCGCACTTCCTCGAGTCCTGGGGCGACGTGCGGACCTGGGACGGGACGATCACCGTCGCCCAGCCGCTGATCGCGCCGTTCTACGGCGGGCTGTCGGCGATCGAGCTCGTGTCGCTGCTCCTCGGCGACGAGAAGGGCGGCGAGGAGCTGGTCAAGCAGACCCACAAGGAGCTCGGGTTCGAGGCCGGCTGGCGGCAGGCCGTCCACGACGGCTTCGTCCCGGCCAGCCAGTGGCAGGCGACCCAGCCCGCGCCGGCGGCGTTCCAGGTTCCGCCGCTGTCGCCGAGCCAGCAGGGCGGCTCGCTGCGCACCAACGGCGACCTCGAGGTCGTGTTCCAGCAGTCGAGCTTCACCTACGACGGGCGGTACGCCAACAACGCGTGGTTGTGGGAGACGCCCGACTTCATGACCAAGGTCACGTGGGACAACTACGCGCTGGTCGGCGCCAGCACGGCGACGGGGCTGGGCATCGAGAACGATACGTTGATCAAGGTCAAGATCGGTGACCGCGAGGTCGAGCTGCCCTGTTACACGATCCCCGGGCAGGCCAAGGGCACGATCGGCCTGGTGCTCGGCGGCGGGCGCACCGCGGCCGGTCGGGTCGGCGGCACCGGCACGCGCACCGTCGGCTGGGACACGTACAAGGTCCGCACCACGGCGGGCTGGCACTACGCGACCAAGGCCAGCGTCAGCGCCACCGGCAAGCCGTACACGCTGGCCAACATCCAGGAGCACTGGGACATCCGTACCGGCATCGGCGGCCGGCCCGAGATCGTCCACGACGCGGCGCACGTCAACGCCAAGGGGCTCGACGATCGCCTGCCCGAGCTGATCCACGAGCAGACCAACCAGGTGCTCAACGACGACAAGCACTGGCGGGCCGAGGAGTCGGCGGAGTTCTTCAACGACCTCGCCAACGCCGGCAACAAGGACCGCCCCGGCGAGGGCGGGTTCTCGCTGTTCAAGGAGAAGGACTACCAGGGCCACCGCTGGGCGATGGCGATCGACCTGTCGACCTGCACCGGCTGCAACGCCTGCGCGGTGGCGTGCCAGGCCGAGAACAACATCCCGGTGGTCGGCCGCAAGGAGGTCATCAACAACCGCGAGATGTCGTGGATCCGGATCGACCGCTACTTCAAGGGCTCGGTCGAGGACCCGACCGTGGTGCACCAGCCGATCGCCTGCCAGCACTGCGAGCAGGCGCCGTGCGAGCAGGTCTGTCCGGTCGGCGCCACGACGCACTCCGACGAGGGCCTCAACGACATGGCCTACAACCGCTGCATCGGCACGCGGTACTGCGCCAACAACTGCCCGTACAAGGTCCGGCGCTTCAACTTCCTCGACTGGAACAAGGAGTGGCGCGACGCGCGCAACAAGGTCCGCCGCCTGCTGTTCAACCCCGAGGTCACGGTGCGGATGCGCGGCGTGATGGAGAAGTGCACGTTCTGCGTCCAGCGGATCCAGAACGCCAAGATCCGCGCCAAGGCGCAGATCCGCGCCGGCCAGCGGCCGGGCAGCGTCAACGGCAGCCTGCCCGACGGCGAGATCGTGACCGCCTGCCAGCAGGCGTGCCCGACCGAGGCGATCGTGTTCGGCGATCTCAGCGACAAGGATAGCCGGGTGTCGCGGCTGCACGAGGACCGCCGCAGCTACGCGCTCCTGCCCGAGACCTATACCAAGCCGCGCAACCGGTTCCTCGCGCGGATCCGCAACCCGAACCCGGGCCTCGTCGCCGCGCAACAGGGTGGTCACGAATGAGCACCACAGACGCCACCATGGACTCCCACCACGCCGAGGCCGGCAAGGCCCGCGAGGCGTTCCGCACGGTCACGCGCGACGTCGCGTGGGTCGCCGAGGCGCCCAAGCCGCACAAGGCGTGGCTCGCGGCGCTCGGCGTGTCGCTGATCCTGCTCGCGATCGGCCTGTACTCGATCTACGTGCTGGTCACCACCGGCATCGGCGTGTGGGGCAACTCGAACACGGTGTGCTGGGCCTGGGACATCACCAACTTCGTGTGGTGGATCGGCATCGGCCACGCCGGCACGCTGATCTCCGCGGTGCTCTACCTGACGCGCCAGACCTGGCGGGTCAGCATCAACCGCTCGGCCGAGGCGATGACGATCTTCGCCGTGATGTGCGCGGGCCTGTTCCCGCTGCTCCACACCGGCCGGCCGTGGTTCGCGTGGTGGATGATCCCGCACCCCAACGACATGCAGATGTGGCCGCAGTTCCGCAGCCCGTTGATGTGGGACGTGTTCGCGGTCTCGACCTACATGACCACGTCGATCCTGTTCTGGTACATGGGCATGGTCCCGGACCTGGCGTCGTTCCGCGACCGCTGCGCGGCCAGGGGCGACAAGCTGCGCGCGATCATCTACGGCTCGCTGTCGCTGGGCTGGCGCGGCTCGGCCCGCCAGTGGCACCGCTACGAGCGCGCGTACCTGATCCTCGCCGGCCTCGCGACGCCGCTGGTGTTCTCGGTCCACTCGGTGGTGTCGTTCGACTTCGCGACCTCGCAGCTGCCGGGCTGGCACACCACGATCTTCCCGCCGTACTTCGTCGCCGGCGCGATCTTCTCCGGGTTCGCGATGGTGTTCACGCTGCTGATCCCGGCGCGCCACCTGTTCAACTTGAAGCACATCATCAAGGACGAGCACGTCGAGGCGGCCTGCAAGATCATGCTGGGGACCGGCATGATGGTCGGCCTGGCCTACGGGACCGAGTTCTTCATCGCCTGGTACTCGGGCAACATGTTCGAGAGCTTCGCGTTCATCAACCGCGCGTTCGGCCCGTTCTGGTGGGCGTACTTCCTGATGGTGAGCTGCAACGTGCTGGTGCCCCAGGCGTTCTGGTTCAAGAAGGTCCGGCGCAGCCCGATCATCATCTTCGTGCTGTGCATCCTGATCAACGTCGGGATGTGGTTCGAGCGCTTCGTGATCATCGCGACCTCGCTGGCGCGCTCGTTCCTGCCGGCGCAGTGGAGCTACTACACGCCGACCCGCTACGACGTCGGGCTGTTCATCGGGACGCTCGGCCTGTTCTTCACGCTGTTCCTGCTGTTCTTCCGGTACGCACCGGTGATCGCGATCTCGGAGGTCAAGGGCGCGATGCCCGAGGCCCACGCGGGGAAGAAGCACTAGCCATGAGCGACGAACACACCCCAGTCCCTTCCTCGCCGGGCTCCGGCGGCGACGACCTGGAGCACGGCGGCACGGCGGTGCGCCGCGACGGTCGGCTGTTCGGCGTGCTCGCCGAGTACGACACGCCCGGCGAGCTGGTCGAGGCCGCGCGCAAGGTCCGTGACGCGGGCTTTACCGAGTTCGATTGCTACAGCCCGTTCCCGGTGCACGGCATCGACGAGGCGATGGGCATCAAGCGGACGATCCTGCCGCTGCTCATCTTCGGCGGCGGGTTCGCCGGCACGATCGGCGGCCTGCTGCTGCAGTGGTGGTGCAACGCCTACAACTGGCCGTGGAACATCTCGGGCAAGCCGTCGTGGTCGATCCCGGCCAACGTGCCGATCGCGTTCGAGACCACGATCTTGCTCGCGGTGTTCACCAGCTTCTTCGGGATGTGGATCCTGAACCGGCTGCCCCAGGTCTGGCACCCGTTCTTCCGCAACGAGCGGTTCAACCACGTCACCGACGACGCGTTCCTGATCGGCATCGAGGCCCGCGACCGCCGGTTCGACCCCGTGGCCACGGCCAAGCTGCTGACCGACGCCGGCGCGATCACGGTCGAGCGCGTCCACCTCGATCCCGATCCCGAGGTCCGGCAGATGCCGAAGTGGATCACGGCGTTCATCGTCGCGAGCACGGCGTTCGCGCTGATCCCGTTCGCGATCGCGGCCAAGGCGCGGACCTCGCACTCGGCCGAGCCCCACATCCACATCTTCCCGGACATGGACTTCCAGCCCAAGTACAAGTCCGATCAGGCGATGGACCTGTTCGGCGACGGCCGCGAGAACCGCGGCGAGATCGCCGGCACGATCGCGCGCGGCTCACTCGACGCCGACGACACGTTCTACCGCGGCATCGAGCACGGCGGCGACGGTGACCACTGGACCACGGCGTTCCCCCGCCAGATCGAGATCAACGATCAGCTGGTCCGGCGCGGCAAGAACCGGTTCGAGATCTACTGCACGCCGTGCCACGGCCACGACGGCCGCGGCATGGGCGCGGTCCCGCAGCGCGTCGCGGCGGCCGGAGGAGCCTGGCTGGCGCGCAACCTGGTCGACGCGAGCAATCCCGTGGCGATCAACATGCCCAACGGCCAGCTCTTCAACACGATCTCGAACGGCTACAACACGATGATGGGCTACGCGGCCCAGATCCCCCACGCCGACCGCTGGGCGATCGTCCTGTACGTACGCGCGCTGCAGCGCAGCCAGAACGCGGCGCTCGACGACGTCCCGCCGGATCAACGCACAGGCATGCAGATGCCGGAGGCGCCAAGGCCATGAGCGTATTGCAGAAATCCCTCCATCCCGACGAGAAGTACAAGGCCGGCAAGCTCGGCTCCGGCCTGTCGAACATCGGCCTCGGCATCGCGGCCGTGTTCCTGGGCGTCTCGATCGCGCTCGGCGCGGCCCAGGGCGATCACTGGAAGCGGTTCTTCTACGCCTACGTGATCGGCTGGTCGTACATCTTCAGCATCTGCGTCGGGGTGTTCTGGCTGATCCTGCTGCACCACCTGGTGCGCGGCCGCTGGGCCACCGTGGTCCGCCGGATCGCCGAGGCCATGACCATGGCGTTCCCGGTGGTGTTCGTCGCCGGCCTGGTGTTCGTGATCGCGCTGCTCGCCGGCTACAAGGACCTGTACTACTGGGCGCACCCGGACGCGGCGCTGTGCCTCGAGAAGACCGCGACCGGCTGCCACGAGTACCTGCACCCGACCTTGGTCCACAAGCTCGGCTGGCTGTCGCCCGAGTTCTTCGCCGGCCGCTACGTGGTGTACGGCGTCTTGTTCACCGCGATGGCGGCGTACTTCGCGAAGAAGTCGCGCCAGCAGGACGACAGCGGCGATCCGAAGCTGTCGGAGAACATGCGCGTCGCCTCGGGGCCGGCGATGATCCTGTACTCCCTGCTCACCTGCCTCGCGGCGTTCGACGTGCTGATGTCGCTGGCGCCCAAGTGGTACTCGACGATCTACGGCGTCAACTTCTGGGGCAGCTCGTGCGTCGGCGGGTTCGCCGCGCTCGGCCTCCTGGTGCTCGGCATCCAGCGCACCGGGCGGCTGACCCACTCGGTCAGCCCCGAGCACTACCACGACATCGGCAAGTGGATGTTCGCGATGACGTTCTTCTGGGCCTACACCGCGTTCTCGCAGTTCATGCTGCAGTGGTACGGCAACCTGCCGGAGGAGACGGTCTGGTACAAGTACCGGCTGTTCGGTGAGTGGCAGTGGGTGAGCATCGCGATGCTCGTCGGGTTCTTTGCGTTCCCGTTCGTGTTCCTGATGTCGCGCTGGACCAAGCGGATCGTGCCGTCGCTGGTGTTCTTCGCGGTCTGGCAGCTCGTGTTCCACTGGCTCGACCTGTACTGGAACGCGATGCCGTCGTACGACTGGACGGTCCAGCAGCACGGCGCCGCGCAGATCGTCGTCGGGCCGATGACCGGCAACACCGCGTATCACCACGTCGGGTTCTCGCCGATCGACCTCACGGTGTGGCTCGGCCTTGTCGGCGTGTTGCTGTTCGGGATCGGTCGCAACCTGCGCGGCAACCTGATCCCGGTCAAGGATCCCACGCTGGGCCTGTCGCTGGCCCACGAGAACCTCTAGGAGCCATCGATCATGTCGGGACCCAAGCGAAATCCAGACCGGCTCAACACGATCGGCATCGTGGTCGTCGGGATCTGCGGCGCCGTGCTCGTCTACGTCACGATCGTCGCGCTCGAGGCGTTCTACGTCAACGACACCTCGGAGATCCAGACCATGGCCGACTACGGCGGCCAGGACACCGGCGCGAAGTCGCTGCGCACCGAGCAGCTCAACCGGATCGCCGAGTACGGCACCAACCCGCGGCCGGCGGCGCCCAAGGCCAACGAGCTGGCGCGGCCGCAGACCTACCGGATCCCGGTCGACGTTGCGATCAAGCTGGTGGTCGAGGGTGCCAAGTCGCACCCGGACTCGCTGGTCCCGGCGCTCGGCCCCTCGGACAAGAGCACCGCGCTGCCGATCTTCGGTCGCCCCAAGCTGCTCCCTGCTGCGGCTCCGGCACCCGCTCCGGCTCCAGCCGCCGGTGCCGGTAGCGCGGCGGGTGCCGCCCGTGAACTGCCCGCGGCGCCGCTGGTGCCGACCGGTGCGGGCACAGGTCCGTCTCCCGTCGGCGGCGCCGGCGCGCTCGACAAACCGGCGACGCCGGGTACACCGGGAAATCCGACGGGAACGCCGCCCGGCAAGTCGCCGACCGGCGCGCCCGCCGGCGGAACCGCGCCGGCGCCCGCCCCGGCAGCCACTCCACCGAAAGGCAATGGCAAGTAGCTCGCTCATAGCGCTCGGTGCGCTCGCCCTCGGTGCGCTCGGGAGCTCTGCACCCGACGACGAGATCGCGCCGCCGCCGCCGACCTACCAGGCGAACGGCGTCACCGTCGACGAGCACGTCGGCGCGCGGGTCCCGCTCGACGCGCAGTTTCGCACCCAGGATGGCGCGGTGGTCACGCTCGGGCAAACGCTGAGCGGCGGCCTGCCGGCGATCCTGACGTTCAACTACTCCGACTGTCCGATGCTGTGCAGCGTGCAGCTCAACGGGCTGACCGCGGCGCTGCCGGCGGTCGGTGCGCTCGCCGCGTCACCGGAGCCGGGCAAGGGCGACGCGCTGTTCCGGGTCGGCGCGCAGTTCCGGATCGTGACGATCGACCTCGAGCCCGGCGAGACGCTCGACAAGGCGCGGGCGATGCGCGAGCGCTACCTCGCGCGGCTCCCCGAGGATCAGCGCGCGATCGCGCGCACCGGCTGGACGTTCCTGGTCGCGGCGACCCCCGGCGATGCCGCGGCGATCCGGCGCGTCGCCGACGCCGTCGGCTTCCGCTACACGTACATCGCCGATCGCGCCGAGTGGGCCCACCCCGCGGCGCTGATCCTGCTGAGCGCCGCCGGTGTGGTGACTCGCTACGTCTATGGCATCGAGTACGAGCCGGCGATGCTGCGCGAGTCGATCTACAAGGCCGGGATCGCCGAGCCCTCGGCGGCGGTCGGCTTCCTGCTGCGCTGTTACCACTACGATCCCGGCGCCAGCAGCCACGCGCGCGCCGGGGTGCTGACCCTGCGAGTCGGCGCGGCCGGCTTCGCGATCCTGTTGTTCTCCGCGCTGGCCGCGATGCACCTCGCGCGCCGGAAGCGCGCCCGGCCGACTGCCCCTCACGGAGTCCCATGAAGCCCATCCTTCGCTATACCGGCACGATCGCTGTGACCGCGGCGGTTGCCCTGGCGGTCGCCGTCCACGTGTTCGGCTCGGCCCCGGCGGACGCGCAGCCCGCTCCGACGCCCGCTCCGACGGCGGCTCCGGCCGCGCAGCCGCCCGACAAGGGCGCCGCGCCGAGCAACGCAGCGGGCTCGAACAACGCCGTACCGGCGCCGCAGCCGGCGACTGGTTCGGCGGCGCCGCCGGCGACCGACACGGCGCCGGGGGCCGAGGCCGGCTCCGGATCCGCCGCCGCCGCACCGGGCGCGCCCGCGGCGCCGCCGGTGGTCGTGGTGTCCTGCGACAACGTGACCCCGGCGACCACGTTCAACGGCGTGGTCGACGGCGAGGTCGCGACCGGCAGCGTCGTGAAGTTCACGATGCCGCCCGGCGTCTTCCTCATCCCCGACAACGACGCCAACGCCGGGCTCGCGATGTCCGGCGGAGAGACCCGGTGCCTGCGGTTCGACAATGACGGCGTGTACCTCTATCACACGCGCACCAACCAGCACGGCGCGATCACGGCGCGCCAGTGGTACGACATCCTCGTCAACAAGCAGGTCGAGGACCTGAAGGGCGGCAACTTCTGGATGCCCAAGGCCGTGAACCTCACGGCCGACGACTCGGACCTGATGTACTACGCGGTGCTCGGACTCTCGATCTTCTTCTTCTTCGGCATCACCGGCGCGGTCGTCTACCTGGTTGTCAAGTACCGCCACCGCCCGGGTCACAAGCCCGAGCCGTCTCCCGCCCACAACGACGCGCTCGAGATCACCTGGACGGTGATCCCGACGATCATCTGCGTGTTCCTGTTCTATTACGGCTGGAACACCTACGTCCGCGTCGTCACCCCGCCGACCAAGGCGGTCGAGATCAACGTCCTGGCCATGCGCTGGAACTGGCAGTTCACCCACTCCAACGGGGTGCAGGACTCCGATCTCCACGTCCCGGTCAACACGCCGGTGCGCCTGGTGATGACGTCCAAGGACGTGCTCCACAGCTTCTACGCGCCGGTGATGCGCGTGAAGCAGGACATCATCCCCCGGCGCTACACCTACGCTTGGTTCTTCCCGACCAAGCCCGGCACCTACCGCCTGACCTGCGCCGAGTACTGCGGGACCAACCACTCGCAGATGGGCATCACCAACGACGGCCGCCGCGCGGTGCTCGTGGTCCACGAGCCCGGCGGCTACGAGCGCTACCTGGCGGACAAGGCCGCGCTGTCGATCAAGGTGCCGCCCGAGCAGCTCGGCAAGATCCTGTACGAGAAGAAGGGCTGCAACGCGTGCCACACCGTCGACGGCAGCACGCGCGTCGGCCCGTCGTGGAAGGGCGTGTTCGGCACGATGGTGCCGCTGACCGACGGCAGCTCGGTGAAGATGGACGAGAACTACATCAAGGAATCGGTGCTGTATCCGCAGGCCAAGTCGCGGCCGGGCTACCCGCCGTCGATGCCGTCGTTCGAGGGCCAGCTCAAGGACCGCGAGATCGCGGGCATCATCGCGTACATCAAGTCGCTGAAGTAGCGAGGGGCACCATGGCGAACACCAACGCAATCAAGGACTACGGGTACCCCGACGGCCCCACGACCGAGCCGGACTTCCTGCACGTCACCAAGGGCATCAAGAGCTGGATGCTCACGCTCGATCACAAGCGGATCGGCATGATGTACCTGTTCGGGATCCTCGGCTCGCTGATCGTCGGCGGCGCGTTCGCGCTGCTGGTCCGCACCGAGCTCTGGGCGCCGGGCAAGACCATCGTCGACCAGGACACCTACAACGCGTTCTTCACCCTGCACGGCGCGGTGATGGTGTTCCTCGTGATCATCCCCGGCATCCCGGCCGCGCTCGGCAACATCATGATGCCGATCCAGCTCGGCGCGCCCGACGTCGCGTTCCCGCGGCTCAACCTGGCGTCGTTCTACCTGTGGTGCACGGGCGCGATCCTCTTGATCATCTCGATCCCGGGCGGCCTCGACACCGGCTGGACGCTCTACACCCCGTACTCGCTCGAGACCAGGACCCCGGTCCTGATCGCGGTCTCCGGCGTGTTCCTGCTCGGGTTCTCGTCGATCTTCACCGGCCTCAACTTCCTGGTGACGATCCACAAGTTCCGGCCGCAGGGCATGGGCTGGTTCCAGCTGCCGCTCAACGTCTGGGCGATCTACGCCACCGCGATCATGCAGGTGCTCGCGACCCCGGTGCTCGGCATCACCGTGCTGTTGCTCGCGGTCGAGCGCTTCGCCCACATCGGCATCTTCGATCCGACGCTGGGCGGCGACCCGGTGCTGTTCCAGCACTTCTTCTGGTTCTATTCGCACCCCGCGGTCTACATCATGATCATCCCGGCGATGGGCGTGATCAGCGAGCTGATCTCGACGTTCTCGCGCAAGCCGGTGTTCGGCTATCGCTTCGTCGCGTACTCGTCGGTGTCGCTCGCGCTGTTGTCGTTCCTGGTCTGGGGCCACCACATGTTCGTGTCCGGCCAGTCGCGGCTCGCCAACATGGTGTTCTCGGCGCTGACCTTCACCGTCGGCATCCCGTCGGCGATCAAGGTCTTCAACTGGGTCGCCACGCTCTACAAGGGCGACATCCGGCTCAAGACCCCGATGCTGTACGCGCTGTCGTTCCTGCTGCTGTTCACGATCGGCGGGCTGACCGGCCTGTTCCTCGGCATCCTCGCGGTCGACGTCCACCTCCACGACACCTACTTCGTGGTCGCCCACTTCCACTACGTGATGATGGGCTCGACCCTGGTGGCGTTCCTCGGCGCGCTGCACTACTGGTGGCCGAAGTTCACCGGCCGGATGTACGCCGAGTCGTTGGGCAAGGTGTGCTCGCTCGGCGTGTTCTTCGGGTTCAACATGACGTTCCTGCCCCAGTTCGTGATGGGCGCGCGGGGCATGCCCCGGCGCTACTGGGACTACGACCCGCAGTACCAGATCTATCACCAGCTCTCGACCATCGGCGCGTTCGTCCTCGGGATCTCGATCTTCGTCACCGTGATCTACCTGTTCGCGTCGTTCTGGACCGGCAAGAAGGCGCCGCGCAACCCGTGGGGCGCCAGCACGCTCGAGTGGCAGGCGCCCACGCCGCCGCCGCTCTACAACTTCGAGAAGCCGCCGGTGCTCCACGAGCTCTACCACTACGACGATCTGGTCGAGGTCGAAGAGGATCGCTGGGAGCGCGAGGCGCCCACCGAGGTCGAGGCCGACGCGGGCCACGGCGGAGGCAAGCCATGACCGAGAAGCCCCACGAGCCCCACGCCCCGCACGGCGGTGATCATGGCGACGGCCACGGCGCCGGCGACGCGCACGGCCACGCTCACGGCTCGCCGTTCATCCAGCACCACTACGACGACGCCCAGCACCAGTTCGACTCGGGCAAGCTCGGGATCTGGCTGTTCCTCGCCCAGGAGGTGCTGTTCTTCTCGGCGCTGTTCGTCGCCTACATCCTGTATCGCTACCACCACCCCGAGATCTACTCGTACGCCCACAAGTACCTCGACGTGAAGTACGGCGCGATCAACACCGCCGTGCTGATCTTCTCGAGCCTGACCGCGGCGTGGGCGGTGCGCTGCGCCCAGCTCAACCAGCGGCGCGGCCTGATCCTGTGCATCGCGCTGACCATCGGCTGCGCCTGCGCGTTCCTCGGCATCAAGTACATCGAGTACTCGCACAAGGTCCACGAGCACATCCTGTTCGGCCGCTACTTCGATCCGTGCGTCAGCTCGGGCGGCCGCGAGCTCCTGACCCGCAACAACAACTGCGCCGGCACCAAGTCGACCGTGGTCTGGGACGCCGGCGCCGGCACCGCGACCGCGGGCTGCTTCGCCGACATCGACCAGGATCCGCGCCGCGAGGGCGTGCAGGCCGACTGCACGGTCAAGGAGTACACCCTGACCGAGACGCCGCGGCGGGTCCGTGCGCCCAGGAACGGCGCCGACGGCAAGCCGGTGATCGGCAAAGACGGTCAGCCGGTGACCGAGGAGGTCGAGAAGATCGAGGTCACCGAGACCTTCAAGCGCGATCTGCCCGAGCGCTGCGCCGAGGAGCCGCTGCCGGGCCACGGCGAGGCCGAAGGCGGTGCGGAGGCCGCGCACCACGCCGCCGCCGAGAAGTTCCCGTGCTGGCGGCCGGCCTACCAGCCCGCGGTGTGCAAGAAGGGCGTCGGTATCCTCGTCGAGTACGGCGACCACGAGGAGCGCGAGCACCTCCGGATCAAGGCCGAGTGCAAGCCGCCGCCCAAGCCGGCCGATGCCGGCGACCTGCTCGCCGACCGGTCGCAGCCGCTCGAGCTCGGCGTGCCGCTGATCCAGCCGCGCCACCAGCTCACCGTGCACGAGCAGCACGAGCTCGAGGCGATGGGGCCGCCGCCCGAGCACACCAACATGTTCTTCACCATCTACTTCGCCATGACCGGCCTGCACGGCATCCACGTGCTGTTCGGCGTCGGCGTGTTCACCTGGCTCCTGATCCGCTCGATCAAGGGCCACTTCACCCCGGACTACTTCGGGCCGATCGACTATGCCGCGCTGTACTGGCACATCGTCGACCTGATCTGGATCTTCCTGTTCCCGCTGCTCTACCTGATCCACTAGAGGCCCCATGTCGTCATCCACCGCCACCGCCACCGCCACCGCCGATCCGCATCACGACGACGACCACCACGGGCTGTCGCACATGGCTTCGATCAAGGTGCTCGTCGCCACCGGCGGCACGCTGCTCGTGCTCACGCTGGTCACCGTGCTCGCCACCAAGATCGACTTCGGGGCCAACATCAACCTCGCGATCGCCATGGCGATCGCCGTGCTCAAGGCGACGCTGGTCATCCTGTTCTTCATGCACCTCAAGTACGACCGGCTGTTCCACTCCGTCGTGTTCGTCGGCGCGATCCTGGCCGCGGCGCTGTTCGTCGGCTTCACCCTGATGGACTCGAACCAGTACCAGCAGACCAACATCTGGGACCCCGACGCGCCGCCGGCGGCGCCGTTCGGCCCGCGCCCGACCTCGGGCTAGTCGATCGACAGGGGCTTTCCCGCCGATGGCTCCCGATCAAGGCGACGAAAGTCTGGTCTAGTCAGCGAGCTGGTCGGCGATCGCCTCGGCGATCGCCTCGGCGAGCTGGGCCTGGATCGCCGGGTCGGCGAGCTGGCGGCCCTCGATCGGGTGATCGATGAAGCCGACCTCGACGAGGATGGCCGGCATCGTCGCGCCGAGCAGGACGTGCTGGACGTCCTGGCGCACGCCGCGATCGCCCTCGGGGCCG
>Ga0307515_10008991_pt1 | contig 19409 bp, 2 predicted proteins | sample 17_EM_MG_FD_194513 | JGI IMG/M metagenome (GOLD analysis project Ga0307515, IMG submission 194513) | Populus trichocarpa ectomycorrhiza microbial communities from riparian zone in the Pacific Northwest, United States - 17_EM | ecosystem: Host-associated > Plants > Roots > Unclassified | place...
GGTTGGGGTAGAAAAGCCCCGCATAGGGCACTTTTATCCTTATCGATTGTGATATTTTATGCATTTTCTATTGGATAAAGGATATTTTATGCTCGCTTATTCGCATTATCCAAAACAACCCTGCTCTATCTACCTCTTAATAGTACTCTTAGCTTAGGTTTTAATTAAACCTTACTAGCTATAATACTATAAAAGTAATATCCGGACGCGTTATAGTGGCTATATAAAGTACTAAACCCAATTTTCTCTAATATAGTATTGTAAAAGCTAGTAGGGATATAGAATAAACTAATAGGTCTATATTAGGGGACAGACGCGTTAGACGGATTAATTAGTAATTAGTAAGGAGGAGTTTTAATTCTGCTATAGGAGTATCTAAAAGACGCCCTTTAAGATCTATCTTATACTAGTTAGCTATCTTCTTAATATAGGCTTCCTAAGATAGCTATAGGAGCCTCTAGCTATAATTGCGTAGTATATAGATTTCTAGGAACTATTTTAGCTCGCTAAGGGTACTTATCTGGTATTCCTTGCTTAGCTTCTTAATCGCTTCTTAAGCTTTCTTCTTATCTATTTTTTGGTAGTAGAAGACAATATCGTCAACGTAAAAAAAGATAACTATTCTACCTTTTAGCATAACGCACGGCTCTTAAGGAACCTCTTTAAAACCTAATTTATTTAATAAGCTCGTGAGATTCTTTTACCATAATAGAGGGGATCGTTATAGTCCGTAAAGGGCTTTTCTTAAGCATAGTACTTTGTCTATCTTTCCTTTACTAAACCCTAGCGGTAGCTTTATATAGATGACCTTGTTAAGATCGCAATAGATAAACGCGTTAACTATATTTATTTATATCATCTTTAGGTCGAATTTTACGGTAATCGCCATTAGGGTTTAAAAGGTCGTACTTACTAGTATAGTAGCTCTCGTAGGTAGGTCTCCTAGGGCCTATTAATTTCCGTATACTACTAAGCGTGCCTTGCATTTTTAGAGGAATCTATACTTATCCGTCTTATAGATAAATACCTATATTAAGCTAAGGACCTGCTATCCCTTTACATACTTCCTATCTATTTTTAAAATAACCTTATTTAATAATAAGATTAGAGGTGGGCTCGTTAAGCTTCTTAGAAATAATCTTAAAGAGGGTATATATTAAGGTCCCGGATTAACTAAGGTAAAAGAGGTAAGTTATTTCTATATAATCTGATATTATGTGTTCTACCTAATTTTAGCTTGCTGTTATTAAGTTAACTATTAAGGTTAAACTTTCTTCCTGCTAAGAAGGCGCTATAATAGGCTAAAGTAATCCTTTTAGTAATAAAGTCTTTAAACCTACTATCGCCGGCTTCCTTAAATAAGTCTTTAACTAAGTTATTAAATACCCCCTAAGTGTTAAACCCGTCTCCTATTCGTTAAATAATATCCTAATCTTATATATTTAACTTTATTAGATACTTAACGTAAAATGCATATAGAGATTCTTCGTCTTCTTCTATTAGAGGTGGCGTATAATATATATCTTTAAGAGCTCTTATAAGCTTAAGGTCTGCTAACTTATTAAAGATTTACACTAGCTTATTAACGTTATTGTCTTCTTCTTAAATTAACGGTTTAAATACTTCCCCATTGTCTTCTAGAAGGACCTTATATTTAGTCTAGTTATTAAGGAGTTAAATCTTCTTAATTAGCGTATCTAATTTAGCGTATAAGTCCTTTAAGATGTCTATTTGCTTACCGTTAAAAACGTCTTTTTATTAAAGATAACGTCCCTAGTAGAGATAACAATACCCTTATATAGGATCCAGATCCTATAGATATTAGTAGAGTTATAGCTAACGAGGTAGCTAATATAGGCTCGCGGATCTAGCTTACTAAGCCTTTTTTTCTTTAGCTAGGCATCTAACGTTATTACATACGCCCTACAGCCGTAGGCTTTTAGATGCGCCAGTTACGGTTTTCTTAATCTCCTATTAGCTAGGAAGGTATAGAACCTCTTATACAGTAATTTCTATCTATTACTTTCTCGTAGCGTTTAATCTTAAAGGTAGACTATATAGTTAACTATCTCGTTCCATAGATTATATAGTAGATTAGTAATAATTCTTATTACTTATACTCTCTTAATAATTACACCCCCTAAACGTTTAGTAGTACTATTTTAAGCTTAAGTATATAGCGCCAAAGGCTTAAATATAATTTCTTAAGTCCGTAGCTATTTAAGGGTTCTCCTTCTTTCTAGCTCGTTGTCTAATCTAATAGTATTAACTTTAAGGTTATACCTTAGACAAATCCACTAGATAAAATCTTTAAGCACTTATAGTGTCTCCTTCTCCTTACTATACGTCGTTTTAAAATATAGGAAGGATCTTTTTAAGAAAGTGTTGTAGATAAGTATAACTTATATAAATCCGGTATACGCTTTCTTAAGGTTAGTCTAGTTAATATAGAGGTTAAAATAGGGTTTATTAATTTTCTGTTTTAAGAACCTTTGTAAGACCTAATACTTCATTTTAGCGAGGCTATAGTGTTAATATTCCGTTGTCTTAGGGCCTTAAAGCTTAACTTTTAGGGCGTTAATACCTAAATAATAAAGGCTTATAGGTCCTGGATAACCTAGATATAGGTGCTATAATTATGCATTACCTTTTACATCTAAACGAATATCTCTTAACAATACTCTACGCTTCCGTTAACGGCGTAGTAGTTAGCTTATATTAAATGCTAATAGACTTCCTAGTTATACGTACTTAATAGTCTATTATCTATAACGTTCTTCTATTTAATATAGGATTGTGTTATTCTTCTAAACTAGAAGATTATTGCCTCTTTTATTGTTCTAGTAGTACTCTTATTTTTAAAGTAGATGGAACAACGCTAGATTTATATTAAAGTCTATATAAAAGGCAACGTCCTTAAGACGTAGGATTCCCTTACTCTTGTCTGGTTTTGTGACTTAGATAGTAACATTACAGTAACCTAGTATAGGCGCTTTTAAGCTGCCGGCGATAATATATTTGTATCTTAGAGCTTTCCTAAAGTTATAGAAACGAGATAAGTTATTAAAGATATAGAGAGTAGTTCCAGAGTTAAGAATAGTTAATAGCTTTAATAGATAAGGTTAACCGGTGTAAATCAATTCTAGGAATATTGTATTAGCTTCTCCCTTAATCTTAACTGTCTCCTAGCTCTCGTCCTATTGTTATTAAGCCTTATCTTCTTATTCTTTAAGCCTAATCTTTATAACTTAGTTAGTAAGATCCTTATTCTTTTCTACCTTCTTTAGCACCCTTTTAATGCGAGTATCTCTAATTATAACTCCTTTGGGTCTCTTATCTTTAAATAAATACTAACAGTCTTATAGGGAATGTCCTTATTTCTTACACGCTAAGTATATAGGTAGTAGCTTCTTATAGGACGTCTCCTTATTTACTAGTAACCTAGCTCTCTTCGAGCGTCTAGTATATACTAATGTTCCTTTCCCTAGACCTTTAGTAGTATTAAAGTAATCTATTATAGCTTGCTCTATAAAGTCTGCATTAAAGGTACTCCCTCTTATAGTAGTATTGGCTTTCTTTAAGGGTATTTTAAGTCCTTCTTGCAGCTCCTTTACTACTTTACGGTATTTAGAAGATCTCGACTTCTAAAGGTTATTTAACTCGGTAGTATACTTTATATAGTAGGCGTCGCTAAAGGGTTAAACAACTTCTGCTAATTCTTGTAGCTAGATTCTATTAGACATTTAAGGGATCTTATACTTCTCTCCTAGTACTATTACATATTCCCATTAATCTAACCACTAATTTAATTTTAATAAGTGTTTAAACCTCTTAAGAGCTTCCGTGTATTAGTATTGTACCTTTTTCCTAATAAATAATAAGGTAGGTTCTGTATTCTTCTTTAACTAAGATATCTATTCCTTAACTGTAAAAGAAGGGTTAAGTAGTAGCTTCTTCTAAATCAATACTGTGGATGTAATTTAGGTGCGAATCTTTTAAAGGTGCTCTTCTTGTTTTAGGAAATACTTTATATCCTAGTTATAGTATTATCTGCAATTTTTGTACGCTCTCTGTTAATTCGTTAAAAGCTATATATATAAGGTTACATTCTTATTAAAATCTATAACTTCTGGATAGGCTAGTTCTTATAGTAGACCTTATTAAGGTACTTCTTTATCTAGGTTAACATGGGCCTAAATTCGCTAATCTACGAGGGCTTAGAGTTGCTATAGCCATTATTCCTAGTCTTCTGGCTTATTAAGGATGATTATAGTTAACGAACTCGTTGGTAGAGTTATTTAACTAATAGGCAAAGGAGAAATTGAGATGGTATTTTGTTATTAGGATCGTCCTTATTATTAAAATCGTCCTTTAACAATTAAGGTGGAGTCTCGTGGAATCTCGTGGAATCTCGTCCTATAATAATTGAGGTAGGATTTCAATTAGGGTCGTCTTATAATGATAAGGTGTCAGAGTCTAACGATAAGGTAGAATTTCTTTAAATAATTAAGTAATAGCTAAATAGCTTCTTGTGTTGGCGGACTAGGCTTATAACTGTTAGATAGTTTATATAGAGCTATTTATTAATAAAATGGGTTAATTAATTAATAATCTTAATCTTATCTTAATTGTTAGTCAACCTAGGGCCCCTGGGCTTAGACAAAGATATTTACAATATACGTGCCCCGTACACGTAACTTGTATATATCCTACGCTATATAGAATACAGATTATCTGACAGATTTCTTATAGGGAAAGATGTTTATAATTATATTCTTATTTTGTGGCATTTATTAAGGATTAAGGCATTAATTAGGATTTTTTTTAGCTTGGTATTTATTTCTATCTAGTTGCTTCTATATTAAGAATATCTTATTATTTGCATATAAAGGAACAAGTTTTATATATTAGACTAAAGTTGAGAAACCCACTATAGTAAGCTTAATAAGTTAGCCAGCCTATAACTTATCTAGTCCTCCACAAACTTATTACTTTCCAATTTAGATATCTTAGAATTAGCCTTTATTAGCCTACCCTCTTTAACCTAATTAAAATATACTAGCGTCTTCTTAACTGGTACAGGATGGAACATTTTCTTTAAAGTAGTTAGTAGTCCATATAGTAATAGAGAGAAGAGGGCCTACTAGATCTTATGGGTTTAGAGGCTATAAAGGTTAATCTATACTACGTCATAGTCTCGCTTTAATTTATTAGCCTTTTATAAAAAGGTCTTCTTTTACTTTTAAAAATTCTTATTTATAGCTTGCTGTAACCTTAGTAGTGACCTTTACTTTAAATATATTACTATAATAATAATAATAATAATATTTAATTACGCTGTTGCGGTTCCCGTTAGGGTCCATGCAGCGGGTTTATATAGGTGTATTATATATATAAGAGGGGAACCGTATAGGGCCGGATAAAACCTCTCCTTTTTCTATTATGCGGCCTATATAGCCTCTCTTCTAATTAGTAACTACTAAGCACAAGTAGACGTCTCCTCAAGGCGCTACAGAAAAGCTATTTTAATGCGTCTAAAACGTAATTATCCTAATAAAAGATACGGAGACTCTAAAGGAACTAATTAATTAAGCGATTAAGATTAATAATAGGATTTACTAGAGAGAACAGACTAAGAAGGGTTAGGATAGAGTTCTATAGTTATATAAGGCGCAAAGTATACAGCAATAAAGTTAAAGTTAGAAACTATAGTATAGTGCAGAACTAATAGACCTAAGCGGTACTAAAGAATCTAAAAGATAAAATAAGAGACTATAGAAACCTAGAGGTTAAGAATTAAGTAATTGTAGGACTAAGGAGCAGAGGCTAAACTAGGGATCTTAATAGTAGAAGATATTTAGGCGGACTCTATAATAAGATAAATAGTTTAAAGAGGGAGCTTATATAAATTATAGAAAATAAGGTTATTTCATACAAGACTATAGGAGTAGTTAGTATAACTACGCGGTAAAGGAAATAAGACTAGTAGATGGTACACTATAAGGAATAAAAGAGTATTCAATTAAGCATTTTGCGTCTTGCTACAATAATATATACCAAATTTATAAGGACGCTAAGTACGGCGTAAGCTACTAGCTCTAAGAGCTAAAGATTCTAAAATTTAGAAGAACTAACGAACTATTACGTAGATCGGACATTAAAGACAATAAATTTAATATAGGCGAAATATTTACCGACGATAGGGTAATAATAGCATCTTACTAGAAGCATGTAAACCTCGGAATAGTTATATTAAAAGTAGAGACTAAAACCGCTATAGAGCAAGGACTAGTAATAGAAATTATAACACTATTAGATACGGCATCTATCGCTTTATAATACGAAAGGAGAAATATTTAGTAAAGAGAACTAAGTAAGTAGATAACTACTAGTGCTAACTTATTACTTAATAAAGGTAAAAGGCTATAGGCTTAAAACTCTTAAGACAAGATAAGAGATGCTTAAGATTCCCAAGATGGGATAAGATAAGCTTAAGGACCTATAATAAATAATAACTAATAAAACAGAGCAATAGCTTAGTTTAAAGATATATAAATAAGCATAAGATAGAGTTTCCTAGAGGTATAAAATTCTTAAAACGAGATAAGTAAGATTTAAGACTTTTAAGATAAGATAAGAATACTATAGAAGTCTAATTAAACTAAGGCTAGAGCATAGTTTAAAAAGGAAGCAAGCTTAGGATTAAGAATCCTATAGGACTAAGATTTTAAGGTACAAATAAGGACTATTAAAGAAAATAATAATAAGATTATAAAGTAAGGAGACTTTAAGGATCTACTTATAAGATAAGATATAAAGGAAACTATAAAAGAGTTTAGACAAAAATCCTTATATAGTAAGAACACAAGCTAAAATAAAAAACTAGTACACTAGGACGTACTAGGAATAGAGCACCTATATAAAAAATTACGAATAAGCTAAGGCAGGAACGCTAAGAGTAAAATAGCTAAATAAACTAGAATAGGAGGAAGACCTAGAAATTCTAATTAAATTTAAAGAACGATATATAAAGGGCTATTATAACATGGTAATAAAAAGATACTTCCTTATGGATAAGCTGTATACACTTTAACAGCTATACTAAAAGTAGTATAAATAACGATATAACGATAAGTGGGAAGATTTCTATATATAGTTAGACAAGCGAGTTATTTAAGACTACCCTATTATAGAAAAGGCGATAAATTACATTAGAGGGGCTATAATTATAACGTTAAAGGATCTAAAGAAACGATTAAAGGACTAAAGAAGCGAAAGGTAGGTCTTAGTACCTGTAAACGAAGTTATAACGTTTAAATTAGCATAATAAAAATTCAAACTTAAGGATAAAACGAATTAAGAGTTAACCTAAAGCACCTAGCGTATTATATATTGGCGTGGATTGCATATATAGATAATATATATAAAATATATAAAAATCTAAAAGAAAAAAGTTAGAAGTACCCTATAAGGATATATTAGGCGCTAGATAAGTAATAATATAGGAATGCTAGATATATATAGAGAGCATTTAATAGAAGTTTAGGAGTTAGGAGACTTATTACTTTAATTAAAAAGATTCTTTATAGAAAAATACTTAAATGGATAATAGTAGTGGGAATACCTAGAAAATATATATTTATAGTATATTAAAAATAAAAAGTAAACTAAATATTAGCTAAAGAGTGAGCTAAGTATAATAGGATTAAGTAGCTAATAGTTAGAAAAAGTAGAGGCCTATAAAACTAGAAGGAGCTAGTAGTAAAGCCTTAGACCCTTAAAAGAATTTAAAAATAACACCTAAATTTAAGAGTTAATTAGTAAGATTAACAGTTTAAAGTACTAATAGATAGTAGAGTAATAAGAAACTATATCTTACCTATAGCAGTAAAAAGGATGGGACTACTTTATAGATAGAAGGAGTACCCTTACCTATTAATTACAATTTTAGGAGATCTAATAGCCTATAGAGGTATTATTAACCTTAAAATAGGACCTATTTAGATAACCATTAAAGAAAGGCAAATTAAAATGTCTTTTAATATCCTACTATTGAGATAGGATGAGGCAGTATTAGGAATACCTTAGTTATAGAAATATAATCTAAAGATTAATTAGACTATAGGATAGGTCGATATTAGAGATATATAACAACGCAAGAGACATATAATAACTAAGATAGTATAGTATTAAGTTAGAGCGACATATAAGGAAACTAAGAAAGGGTTATTATACGTACTAAAGTAATACCATAAATATAGAAAAAAAATTATAAAGCCTAAAAAGTAAGAAGCTATTAGAATATATAGTATAGGACTATAAAATAGAATTAGAACTAGAAACAAGTCTAAAGTTCTTTTTAATTTATAAGCTAACTAAAGAAGAGTTAAGAGCACTTAAAGAGTTTATTTAAGAGAACTTATAAAAAGGATATATTAAACTATTATAGTTATTAGCAGGTTATCTAGTACTATTTATACCAAAAAAGAACGGAAAGCTTAGGCTATATATTAACTATAGATAGTTAAATAGCATTACTAAAAAGGATAGATATCCTTTACCCTTAATTAGTAAAATTTAGGATTAGATAGGTAACGCGTAAATCTTTATAAAAATAGATCTAAGATAGGCGTACTATTAGATTAGGATTAAAAAGGGCGACAAATAAAAGGCAGCCTTTAGGTTAAAGGAAGGACTATATAAGCTATTAGTTATACAATTCGGACTTATAAATACACTAGTAATATTCTAGAAACGAATTAATAGTATATTAGGGGAACATCTTAATAAATTTATTATTGTATACCTTAACAATATTATTATCTACTTTATAACTAAGGAAGAATATAGAGAATATATTAAATAGGTCTTTAAGACTATAAGAAGAATAAATACTAGTAGCAATTAAGATATACAAGTTCTTTACTAGAAAGACCAATTTTATTAAATTTATTATTAAATTAGGTTATATTAGTATAGACCTAAAGAAAATTAAAGCTATAGTAAGTTAGCAAGAACTAGAGAATATAATGTAGTTAAGGTTATTCCTAGGATTTTTCAACTACTATAGAAGATTTATAGCACAGTAGTTAATAAGTATTAAGCTATTTACAAGACTAATAAAAAAAGGAGGAACTATAGGTATAGGGAAATAAGTACAAGGAGCTATTTTAAAAACTTAAGATAAAGTTCACCTAGGAATTAATTCTTAAAATCTACTAATTAGGATTAAAAACAATTATAGAAACGGACGCATTAAACTTTATACTAGGAGTATATTAACTATAAAAGTATAGAGATGCATAGCATCTAGTAGCACACTATAGTCGGAAAATAACACCACTAGAGTTAAACTACGACATCTATAATAAAGAGTTATTAGAAATAGTCACAGCACTTAAAAATAGAGAGCATTCTTATAAGGTATAGAAAAACTATTTATAATTAAAACGGACTATAAAAACCTAATAGGGTTTTTAATAATAAAAGAACTTAACTAGAGGTAAGTTAAATAGGCAGAAATGCTTACAGAATACTATTTTAAGATTTAGTATACTAAAGGCACTAAAAATATAAGAGCAGACTCACTTAGTAAAAAGGCTAAACTATAAAATAATAAAAAGCCATTAGGGGTAATGCTACGCAAAGATAGTAACGGATTAATTAAGTATAACTACCCTAAGATTATAGCAACCTAAGAGTATAAGCTACTAGAAAGCAATTAGATAAAGAGGATCTAAAAGGCGTAATTTAAGGACCTGGAAATAGACTAGTATAAGTAAAGAATAAATATATATATCCTAAGAGGAATAGTAAAAGAGTTTATTTAAAAAATTTATAAGGGAATAATATAGGGATATAATGGAGCTATAGGCTTAGTGTTAAGACTTTAAAAGGAGTATATTATTTATAGAATCTAGGGCTTAGCAAGAAAAGTCACTAAGAAATATCTAAATTGTTAAAGAAATAAACCGACGAAGTAAGAGCTGTATAGGAAGCTACAGCCTATTAAAGTACTAGAACGTCTATAGGAAACAATATTATAGGACTTTATTATAAAATTGCTAAAGTTAAGAGATCCTATTACTAAATAGAAGTATAATATAATCCTTATAATAGTGGACAAGTTAATTAAGTAGGGCTATTTTATAGCATATAGAGAGGAAATCTTAGTAGAAGATATCGCTAGAATTTATACCAAAGAAGTATTTATAAGACATAGAGTATTAAATAAAATTATATCAGATAGAGATCTAAGATTTATAGCAGCATTTTAGGAGGTATTCTTAGCAGAATAAAGAGTTAGAGCAGTAACTTCTATTATATATTATTTACAAACGGACGGATAAATAGAAAGATTAAATTAGACGCTAGAATAGTATCTAAAATATTATATTAATCACGTATAGAATAATTAGGTATTACTATTACTAGTTATATAGTTTATATACAATATAATACTATAGAAAGGTATAGAGATATTACTATTTTAGGTAAATTATAGATACGAGCCTAGAATATCATTATTACTATAGTAAGTAAAGAAAATAAGTAAAGAAGCTAAGTAGAGAATAGAAGATTTAATAAATCTCTATAAAGACCTCTATTTTATAGCATAGATAGTACTAAAAAAAATAAGTACTATAACGCTAGGAGATCTAAGGGACCAGATCTAAAGGAGGGGGATAGAGTATAGCTATTACATAAAAATTTTATAAGTTAATAACAAAGTAAGAAGCTAAATTACGTTAAACTAGAACTATTTAAAATTGTAGCTAAAATTTTAGAAGTTACGTATAGACTTAACTTACTAGCAAATTTTTTTATATTTAGTACAGTATATTATAATACTAGAGCTAGCGTATAGGGATATAAAGCTACTAGTTTATAAAGCAGATATATATAGAGGATAAGAGGAAAATAAATAGCAAGTTTTAAAGATTATTAATTATAAGGATATTAATAATAAAATATAGTATAAAGTAAAGTGGATAGGCTATAATAAGACTACCTAGGAGCCACTATAAAACCTAAAGAAGGCTATAGGAAAAGTATAGGAGTACTAAAAAAAATAGGTTAGGTAATATTAAGAAGGAGCTAAAAATTAAGGAATTAGTTAAAGGTAATAGATAAGCCGGATTATCTAAGGGATTTACCGCTAGCGTATAAGCTATTTCTATCTCTTTTAGATTAAAATCCTTTCTAGCCTCCTCTACCTTAAGCTTAGAGAGACCTTGCTTTACTAAACAAAGCTCTTTAAAGCGCACCTTTTTATAAACCTTTAATAAACAAGACAATTAAGCGTAAGTATTAAGTTAAGCCTTTAGAGCCTTAGACGCCTTATTAAAACGGTATTAAACTTTAATAAAGGCCTTAGCTAGCTTACTCTCTAGTCTTTTAGCCGCTACTAATATATAAAACCCTAAGATAGATTAGATAAGGAACTAGACAGTTATAAAGGGCAATAAAACGCGTATATTTAGCATTAGAGACAGATTAAACATTATAAAATAATTATATATTCGCTCGCGTATACTTAGCGTATAAAGAAGGTTAGTAACTAAATAGAGCTATAATTATAATATATACTACCTTCTTCTCCATATAACAAAAATAGGACGGTATAACTTTACTAAGTAAAAAAATTAATATTACTAGCTAGTTATAATAATTAAACGTAAAGGATTTAATAGGAGGTATTAAAAATAATAAAGGTTATTAAATTAAAGATAGGAATGCCATGTCTCTAATAGACGACTTAGAGATGGGAGATATCTTTAAGGACAAAGATAAAGAGGAAGGGGATAGTATTACGGACCTTATATCGGCAGTAGTGGCACTACTAAGAAGATATATAAATAGACTAGTGGTGGAAGTATAGGAGGTGCTAAAGCCAGTTAAACTATAGGATAAAAGGTAGCTAGGTTATATAATAAGTTACAAGAGGAGATCTGTTAATCTATAAGATTTATAAGGTCTAATTATATACCTTATATACCTTATATACCTCACATACTTAAGTATTTCTTAGGTATAGTATTATATATTTAAAGGACTACAGTCCCTACCTAGATAGTTCTCTTTTTTGTAGTGAATCTTAGAATATAATTAGAGTTAATTTATTAGGTAACTACTCTTCTAGTTATATTTATATTATTAACTATTCTAAACCTATATATCTAGCCCATTAATAAGTTTACTATAGTATTTCCTATAAGGCTTTGTTATAATTAACGTGTTTCCAATATTTAGTTAAGTTATTACTATATATTAGGATGTTGTTAATATAAATAGTATAAAAGATATCTAGGTAGGGATAATAGGGTATTATTTACGTAATATTAAAATGAGCTTAAAGCGTTTATAAGGCTAAAGGGTATTACTAAGTATTTAAATAATCTATACTGAGTACAAAATATAGTAAGCTATTTATCTCCTTTTATAATACAGAGGCGGTTAAACGCAGAGATAATATTAAGCTTTGTATAGTAGTGTAACGGGACTAGCCCAGTTATAGTAGGAATGTCTTAGTAAAACACTCGACAGATAAATTCCGACGCTTTGACTAAATTCTGCCGAATTCTACTAACTTAATTAACTTCTGCCAAGTTCTACTAGATTAATTGAATTTTACTAAAGTCTGTTAAAGACCGCGTGCGTATATGCGCACGCATTGACCACTAAGCCCCTAACTATTTAATTACACGATTCTCTTGTTATTCCCTTCTCTTCTTTACATAATATCTTGTTTTTAGCGAGAGCTATATACCCTTAGATTTAGATAGAATTTATATTATTCTTTTAAATCTTCCCTAAAGTCTCTCCACGCCCTTATATTACGTTATATTAAAACAACTACTATTAAAATAGTAAACGAACTTAAACCTACTATGTTAACTATAAGCATTATAGCCCTAGTTAGGGAATAGTTAACTATAATGCAACAGTCCTTTATGGATGCTTTAGCCTAATAGCGAACGACATTAAAAGCTTAGCACTAGTAATTAATAGGAGCAATCCGTAAAGAACTCTGTAACCTTAAAGCACTTACGTTAAAGACCCTAATAATAACACCTGCAAATAAATTAAAATAACTATATATAAACCTGGCCTGTTAAATACAAACCCTAAACTAGTAATAGTAGCTTAACCCGTACCTATAACAAACCTAGTACCTATTATAAAATTTAAAAATCTCCCTAACCCTCTAATATTTAATGGAAATCGAAATAACCTAACGTAATCCACTACTAAGTGGCGGCCACCACTATGTGGCGCCTCATTAAAAATTAGAAAATTCGTACTTTAATATCTTAATAACCACTTAATAATAAATTCTAATAATTTAGATTTAGACTTTTATATACACTCTACAGCTTCTATTAAAGTTGCATAGGAATTGGTTTAGTAGTTTTTAAGATATTATAATTTGGGGGCTAAAATAAAGCTAAATCGCTATATCTTAAAAACCACTTAACTAATTTATATACAACTTTAATAGAAGCTGCAGAGTGTATATAAAAGTCTAAATCTAAATTATTAAAAATTATTATTAAGTGGTTGTTAAGATATTAAAGTATAGATTTGCTAATTTTTGGTAAGTTTTAATGGGCCACTACATAGTGGTAGCCGCTACTTAGTAGTAGATTACGTTACGTCCCTTTGTAACTAAGCTCTGTCTTAAACTTTTAACAAACTACGACTAATACCTTACTAAAGCTAGCAAGATTAGCTATGGAATGTCTTATTTAAGTAAAGACATTGCACGAACTATGGACCCATTCTTTTATAATGGCACCTTCGTTGATTTTAAAATCTTTATCTCTCTACTAGAACGAATATATAATAACACTAGTCGCGAATATACAGCTATTACTAAATTTAAAAACCTATAATAACGGAACCGAGACTTTACTAGCTTCTTTTTGGAATTTTTAGGCCTTATTAGTAAACTAGATTAGAATAAAGCCGCTAGAGTTACTGCTCTCCGTTAAGCTATTTTAGATAAAATTAGAGTATAGTTAGTAGGTAGAGAACTGCTAAAGGACTTACCTAAATTTGCTATAATATATTAACAAATTAATAAGGACCTTTAATATAATAAATAGACTCGTTTTTTAAAGCTAACTATACTTTACGTTTAAAACTTTATAAAACTAGTATATACCCTAAAGCGCGATCCGTCTCTAAGACCTAAAAGCCCTATATATAACTTTATAGACCTTAATACTACCTAATCCTATACACCCTTAGGAACTAATAAATAAAGAACTTAAGCCGTAAATAGAGAATGCTTTAGATGCGGTAAAAAGGGATATATTTAAAGGAATTACCAAACTTACCCTTTTAAAAAGGTTTAATATAGTTCCTCTTAGTCTTTAAATTATACTTATTTTATAAATTATACTTAGTCGCTGTCGGAATATATGGACAGGAGTATATGGGCAGACGTTACGTGGTCGTGTATCTGATTAGTCATCCTTATAGTAACTCATCAGCCCCCTACTTAGGCACCGCGATCCTTATGATCCTCTGCTTTCAATACCTATTAGACAAGAATCAATTCAACAGTTAATAGGCCAATTAAGTGCACTTGGGTGATACCGACAGTCGCTATAAAGTATCTTACCTTTAGTTAATTTAGAAAATGAATTATTCTAGGGCTAAGTCGCGCCTTAGGATAAGAAGTAGAAGAGTATAAGTATTTAGGCTCTTTTAGCGCTAATATATAATATAACTCCCTTAATATACTTAGTAAATTTTAAATACTTAGAAAATAGAAGAAAGTATAAATCCTTATAGATAGCGAAGCTACTAGTATAGGCTTTATTAATACGAACTATGCAAAAACCTAATACCTAAATTTAAAATAACTTAAGTAACTATAAGGCCTATAAGGCTTTAATAGTAAACCCTTAATATATAGTAAACTAATATACTATACTCTTATAAAGTTATAAATAGGTAAATACCTTAAATACGTTCCCCTATTTATAACCCCCTTAAAGTAATATAAGATAATACTTAGATATAAATAGCTAAAGTAACATAACCCTTTAATTAGTTAGGTAAAAGAAACACTAAAGTTCTATATAACTTACTGCTAAAGCTATTACTTAAAATACTACATACCTTACAAATATACATACGATTATTTAAATTTAATATAATATAAATTGCCCTTATTACAAACCCCAAACCAATATAATAAAGTTATAACTACTAATTATAGTAAAGAATGCGAAGATAATATATTAAAACCCCTTAAAATTTATATAATATAAGCCGTACCCTTTTATTTATTAGTAAGAAAACGAGACTATAAGATCTTTACTATAATACTAAAAGATATTAAGAAGGCGTTAGAACTAAAGTAATATATTAACCCCTAACCTCTTATACCTAAAGAGTATTACAATTTAATTAATATATTTAAGAAATAATTAATAAACTAACTACCCCTATATTAAGATAAATATAATTTTTAGATAGAACTTAAAGCTAATATAACGCTAAAGTTTGGCCCGTTATACGGTATATCGCGAGAAGAGCTGCTTATAATATAATAATACCTTAAAAAACACCTAGAGAAAGGATTTATTTACCCTAGTTAATTACTATTTACCTTACCTATATTATTTATTAAGAAACCTAAAGGAGGCTTAAGGTTCTATATTAATTATTAAGCCCTAAACGCAATTATAATTTAAAACTAATATCCAATTTCTCTGCTTTAAGAAACGCTTAACTACTTAATAAAAGTATAATACTTTATAAAGCTTAATATAGTTACTACCTTTAATTAAATCTGTATTTATAAAGGAGATAAGAAGTATATAGCTTTTTATATATAATAGGGACTTTTTAAATACCTAGTAATGCCATTTAATATAAAGAATAGTCCTAGTATATTTTAGTAATATATTAATAATACGCTTTATAAATTCCTTAATATATTTATTACCGTATATATTAATAATATCTTAATCTATTTATTTTTACTTTTTAAGTATTAGAAATACATTTAAGTAGTCCTTAAATACCTATAATACGCGGGCTTATAATGCGATATTAAGAAATATAAGTTCTACACGTTTAAAGTTACATACTTAGGCCTAATTATATCCTGCAACGGAATAAAATAGACTTTAAGAAAATCACTATAATTATAAACTAGGAAAGTCCTAGTAGTATATAAAATATCTAAGGATTTTTAAGATTTATAAATTTCTATTATTAATTTATTAATTACTTCTTAAAAATCATTTAGCTATTAGCAAACTTAATAAGGAAGAATATAAGATTTAAATAAACTACTAAATATAAATGGGCTTTTAATAACCTAAAATATTATTTTATAACCACTCTAATTCTTACCTACTTTAATCTAGACTTTAAATATATTGTTAAAACAGACTCGTCTAATTATATACTAGGAGGAGTGTTATCGCAATATAATAAGAACGGCAAGCTACACCTAGTAGCCTTTCTCTTCCAAAAACTTACCCCTATTAAATTAAACTATAAGATATATAATAAGGAACTACTTATAATTATTAAAAGCTTTAAATAATGGCGTCTAGAACTTAAAGGATTATTATTCCTAATACGCGTATTAATGGACTATAAAAACCTATAGTACTTTATAACTATAAAGCAACTAATATAATGCTAAATTTATTAAACTAAATACCTCTTATAATTCGACTTTAAAATTATATACTAACTTAGCAAACTTAATTAGAAGTCTAACTTATTAATATAATAATTATAGGACTTACCTATAAATACCTCTAATAAATGGATTATAAATTAATTATAAATTCTACTACCCCTTAAACGCTTTAAGAAACTATACCCTATATTTCTAAACGCGGAGCTTAATAAGAATAAATTAGAAATTAATAAGTGGGATATAGAAATTAATAAATTAATAAAATATAAATATAAGAATAACCCCTAGATAGTAGATATAATAAAAGTAATTTAAATAGGGAAACGGCAATATAAGGATATTATACTTGCTAAATGCGAAATCTATAATAATTGGTTATACTATTAATAAAAGATCGTAGTCCTAAATTCCAAACCCTTACGATTTAAGATACTTAAATTTATATATAATTCCCTTATTATAGGGCATCTAGGCTATATAAAGACCTATAAGATTATTTAATAAGTATACCACCAGCCTATAATATATAACTATATACAAAAATACGTTTAAGTATATAAAATATACGTACGTAGGAAGACCTCTTATATAAAGAAGTAAGGAGTACTTTAACTATTGCTAATTCTAATATAAAGATAGCGAGATATCTTAATTAACTTTATAGTTAACTTACCTAACAGTAATAGGTTTACAAATGTTATAGTAGTTATTAACCGTTTTATAAAAATGCGATATATAATTCCTATAGACTTAATTAATATAATATTAGTAGCGAAATGTTTTGTTAAGTACGTCTTTAAGCTATATAGACTTTTTAATTTAATAATATTTAACTATAAAAGCCAGTTTGTTTTAGACTTCTAGTAAGCCCTATATAAATAACTAAGTATATAAATATATCTCTTAACTATACCTTATCTAAAGATAAATAGTTTAACTAAAATTACAAATGTAATTATAGAATAATACCTGTGAATATATTACTTCTACCTATAAAATAACTAGGAAAAGTATCTACCTTTAGCTAAGTTTATTGCAAATAATATAAGAAATAAATTAATAGGCGTAATACTGTTCTACGCAACCTATGGATAAAACCCTTAACTTAGATTTAAATTATAACCTAAAATTAATATAATAGGACTCACAATTAAAAGGATTTAACTTATTAATGTATATAACTTTATTAATTAAATAAAGCAGTTAACGGAACTATTATAAAGTAAATTAGCGTACGCTTAAACGGTATAGGAATAGCATATAAATAAAGGACGAGCTCCTATATAGGACTTTAAGGAAGGTAATATAGTTTACCTAAATATACAAAACCTAAAGACTTAATAACCCTTAAAGAAACTAAACTAGAAGTTTGCGGGTATTACAGACGCTTTAAGTACAATATTATAACTACTTAAAGAAGAGTCGGAAGAAGCTAGTTAGTTAATTTAGGCACAGTCTAGAATGGAGCCGATAGAACTATATAACGAGGAATAGTAGCTAAGGTCATATAACGTGCTACGTATTAAATAAAAGGGACGAGAGGAACTTACGTACCTTATATATAAGACGTATATTATATATAAAAAGGATTTTATAAGAGTACGGTTGTGTATTTAAGGACCCTTAATCCCTACCTAGATAGTTCCTTCCTTATAGTAATTCTTAAAATATAATTAAAGTTAATCTATTCGGCAACTACTCTACTAGTTATTATTACGTTATTAAGTTTAATTTATATCACCTATATACCTAGCCTAATAATAAGCCTATTATAGTACTTGCTATAAGGTTCCGTTATATAATTACTACCTAGTTACGGTATTAAATATAAAAAGTTAAATAATATACCACTAAAAGCAGCTACTATAACGCTATTAATAGCGGCAACTACTTTAAGGTCAGGAAATGACACTAGTATAGCAGACACTAACTTATAATAACCTATAACGGTTAGACAACTATAAGAGATAGTTAACTAGTTAATAATAAATAATGCGGCGCTAGAAGAAAGGGTTAATAGGATAAAAATAGCAAAGATTAAGTTACTATTAATTAAAAGGTACTTAGGAGAAAGATTAAAGCTTAAAGGATTCCTTACGCAGATATACTTTAAAGTTATATAAAAAGGAGCGAAACTGCTAACACCTATAGATTAAATAGTATATACGAGACTATTCCTATTAGGAAGGGCACTTAAGTAGTTTAAGCCTTACTTTATAGAAATCCAAGTAAACGGAATAATAACCACTAACTAAGAGGTGCGGTTTATATTCTTAAGCTAGGAAGGGTTTACGGAGCGACTTATATAAATATTTAGAGACCTAGAGGCGGTAACTATAACGGAAAGAAAACTCTAAGACATTATGTAATTGTAACGTGGCCCGCCTCCACGTCGCCATACGGCCAAAAAGACTAAGAGTGCTTGCGAACTTGTCGCAAGCGCGGCGGGACCTAATATATATACTCTTACAATTGCCCTCTCCTCTGCGCGCTCGTCCTCGAGCGCTCGCAGGGATTCCTCTGTGCGCCCGTTCCGGGCCTCCACAGGGATTAAACGCCAAGAGTATCACCATATTAGTTAGTCCCCAGTAACATAAGCGATCGGACTCAGCCGACCCGCCTTATCGCACGGATGCGTGTTAGACTGTACCAGAGCGAAGTGACCGATGGGGATCGAACCCACGACACCTGGCCCCAGTAAGTTCGCAAGCACAATTGTAACGTGGCCCGCCTC
>Ga0307515_10008992_pt1 | contig 19403 bp, 4 predicted proteins | sample 17_EM_MG_FD_194513 | JGI IMG/M metagenome (GOLD analysis project Ga0307515, IMG submission 194513) | Populus trichocarpa ectomycorrhiza microbial communities from riparian zone in the Pacific Northwest, United States - 17_EM | ecosystem: Host-associated > Plants > Roots > Unclassified | place...
ACAGGAATCTTGGGAGTTTTTGGAGCCTGAGAGATCACGAGCTTGTCTTCGACATTGTTACCATGACATTCTTCAAAGGAACGTTTCTTGGGTCTGCATTTACTAATGCAACAACCCATTTTGTTAGATTTGAAAGGGATGAAGAGGCAACTGAGATTAGGACTGCAGACTTAAAGAACATGGTATAGCATTTTTATATAGTCTAGGAAGTTGAATCTGAAAAGGTGAAGGGAAGGTGATGGCTGGCTTTTGCTTTTCAAGATTTTGAATTCGGTTGCCGGGGATTGATTCCGTTGGATAACGGTTATATGTAGAAAATGATGCTGGCTGCTTTATAAAAGCTTTCATATTTAACCCGCTAGATTAAGACATTGTTTTTCTTAGATACAACCATGCTTTTTATAAAATTAAAATTTATTTTTATTTTAAATTTATTTTTTTTAATATTTTTAAATTGTTTTGGTATAGTGTATCAAAAATAAATTTTAAAAATTAAAAAAAATTATTTTAATATATTTTTAAGTAAAAATTACTTTTAAAAATAATCATTATCACAATATCAAAAAATTATGATGATAATATTCTTAATAATTTTGATTCAAGGTTAACTTCCCATAAATATTCTAAAACTTTTTCTAAATATTAAAACGGACAAACTAGTAATATATCTTTACTAGTTTAAGCTATGATTGGCTATGATAACACTGACCGTACTCATCTTTCTTGAGAATGCATGGACACCATAGTTCTAGTTTCAGAGGCGGGACTTGTGCACTAAAATTTTCTATTACCCTTTGTGATTTGGGATTTACAGTCTGAGATTGCAGTTTAAATGAAGGTTAGTTAAAATTTAATTTTTTTTATTTAAAATTTTTTTTTATAGTTTTAAAATATTTTGATTTACTGATATTAAAAACAAATATTAAAAATTAAAAAATATATATTACTTTAATATAATTCTGAACAAAAAAAATATTTTAAAAAATAATAATTACCACACTTGTAAACACTCCTAGAATCTTCCATGCTGACGAGGATTGCTGTATTTCGTGTAAAAAAAAGAAAGAAACGTGTGCAGATCAATGGTAAATTTTGAATAACAAAGAGCGGAAGAACAGATTACATCAGGATTCTGGCACGTTGTGCTCTTCCGGTTACAAGAGAATTTAATTTTGTATATGACAAAGTTTTTCTATTTTTCTGAATCTGGTAAAGATTCTGCTATACATTTGAACTTAGTGTCTATTTGTTTTGTGTAAAGTATTTTACAAAAAAAATATAAAAATATTTTTTTTGTCTGTTTACAAAATATTTTTTAGAAAATATTTTTTTACAAAATAATTTAAAAAACTAATTAATAAAAAATATTTAACAATGAATTTTCAAACCTATTTCATTTGTTACAAAAAAAAATTTTAGATCACGAAGTTTGTAAAGTATTTTATGAACAATAATCAACTTATACTACTATCCAACTATTTAGCCACAATCTATACCTCACAATTACCTCCTCTTTTTTTTTCATCACAATTACCTTGTTATCACCTTCTCAACTATCATCGTTATTTAATCACCATTTTTTTATTTTTTTTATTATCATTGCTTTCTTTATTACTATTATTATTTTATCACCATCATTTTTTTATTATCATTATTCATCATTTTTTTATGAAAATATATTTTACATATAAAATATTTTATGAAAAAAAAAAACGAAACTATTAGTCATGCAAGGTTTACCATTAGATGACAAAAGTTTTGGGCTTATTCAACTGGGCCAGGTTGAATGCATCTAAAATCAGGTCTTCCAAGTGCCGTAAATCTGGGACTCTTAGCTGTGTATGTTTATTTCTATAATGATGGGCTTACCCGTATCATTAGACCCACTTTGATTATTTACTATGAGATCCAATGGGCCCTGTGTTGTAGAATAGGACTGGCTTTGCTCCTCTATGAATTTTCTTTTAATTTTTTTTTATGAACATAATAGTTTAGAATTATTTACGACCAAACATCTCCGTTCAGGCTTGAAAAGAATTATGAATACAGTAACTGAATCCATATACTTCCTAGGAAATAAAAGAGGCTTTTGGGAAAATTATTATTAATTTATTTAAAAAAACATAAATTTATTGTTATTCAAACAATGCTTTTCTTTTTTTCTGTTTTTTTTCATTACTTATTTTTATTTCAATTTCATCATTTAGTTAACTTAGGATTTTTTTTCTTCTTTTTGATAGTTTTTTTTATCATTTAATACTAAATTAAATAAGAATTGAACTTCATGATTTATTCTAATTTGTTTTATTAAAAATTATTCCAATTTCATAACTCATGTCATAGGTTTTATGGATTATGTCTCTTTTTAATTGAATTTTTTATTAATTTCATTTTGCAATATTAAATTGATTGAGAATTAGACTTTATAATTTATTTTAATTTATTTTATATGAGATTATCACGGTCTCATAACCGGAATTATGGATTTAACATGTTAACTGTGGTTGCTCTAGTCAATCCAATAAGTTGTCGAATCAAAACTATTTTTAAAAAATATATATATATCATTTTGAATTTTTTTCAAGTTAAAATTAGTATTAATCGAGCGTCCGAGTTAATTTTGGACTATTAAATTAATTGAATTATATCAAGTCAACCACTGTAAAGTTTTAAAAAATTATGCTAGAAAACATATTAGTAATATCTGATTATTTTTTTATGTTAAAAAAAAAATTGATTTAACCTGTAATATAACACGATTATTTTTATGTTTTTTGTTTGTAATTAATTTACATCCTTTGCTCGTTATCAACGGTCAATAGTCACTTTAGATATTACCAGGTATATTAGTGAGTGTTTAATAATCAAAACTAGTTAAAGATTGGAAGAACAAGCTAAAACAAAAGTATTTAAAAATAAAAAGAACAATAATGACAAGCGGATAAATTTGTAGAGCAAAAAGGAGAACACCTTGTAATATAATCTTTACTTCCTGCAGTTACATTCATGGACGAAGTAACCAGTAGCATCCATAAATTAATGAACCATCCATTCCCTGTGCTTGATCACCCATACTCCCATAGCTTTATATATGAAAGGAGTGTTTGGGATTATGATAATAATTGAGATATAATTTTTGTTTTTTAAAAATGTATTAAAATAATATTTTTTTTATTTTTAAATTTTTTTTATATTAATACATCAAAATAATTTAAAAAACATAAAAAATTATTTTTATATAAAAAAATTAAGTTTTTAATAAACACAATTTCAACATTGTTTTCAAAACAATTTGAAAAATATAAAAAATTAAATTTTTAATAAGTACAATTTCAACAACATTTCCAAAAAAATTTAAAAAATATAAAAAAATTAATTTTATAAGAAAAATTAAAATTTTTAATAAACATAATTTCATTTTTTCAAATACTGCTTTTAGAATAGCCGCGGTTTTTCAAATACTGCTTTTAGCATAGCCGCGGTCTTATCTTGTGGCATTTTGAGAATGACTATTCCGAGGAAGCTTGTTCGCATAGTTGTAGTATTCGTTTCAAGGTCTTATACAGTTTAAGGCCCACTTCCTTGAGTTGTTGGATGAACACGTGGATTATTGAGTCAAATTAGACTAGCCATTCATTCAAAATATTTTCTTTTTAAAACTCTTCAGAGTTGACCTGGTAGAGTTTCCAAAGTATAGAATTGCCTTCGAGTCACTGGATTAACCATGATTAGAACTTGTAGAATTTTGATGTCGTGATTTTATATTGGATTGATTCTGGGTAATATAATCCATGATACCCTTTGCGCAATCTATGAATCCTCCTTCACGCCTCCTCGGAGTTCAACTCTGACACCACCAAATTATAACTCCAATCTAACCATAGAAGCACCCTCTTGGTGAACTCTAACTGCTTGTTAAAAGCGCACCATATCCCGAAGTCTGCAAGCCCTATGAAGAGCGTGTTTGGCAGTATGGTTGCGGGTGTTTTTCAAATAGCTTTTCGTGTCGAAATACATGCTAATAATGTTTTTTTATTTTTTAAAAATCATTTTTGACATCAGCACATCAAAACGATCCAAAAAATACAAACCGCACTCAATTTTAACAAAAAAAAAAATTTCAAAATTTAACGAAACACAATTACAAACACAATACGAAGCAGTCTCGAAAGCTTAAGCTGCAAATTATTATGTTGCTTTTTCATCCCTTGAAAGCACTGCATGACAGCTTCCAGTGACAGGGACGCATTACAGGGAGGAGGAATTGAGGACAGGTTTTTTATCTGTTCAATTTGGTAGCGGTGCAGACTGTGGGGTCCGAGGTTTCTCTTTCCAAAAGTGCCCTACTGCAAAAGTTCACCAATTATTGACTCTTTTCTGTGGTTGCGGCTAGGTACCTGAACAACGTCCATGGACAACAAGAAGGAAAAAAACTACCCTCCCTCCCATGTTATACCAAACACTGCTTGATGCTAAAACAGCGAGATAACATCAAGTGCCCTTTTTTTATATGACGCCATTCATGATTATCGAACAGACATATAGTAACTTAATTGTTCATAAATCAAAGAGTTCTTTCAACAACAGAAAAAAAAGACCTTCAAAAATGAAAATAAGATGAGGATTAAATTCGCATGGCAGCTGGAAATTACATTAAAAGAGGGGTAGCAGAGTAGCGAAATTGTTCAACTGGAGTTAGCGGGTCATCTTCAATAAAACATGCGACATTAGATCAAATTCAAATTATACAGAGAAGATTAAAACAAGGGATTTAAGTACTTAACCAGGGGCCAAGAAACCAAATCGTAAGGCCACTGGCAATATAATACATATATTCAAGTCATGCTCGGTTAATAAACAACATTATAAAGGATATCCCTGCCACATTAGAAGAATTCAGCCCATATATATAGCACACGATAACTATGAGCTCGAGCTCCTATTATTCCTCGGATTAAACCAAAAAAAAAAAAAAAAGCTCCTATTCTTCATCCCAGCAACTCTATTAAGCTAAGCTGGAGATCACGGCAGTTACTACAAGAAAAGAGAAGCGCACAAACCCCAACTAATTAAAGGACAAACATATGTACACGTACAGCAATCAAGGCAAATATATATCATGCGGAACTCTAAGTAGTACCAGCTGGAGGGTTGGAAGGGGAGGGTTTACCAGTAAAATCCTCCCACATCTTCTTCTTTATACCTCCTCTCTTGGGCGGCGCCATTGGCCCAGAAGGCCGCCCAAATCCCCGTTCACGAGGGGCTTCACTGGTGTTAGTTGCGGCATTATTGGTGTTCTTTTGGTTGCTGCTGACCTCACTCATCCGGCTGATCTCTTGTTAATCAATCAGATCTCGTATATGATGTTACAGATAAAAAGTTTTGGAAATGAAGTGATAAAGCTTCCTGAAAGCAGAGAAAAGAAATAAATATTGGAGGGGAAGGAGGGACAAATGTATATGACAAAAAATGTAAAGACAATACCTGCCCTTATCAGGCGCAGGTTGGTGCCTGCCTGCCCCAGTTTGTATCTCACATTAAAACCTTAATTTGATGCCGTGCCTGCCCTAGGAATTTTGGTTTGGAGGGCCAAATTAGAAAAATAATTCTAGAGGAGGTAAAATTGATTCTTTTTTATTTTATTTTTAAGACTAAAAATATAAATTGTTAAAGGAAGAAAAATTTTCCTTGCAGGGGGCAGCCCCCATTGCTCTGCCTCTGTGTATAGGGTCCCTTATTTCCTGTCCTTATCCTATCATCAAAGAGGACAAACTTTTTGACTTATGCAAAGATTGAAATGATGGGTTTTTTTTTTATATATTCCTTTAATTATAACGTGAATAAGAAAATCGAAAATGTTAGTGTAGTCAATTTATTGTATAATTCTCACGTGATGAACGATGAAAATGGATTCCAAGGAAGACTCTTTGTGTGTGTTGGGGGTATTTTAAATTGAAAATATATTAAAATAATAATTTTTTATATTAATACATTAAAATTATTCAAAAAATTAATAAAAATTATAAAATTTTTAAATAAAAAATATTTTAAAAAACATAAATTATCATAATAACAGAGGCAATTAATTTATATCACCATCCCCTACTTGGGCTAAACTCCATCTTACTCGGAGATGCTGTTGGTATCGTGTTTCAACTTTCAAGGCCTTACTTTCCATGTCTTCTTCACTGAAAAAAAAAAGGCAAAATTAAACTTATTCTTTCTTTTGTTATCTGAGTAATGAAATAAACTATCTTTTTTTCACTCTAACTATTTACTTGTACTATGTATAATGTTTTTTAAAAAAACATTTAATTTAAAATATATAAAATGATTTTTTAATATTTTTTATTTTTAATATCAGCATATAAAACTATAAAAAATACTAAAAATAATCAATTTAATATTTTATGAAATAAAAAATAATTTTCTTTCTCAACGCGGTGGCCTCCGTCCAATTCTGTCTCGCTATCTTCCAAAAGAAGGAACCCCCTCGGCTTGTCCTTTTCCAGTATTTTTCCTTCTTTTGGATCCATGGAGCTGTTTCCTAATCCACTGGGCATTAATATGGATGGGCCCAGGAAAGGATACAAGCCCAATAAGTTTCACGCACATTTGGACGGGCAATGCCAAGAGCGTCGATAAAAGAATAGCTTCCATATTTTAGCAAAGCTGGATATTTATTCCCGCCCGATGTTATGTATGAATTCTCAAAGTTATTTTTTAAATAATTTTACCAGTGATTAAAATAAGTATTTGTGAAAACTTAAAGGATTTAGATTTTGAAAAATAAAAAATTGATTTCTTAAGTAAGTTCTTATTTATTATTTATGTTTTTTGTTTTGATAAAAAAATATTTTTTAATAGCAACATCGTTTTTTTAATAAAAACTCTGGATAATTAAATTAAATATTTATTAAAAAATCATTAATTTAAATTAAAGATGGAAACATTATTTTTTGAGGGAAATGTCCCATTTTCTTATTAATATAATTTTATTTTATGAAAAAACATGTTTTTAGTATTTGTAACATATATAGTTTATTAAATTAAAACTTATCATAATATAAAAATCAGATTTCAAATAAAAAAAATTACATCTTCATTGTTTTCATGTGACTGCATAAAAAAAATAAAAGAATAATTAATTCATGAAAACCATATAAAAAATTAACAAAGAAAAAACTATGTTTTTTATTTTCATTGAATAATCATGTGCAATGTTTTTAAAATTTGTTGCATGTTAGGCATATATATAATTATTAAAAAATTTGTTAAAAAATATCATTTTTAGCGACATTTTTTGTAATAAAAATCCAAGTAATTAAATTAATTATTTATAAAGATTCCAATAACTTAAATTAAGCATGGAAGAAAATTATATGGAGGCAACAACCCCATTTTCTTATTAATATAATTTTATTTTATATGAAAACATTTTTTTATTAGTAACATTTTTGCTTGAATAAAAACTTATCATAATCTAAAATTCAAGTTTCAAACAAGAATAAGAAATCATGTCTTCATTATTTTTCTATTAAAAAAATAAAAGAATGATTAATTTATTAAAACCATTTGAAAAAGTAGCAATGAAAAAATAATACTGCTAAGATCCTCAAGGCAGCATGTCTGCCACCTCACGTTGTCCAATCCTTAGAAATCCCTCCATCCAAACACCCATTAAAAGAAAAGGGAAATCAAACAGAATATTGTCTTAAAGATGCAGTTGTGGTATTTAAACCAGATGTGTTGAAAATATTTCGATTTACAATGTAGCTGAATATTTAATAACGTAATAGCTGAATATTTTTCTTTTTATATTTTTCTCTCTATAAAAGCACTCGAATATTTAACCCTTTGTACCGGGACAAAGGCATTGAAAGAATTAAAGCGCCTGATGATCATAAACAAATGCCTTTCTCTTTTGAACTCCAAGATCTGTAAAGGGATCGAGGCACACTACATAATTATTCTTTGCTCTTTTATTTTTTTTTAGTTTAATATAGGTGTTCGAGTTAATTTGCGTGTACCTCAACTAATCCCATGGGTCCTGAAGTTAACAACCATGTAAGCCTCTAGTGGCCATCATATAAGCAACCACAGGGCTTGAACCTGAGACAAAAAAAAAACAAATCTTTTAATCCTAAATTTTTATCACTGAACCACCATATGGTTTATTCTTAACTCTTTTATTTGACACAAAACCCTACCAGAGAGACCTTATTATAATTAAAACAGTCGTGTAATTTATTTATTGACTTCTTATTAATTATTCCCCCGACGTAACGTACAATGGGCTCCCACAAACATAATAAGGTAGAGATCTTCGAGAGAAATTAATGTCAAAGAAAGGACAAATAACTGAAAAATACTTTATCCTGTTTTTTATGGCTGAAATTTTCCGGCAAAATAGTCTCTTGTTGGAGATTTCGACCTCCTTCTTCTTTCCAGACTATTTTATCCTGCCACGGAAAAGATACCCTCTATGCAAAACCTCTCCGGTGACTGCCAGAAGTATGTATGCATATATAAATGAGCTGCTCCATGTAACCAAAAAGACTGTTCCGATCTACTAGCATCATTTATAAGAACTCAAATACAGTCGATCGATTAATGAATTTTAGTTTATTTATTCATTGTATTTCGAAGAAGTTAAGTCTATTCTTACACCATGTAAACCTTCTTCTTTTTTTAGAATTTTGGCCGGGCTCTTCATGAAGCCATTTAAAACTAGCGTCCTAATGCTTAGACCTTTGGTTTCTAATTAGGGTTTTCAAGATCTAAAGAGAATGAATTGTTAGAATCTTAAACTCATGGAAGTATGATAATCACCGTAAATTAATCCATAGAGAAATAGAAGAGAAGTATAGCGTGGTAGAAAATCAATACCAAAAGTTTTAAAAATTCTTGAATCTAGCTTGTCAAAAAAGAGAAGGCAAAATTGGAATCTAGCTAGGGATAAGCGGTTTGCATAAAGAAAAGAAGAAATAGCATTAAAACACATAGAATGAGCGAGCTTATTACATTATAGTATGTTTTTACATGGGAAAAACAGAGGGAGTACTAAACAACAAACAAGAAGGTGGAGAACAACTATGATTTTTGGTGTTTGATGATGGTTTTGGCGTTGTTTCTGCTCCTCTTGGCGAGCTCACTTTTTTGCAGCAGAGAAGCAAGGGATGAGGCCAAGGACTCGTACATCATTTTCTTCACCTTTTTCTTCTTAGGAAATACACTTCCATTCTTATTGTTGAACTGTGGTTCTGCCTTGGACCTCACCTCTTTCATTACGGAGCTAATCTCCTTCACCTTCTTTGCCTCCCTCCTTGCTGTTGCCATTTCCTCAGCTGGTGGTGCCTAATTTCTATTCCTGCCTCGGGGCCTCTAGCTCAATATATGGAGTCTGCAAGCCAGTTGGAAACTTCCTGGGGCTTTCCTAATTAAAGGCTACAAACTTCAATTACGTGCCAACTCCACTTGCATTGACAAATAGACCCTGGAGTACTCTTTCTTTCTCTCCTCCTTTCTCTTTCTTCATTTTTCCTTTTCATGGTTTTTACCAATTACCGATTACTGTTGGTGATTGCTGACTCCAGGAGTCAATGGTATTAGCTTACATATTCTCATTAAAAAAAGGTATTGGCATTCTGCTTATTATTTAAGCGGTTCCTTATTACGCTGAATTCAATCACAATATCAAACAGAGGTGAGAAAATGCAATGGGGCTGCTCTACTTACGAGTTTTTTTTTATTATTATTTTTAAAACATAAGCATGTACTGATAGGCACTTAACCTAGTCGTACATCGTGAATTAACAAAAGAATGCGTGTTTTCAAAAAAAGCAAGACTTGCAATGGCCAAAAGGGAATCGGTCTTAATAATTAAAGCACTAGTAGATTGTACATAATGATTTGTTTCAGGGAAATTTCCCTAAAGACCAGCACTTACTGAGCTTGTGCTCAAGGGTCAAATAACACAGCGTGATTAAGGAAGAAACAAGCCTCCATCACATCTCGAGATTAACGAAGAGTATAGTACAGTGCCCAAACCCGACTAATTAAAAGAGAAGGTACCAAAATATAAGTGGTGGCCCAGTGATAAGAACTTGGGATCAAGAAGTTTACTTCTTCTGTGGTTTCAGGTTCGAACCCTGTGGTTGCTCATATGATGGCCACTGGAGGCTTACATGATCGTTAACTTCAGGGCCCGTGAGATTAGTCGAGGTGCGCGCAAGTTGGCCCGGACACCCACGTTAAAAAAAAAAAAAAAAGAGAAGGTCCCATCTAAAGAAAAAACACAACGTGAAAAGGAAACTGGTGATATACACAGCCATAGATCCCAATTTAAAGTCGATTATCCTCCTACAGTATCTTGTTTCGGTGAGTGATGAGCGGTCAAGGAACCAGGGAATTACGGATTAGAAAGAAGAAGTCGATTCGCAAGCAATGCTGAGTGCACCACATCGGCTCCAGCAAGGAATTGGTGGTGGTTTCCAATGCGTGATCATGTATATCGACGTCATGCATGATGCGACGGTGTCATTGCATTTCTACTCTTTATAATAATAATAAAAGTTCTTCCTTATTTTGGAATTTGCCACAGCAAAATGGCAACTTTTAAAGACCCTCGGCCTTAATCTACGTTACTAATTGATATTTGTTATTTTGGTATTAACTAGTAATGCCGAGTTTGGATTTGAAAGGAGTAAAATATCTCTGTGGTTGACTATGTTTAGTAATTAAATAGATGTTTGTATAAAATAAATAAATATGGACAGATTTTATATAGCTTCCCCGGCCATATCCTTTGTTTTCGACTGAATCTGTTTAGGACTCCAACAAATGGGATTGTGGAAATTGCTTAGAGATTGAAGCAGCTAAAACCACTAAATCATCCTAATTTAATAAATTTTATTTTAATATTCAGGGTATTTAACCATAATAATTAAACACATCTTGCTTCATGACCCAACTCAAATCTTTAGGTTTGTGGGTCAACACTAAGTCAATCAAAACAATATAATTATTTAAAAAAAAATTAAAAATAACATCATTTTTAAAACAAAATTAAAAAAGTTATTTAGAAAACATGTCGGCTCGATTCAACAACATACACGGTAATTGTCAAAGAAATCGCCCCGTTAGTATTTAATGCTAACGAGGACCTGTAAAACGTGAGATATCAAGCTTAGCATCAATAATGTTTAAGGACACGCTTCCTTATGACCTATTATTTAAACTTCATATATAAATAAAATCATCTATTCGGATTAAAGTGGACCCTCTAAGTAAATTTTTCTTTACATTCCATTGCCACATGATGTACTTATTTTTTACTGAAATGCTCGCTGGAGGAAGCTTCTCGGAGATTTCTGCGTTAAGAGTAGAAGTCAAGAAGGCTAGTGATCAGCATACTTTTAACTTCTTGAATACCGACTCTAGCTAGGATGGATCAATACATGTTGTGGATATAGTTGCGTAACAGACCAACCAAGTTGTACTAGTCTTAAATAAATAAATTTAATTGGCTCGGTCAAAAACTCAAGTAATTTAGATATATATATATATATATCCGATCAAAACTTAACCTTTAATTCGATGATTAATTTTATAAAAAAAAAAAATTTAAACAATTTTTCATGATCCAGGTTGATCCTTCTAACCCTTAACTTGATTTTTATCTCAAATCAACTTTTGAATTAGATTTTACAACTATGATCTTGGTAACCAATCCTCTCTCTTTTTTTTCATTTTTCTACCATGTTGTAAGCTAGTGTATTCATATATAATACACAATATTATGCTAGAGAGATGGACGGATATATGCATCGTTTTTCACTTATGCATTGTACATGCTTTCACGAGCATTCCTCAATGGTGATTCAAATCACTTTAAAAAAAAATTATTGGAAGTAGGAGATTTCTTTTCAAATAATGACAAAACTATAAACCTGCAAATTCAGAAATTTAAGTCCATAGCATGTATCATGAGCAGAGGAGGGGGTATCGTAAGGTAATGCTCTGTTTTTGGATAATTGGAGTACTTCGTGTGTATAATAGAATGACTGCACGTATCTATAAGGTTATATCCACACTTATATGCTAAATACAGAAAACCACGGTGAGGAGTTTCTTTATGTAAACAACTAGAATTTTGTATAATATCAACAAATTATTTCCTTAGTATTTTGATATTCATTCTGTTGGAAAATTATTTCTCGATTAGTAATTGTTAGTTAAAAAACTTATTATCGATGATTTCTATTATATTAGTCATTTTGTTGATAATATAATCACCGATAAATTTACAAACAAAAAAAATACGCCAAACAAAACAAATTTACTAGCATCATTTTGTTAGCAATTCCATCGGTGAAATGACATGTCACTGATAAAAAAACCGTTTTAATTTCATCGGTAATTTACATATTGTTAGTGGCATTTCTTGTAATTTTTCTTCGAACTCTTTGGAACTTTCCTTGGGATTTATTTCGTCAATAATTCTGTTTGTAATGGCCAATGGCAAAATCCTGTGATTTTTTTCCAACTCTCTATAATTTTTCGATGGGTTTAGTCCATTTGTAATTCCGTTAGTATTTTGTTTAATATTTAAAAAAATGAACAAAAAAACAAAAACAAAAATAAAAAAAATAAAACTAAAATAAAAACCAAATATTTATTATAAATTTAAAAACTATCACTTTTAATATAATTTATATAGAGGACAGAAGCTAAAGAAGGGGAAGGAGGGGGATTTTTGTTGGGACTGGGGGGCGAGCTACACCACATCCACATGTACCACCGAGATTTCACAACAATTCCATGTATAATCGCCTGAGTAATAGCCAAAAACAAAGGACCCAATTAGCTTTTGCCAAAAAGAGAGAAGTTAAAAAAAAAACTAGCTAACGCTATTGTTTTTTTTTTTTTAGAAATTAGTTTTTATAAAAAAAACAAATTCTTAGAAAGTGAGATTATTTATTTATATTTTACAGTATTATGAAAAATAAATTAGAAAATATTTTTTAGTGTTTGGCCATGTCGTAGAAAATAAGTTGAAAAATAACTAATTAATATATTTTTAAAAAATTTATTAAAAGAATAAGAACCTAAACTGACATATTAAAAAGTTAAAGGAAGATAAAATTCTAATTTCATAGATTATTTTAAATAAAACAAATAACAATGAAAAGAATAAGGGTCAAAGCTGACAGATGAAAATGTTAAAGAATGATAAAATTGAAAAAAAAATTCATAAATTATTTCAAATAAAAAAATACTTGTCAAAAGAATAATAATCAAATCTGATAAGTAAAAAACGTTAAAGATGATGAAATTAAAAAAAATTATAAATAATTTCAAATAAAATAAATAGTGGTTAAAGAGATAAGGATCAAATTTAATAAATAAAAAAATTAATTAAAAAAAGATAAGAAAAAAATAAATAACAATAAAAAAAAATAGGATCAAAGTTGATATAAAATCAAATTATATCAAATTTTAAGGGATAAAATTGAAAATAAAAATTCAAAATAAAATATATAACAATCAAAATATTAAGGACTAAATGTTATATAATTAACAAATATCAAGATTTTTTTTAATTTTTTATAATTTCTAGAAAGGATATTATAATCAAAATAAAATAAAAATACTTTTATAAAATTCAAGCTAAATATTTTTTTAATTATAAAAAGTTTTCATTGACCAGCTTGTTTAGTAATAAACAGACCTGAAAAACTTTAGCGATTAATTTTTTAAAAAAATACGGCCTTAAATACCTGGCATGGGACCGTGTAGGAACGCGCTGTTACGAGATTGGCTGTCTTGCCTAGGAGGTAAGTGAACATGACTTGAAGACAAACAAGCGCTTTTGGGTGTGATTGTTCTTCTTAGTCAAAGTGACCCAAAATGAGAAGTCATCGGATGGATATGTCAAAGATTCTATTCCGTACAACACAAAAATCGCGGGCTTTTCGGATCTGATGTGGACAAGTAGGGTCCTTCATAGAGGTGTTAATGACAGTTTTGTTTCTTCGTTTATGGTAATTCCATTATCATCAGAAAAACAATTATTGAATTATATATAAAACTTCCTTTCTAAATTTATTTCAAGTGAACATAAATGAAATAGCATGGTTGTATAATTTTGATTTATGGCTGACAATAAAGGGTGTTTTTTAGTTAACAAATAGATCCATGTAGTGAACAAAATGTTAATAATATATGGCTTTATTTATTGATGCATATTTATAGGTACATGAATTTTAGACAATCTGTCTTGTATGGGAGGTGTTGCTGAATTTTTTTAAGAATTGAAATGTTAATACATTTTTTAATCCTTTTATTTTAGTTTTATTTCTTTTAATTTTTTTCTAGTTTGTTTGTTTGGATTAAAAAAAATTAAACATATTACTGACGGAATTACTAATGGACTACGTCCATCAAAAAGTTCTAGAGAGTTGGAATAAAATTGTTTGAAATACCATTGAGCATATGTTAATCACTGACGGATTATATCCGTCAGTAATATAAAATAAATCACTAATAAAATTACAAACGGTTTTTTTAGTCAATAATATGACATACTAACTTATGAAATTACCGATGGAATGATGTCAGAAATTTTTTAATTTAGCATGTTTTGTCTATTTATCAATATATCAATGTTTATATTATTAATGGACCGACTAAGTAAATAAAAATTATCAACGACAAGTTTTCTGATAAGCAATAATTATCCGAGATGTCATGTAGTGTTCTAAACAACGACGGAACAATTAATCTGTAATATGCAAAATTATGACAATAAAAACATCTTTTAAATGTGCAAAAGAGAGAGAGGTTAATTTAGGTTGGTTTTGATTAGCCACACGATTAAAACATTATCAGCGGTAATGTCATAATGGTAAATTTGTCATATCTTATCCCTTGGACTCCATTTATAGTCGACCTTCTCTAATGCCCTTCTCATTAGCCTACTTTTATTCAAATGTTAATTTCCATGGCGTGAATGCATTAAAATTTCTATTATTTCCAATAAAACATTATTAATGTTCTCTCCCAGCGACAACATATTGCGAATAGTTCTGTTATAATGGTCCAAAATCCAAATGGTGTGGGGGTGGATAACGTGTACAGTGTCCGATTAGCTTCGATCTGGCCCATTCACTGTACAAAGAAAACCCTTTTTATAGTCGATGACAATGGCACCATTTCCGAATCAAATCTCGAAGGAACTTTTCTTATTATTTTTATAAGCTGTTTACAGCTACATTTTTTTTTTCTAGATTGAAAATATAAAATTTCAAAAAAAAAAAACCTTGATTATGAAAGTTATTTTTTAAAAAATTTCAAAGGATAAATCAAAAAGTTAATGTAAACATCTAATCAAATAAATTGATAATTATTTAAGTAAATAAAAAAATTGTTAACAATAACAAAAAAAAATTAGAAAAATTGAGAGATGAATGTATATCAAGATATTTGATCATGTAAAATGAGATATTTACTCGTTTGTGTATACTGAATTTACTTATTAAAATCAATTAAAGATAATAGAAACAGAAACAAATACGGAACTGAAAATATTATGTAAGCCAAACATATAAGAAATATTATTTATGAATAAATATGTTCTTATAAAATAAAGCTCACCTGTATAAAATAAAAAGCATTATTCAAAAATTAAATACAAAAAAATCATTTTTTCAAAAACTTTTTTTCAAAAAAGGTTTGCAAAACTCACGACCTAAATCATGAGACCGTGATATACTGGTAGAGAAGAAGTTAAAGATAACCACAAAACCATTTTTTTTTTTAAGAAAAAGTCTTGTTGAATGTGAAAATCATAAAAGAAATTGAGGAAAAGGATCATGAACCGCATGAATTTGTCAATAGATCAGAAGCATCACAAATAAAAAAGCTTCAAAGCTCATTCCCCATCAAATCAAAGGCTGTAGGATGAAACTGGAGAAAAAAACCACACAAAAATTGTGATTAAAAGAATGAAGGAGAAAATTAAAATAAAAAATAAATTAGATGTATCTAAAAAATTTAAATTGGAGGGTTAATTTATAAACAATTAAACTTTAACAAAAAAAGAAAATAAATCAAAAGAATAAGAGCTAAATTGAAAACAATAAAAAAACATAAACTTTGATTGAAGGATGTAATTGAAAGCCAACAAAATTTTAACAGAAGAGTCAATAGAAAAAAAATCAGAAATCAAAAGAATAAGGACTTAATTGGAAAACATAATATATGACAAATTATAATTCAAGAACTAAATTGAAAAAAAAAACTAAAACTTTTATAATAGGACCAAGGATGACAATAAACAATAAAAAATAAAAGGATTGAAATTGACAAATTTAAAGAAAAGAGGACAAAGGTGCACTTCCTCTGGAAATGACAGAAAATAAGAAAGAAAAAATGTTTGTTGTCTCATATGGTAGAGGACACAACGGTGCATCCAATAACACGGAAGAAAGGTATGTTTGCCCACCGTATGGGTCTGCACGCGCCATCCAAATATCATAGACGACACTTACCTGCGAGCGCGCGCGCGCGAGGTGCTAGCACTTTTTTGAAATAAAATAATTGTTTTCTAACATAGAAATACCATAATACCCTTCATGAATATGAGAATCACAAAAAAAAAACTTAGTGAAAGTACACATATGTCCTTAGATGCATGCCTTTAGTTTTATCTTTTCTCAGGGTATAATTGTATTTCTACTGTATTTCAAAGTAAAATTCTCGGTCAACAACTCATTTTTTTTACTTCGGGAGTAAATATGTATTTTGACTATTTCAATATTTTTTAAAATACTGAAAAAACCCCTGGGCAACAACTCAAGAAATTGTTAAATTTAAGAACAAAACTGTATTTATGCAAAAAAAATGAAAAATACCAACATACCCCTACAACCTTTTAATGACTAATGGAACAATTATAAAGATTAAAACATCCTTAATGCCATAACATTTTTTTTTCAATTCAAGTGTAAAATGATAATTTTATTATAGCAATTCACCATAAACTATATTTATTATTATAATAATTTTACTATAAGAATTTACAATTATATGCAGTAGTTCTAAAGTTTTTGTTAATAAAATCCTATCCTATTTCTATCGTTTTTCAATTCGTTTCGGGCCTTTCACTTTTAAGCTCTTAAAGAGCAACTATTTAGTATAGTGTTAAACCTCTAGTTAATAGAGAAGATATTTTCGAAATTTAGGATTTGTTTGTTTTTATGATTGAGGTTGAGGTTGAGGTTTGTATTTAGAATCCACAAAAAAAATATAAAAAATCAGCTTTTGTGGTTGAATTTTATATATTATTGGGTTGTATCCAACCTCAACCTCAACTTTAATCATAAAAATAAATGCGTGAATAACGTTGGGTATTAGTTTAATTCTAAATTAGTTTCATGCTATTGGCTAATTAATCAATTATACGAATGCCCTTATGATCAATTATATTAACCATCCTTGCAAGTTTAATCCGAAAAAGGGGTTCTTAAAGATTCTTGGAAATGGGAAAATTGTACTTCCACATTTTAGAATTTCAATTTCACGGGAAGTTCCTTTCATTACTCTTAAATTTATCCTCCACATCTATAGTTACGAGAAGTGGTTTCAATCAATTATTACAAGACACAGAGATATGAGCCAGCATCAAACACTCAAGTAAAGAACGATGACACAAGAAGTGAAAACCAGACACGGTACAGACAGCCTTTGACGATATAAATAAATTACGTGCAAGTAGAGTAGTGAAGAGGCAAAACTCTGGGTACTATAAAACATAACCCAAGACTGGTAAACGATGACACAAACATTTGATGAAGGTACGTAGCCAAATTAGTTTGTGCAGCAACCATCCTTTTTGGATGGATCATAAGAGAGGGTTGATGAGAAGGCCGGACAAGCAGAGCTAAGAGAAGCAACAGATCGGCCAATGTAACCTAGCATCATGGACTTGACCAAACTCTTCTTCTTTGGAAACACACTCCCTTTCTTTTGCTTGAACCATGGCTCTGTCTTGGCTTCGACTGCTTCACTTGGACTCAGCTTCAGTGTCATGTTCGCTCCTGCCTGCTGTCTCATCATGTGTTCCTCTTCACCACTTTATTTAGGGTTCCAATTTCATCCTCTTACTTTATAAATGGGTTCTTTGTTGCTGTTTTATCATATGCCCAACTGTCACGGAGAATGTACAGAGATGTTATAATTAAGCTGTTACACGTTTGTCTCGGAGAGCAGCCAATGAAATAAATGCAAGCTTCAAAGGAATTAAGTTTTCCTGAATAATTCATCTTCTGACACGTGTGACTATAGACGAAAAACATGGTGGATTTTCAATGTTGTGCTCAAAATTTACTGGAGTGGACAGATAATGACTCTTTAGACTTTCGCCCTGTGGTATCATGCACCACATGCTGCCGGTAGCAATAGCGTAGGTTTCACACTTGTACAAAGGATAGCGTCCGTCTTATCGTTTTCTTTTCTTTGTTTGATTTTTAGAAAAAATACTAATACATTTTGCTTTTTGTTGTTTTTTAGAAAAATTAATAATACATTTTTAAAAATTAAAAGACCTATAAGTTCGATTGATTCTTTAGTAGACAAGTGAGTCATTTTTTGAGTCCTTTTTTTTTTAATTCAATTTATTTTCTACTATCTAAAAACCTTTTTAAATAAAAACAAAATATGCATTTATTGTTAATTGTCCAGTTTTCATAATATAACTTGCTAGATTGAGGTTAATGTCTTTATTAATTTTTTTATTCTCTTATAAATTTTTCAACTCTTACTGTACACTTTTCATCATTGTAAAAACCATAGCAAGAAAAGGAGAGTTAACACGTAATTCACCAATAAAAAAAAAATTAAGGTTATGTAAGCAATTTATTATTTAAGCAGATATTATAGGAAATATATAAGAAATCTAACCTTTTTTGGAAAAAAAAAATATGAACATATTTGTCAATGAAGATTTGATAAAACTCATTAATCCTTTACTTCCCAAAATTTTACTTATTGATATATTTTCCTTGTTTTTTCTCCAAATAGTACATCAACTGAGTTCAAGATATATATATACTCCTACTGAGTCTGGATGCTTGGTAGAAAGTGAAAAAATGGTGATGGGACTATGTATGTGGGATTTTGGTGTCCCCCAAGCTAATCAAGTCTAATCATGCCAACATATTTAAACATGGTGAAGGAACCCGCAAATTCGTGCATATATATTGAGACAACGCTCAGAATATCCTCTCTAAATTATAGATAACTTTTAACTAAAATAGTTAAAAAGTTATTTTAGCCAGTTGGTTAAAAAATTTTTATTACATTCATGCTCTCTAAAATAAAAATTCATGAATATTTTATTA